>Ga0265301_10004253_pt1 | contig 14554 bp, 8 predicted proteins | sample AusTroGonzalo_MG_2_FD_193488 | JGI IMG/M metagenome (GOLD analysis project Ga0265301, IMG submission 193488) | Bovine rumen microbial communities from tropical cattle in Woodstock, Queensland, Australia - Gonzalo_04 | ecosystem: Host-associated > Mammals > Digestive system > Stomach > Rumen ...
AGATGCCGCCGTTCTCGAGGAAGGGCAGACGCGAGGTGCTGAAGCCTGGGTTGAGGGTGATGTTGAAGCCGCCGTAGCCATACAGGAAGGTCGGGTTGGTGCCGTCTTTCTGCATGCCTTTCTTGTAGGTCAGGAACATCGGGACCTTGGTGCCGTCCTTCGAGGTGACGAAGACCTGCTCGGTGACGAAGTCATCCGACTTGAAGTCAATGGCAGGCGCACGGAACACTGTCGAGGTGTTGTCGTCGATGTTGTATTGGTAAATCGTGGTCGGGAAGGCGAAGGAGGTGAAGGCATAGAACACCTCAGGCTCCTCGTATTTGCTGCTGAAACCGACGGCGCCATAGGTTGGCAGGGCGATCTCATGCAGTTGCTCGCCGTCCATGGTATAGACATAAGCGTGGTTGGAGGCGTCTTGGTCATAGGTGACGATCATCTTGCCATTGGCTAAGCTGATGCCAGCGATGACGTTCTCGTTTTCGGGAATCACGTCCACCCAGTTCTCCATCTGCGGGGCCTTGGCCGACACTTTGCAGATACGGCCCTTGGGCGCGTTGTAGTTGGTAAAGATATACAGCACATCGTCAATCACGTCGATGGGCATATACTGGTAGTCCATGTCGTCGGCAATCTGAACGAACTTGCCGTTCGGGTCTTCCATGTCTCTGATCCACAGCGTGCTGCCCGCGCCTTGACCGCTCTCGAAGAGGAACATATAATGCTCGTCCTCGGTGAGGTCCACCTGGTGGAAATAACGCGGCTGGTCGGGGTTGCTGTAGAAGAGCTCGTCCTGTTCCTGCGGCGTGCCGAGTTTGTGGTAGTAGATCTTGTGGTTCTCGTTCACATTGCTGAACTCCTTGCCTTCCTCGGGGCGGTCGTAGGCGGCATAGAAGAAGCCGTCTTTATACCACGATGCGCCGGTGAACTTGGCCCATTCGATGTGGTCGGGGAGGAGTTCGAAGGTCTCCATGTCCTTCACGTATATCTCGACCCAGTCGGAGCCGCTGCGTTGGATGGTGTAGGCCATGTATTTGCCGTCTTTGTCGAAGCTGATGCCGCCTAATGAGACGGTGCCGTCGTCGGAGAGGACGTTGGGGTCGAGCAGCACGGTAGGCTCGCCGTCAAGCGTTTCCTGCATGTAGATGACGCTCTGGTTTTGGAGGCCGTCGTTCTTTGAGTAGATGTAGCGGCCGTGTTCCTTCGAAGGCATACTGTAGCGCTCGTAGTTGACAAGTTCCGTCAGGCGATCCTTGAGGGCGCTGCGGAAGGGGATGTGGCTCAGGTAGTCGTTGGTGACTTCGTTCTGTTCCTTGACCCATTGTGCGGTCTCGGCGGAGGTGTCGTTTTCAAGCCAGCGGTACGGGTCGGCGACCAGTGTGCCGAAGTAGTCGTCAACGACGGTGGTGTCTTTTCTCGTCTCGGGATAAGCTTTGACGGAATAGCGTTCAGGCTGCTGTGGTTGCTGGTTGCAGCCGAATAGGGTGATTGTGCCCATAACTAATAAGGTGAGTTTTTTCATTATTGGTTGATTTTGAAATTGTTATTACATCTTGTCCATCTCCGAGTCATCCTCAATCCTAAGATTGTCGATGATGAACCGCTGGCGTTCCATGGTGTTCTTGCCCATGTAGTATTCCAGCAGCTCCTTGATGCCGAAGTCGTAGCGCAGGATGACGGGCTCAAGCCTCATGTTGGGGCCGATGAAGCCACGGAACTCGTCAGGAGAGATTTCGCCCAAGCCTTTGAAGCGGGTGATCTCAGCCTGCTTGCCGCATTTCTCCTTAGCCGTAATGCGTTCCTCGTCACTATAGCAATAGTAGGTCTCCTTCTTGTTGCGTACGCGGAACAAGGGCGTCTGCAAGATGTAGACATGGCCGTTACGTACCAGGTCGGGGTAGAACTGGAGGAAGAAGGTGAGCATCAGCAGGCGGATGTGCATACCGTCCACATCGGCATCAGTGGCGATGACGATGTTGTTGTAGCGCAGGTTCTCGATATCCTCATCGATGTTCAAGGCGGCTTGCAAGAGATTGAACTCCTCGTTCTCGTAGCATACCTTTTTAGTCATACCAAGGCAGTTGAGCGGCTTACCTCGCAAGCTGAACACGGCCTGGGTCTGCACGTCACGGCTCTTTGTGATGCTTCCCGAGGCGGAGTCGCCCTCGGTGATGAAGATGGTGCTTTCGAGGCGCTTCTCGTGGTTGGTGTTGAGGTGGATGCGGCAGTCGCGGAGCTTGCGGTTGTTGAGGCTGACTTTCTTGGCACTCTCGCGAGCGGCCTTCTTGATGCCTGCAATCTCCTTGCGTTCTTTCTCGTTGGCTTGGATCTTCGCCTGCAACACGCTGACGGTCTCAGGGGTCTTATGCAGGTAGTTGTCCAGATGCCGCTTCAGGATGTCGAAGACGTAGGTCTTCAGGAAGGGGCTGTCGTTGGTGCCATCGGGGTTGTTGGGCGCGAGGTGGGTGGAGCCGAGCTTGGTCTTCGTTTGCGCCTCAAACACAGGCTCTTGTATGCGGACGCACAAGGCGCACACCAGACCTTGGCGGATGTCGGCAGGCTCGTATTCCTTTTGGTAGAACTCGCGCACCACGCGGGCATAGCCTTCTCGGAAAGCTGACTGGTGTGTGCCGCCTTCGGTGGTGTGCTGTCCGTTGACAAAGGAATAGAAGTAGTCGCTCGACTGCCCGTTGACATGGGTGAAAGCGGCTTCAAAGTCGCCATCCTTGATATGGATGATGGGGTAGAGGCCTTCGCCTTCCATGTTGTTCTGCAACAGGTCGAGGAGGCCGTTCTTGGAGTAATAGCGTTTGTCGTTGTAGATCAGACTCAAGCCACGATTGAGGTAGGCGTAGTTCCACACGCGCTTCTCGATGTATTCATCCACATAGTGGTAGTTGCCAAACAAAGCGGAATCGGGGATGAACTCCGTGAGTGTGCCAGTGTCGCCATCGGACGGGATGATCCCCGAATCATTAATCAACTTTCCCTGCGCAAACTCCACAATCCTCGTCTTACCTTCGCGGATAGACTGCACCTTGAAATAAGACGAGAGCGCGTTGACGGCCTTGGTACCCACGCCGTTTAAGCCAACAGACTTCTGGAACACTTTGCTGTCGTATTTCGCGCCTGTATTGAGTTGCGAGACGGCTTCTTTCAGTTTGCCCAACGGGATGCCACGGCCATAGTCGCGGATGCTGACCTTCTTCTCGGCTTTGTCTACCTTGACTTCGATTTTCCTGCCGAAGCCCGAAGTGAACTCGTCGATGGAGTTGTCGATCACCTCTTTGATGAGCACATAGATGCCGTCGTCCTGTGAGGCGCCGTCGCCGAGTTTGCCGATGTACATGCCCGGGCGGCGACGAATGTGCTCCATGTCCTCAAGGTGGACGATGCTGTCGTCGTTATAGTTTTCTGTAGTGGGTGCGGGGCCTTCGTTGGGATTAAAGATGTCGTCTTCGATGATTTCGCTCATATAATATGATTTTGCGCAAAATTACTAAAAAACTCGCAATTACTCTTCTACTAATCGCTTTTTATCTGTGTAACACGAATTGCCATAAATATGCCACGAATTATCAAAAATAATATTTATGAATAATTCATGGTTAATTATTGGTCATTCATGTTAATTTAACAATCAAATTTGCTTTTTTACGATTCTATTCCATTCAGTTTTCATCCAGTTCCAATCCTCGCGATTCAGAATCAGTTGATTCAATTGGCAACCCGTTTGTTTGTGGAAGACAATCCAATGGTAGACAAACAGCGCCGTATAAGTCAGCGAGGCGGTAATAGCAGCGCCTCTGATGCCCAACCAGGGTATCAAGACGAAGGCTGCGATGATTGTGACGCTGAGTCCGATCAGCGAGGCGTAGAGGTTGTATTTGGGTTGGCCCGTACCGGAGAAATAGTTGGCCAAAACGGTGTGGGCGGAGAAAAACACGATACCTGGCGCCATGAGCAGGATGATGACTCGCATACCAGCAAACTCGCCCGAAAACAGCCACTCGAAGAAGGAGGTGGGGAGCAGACAAAGCACCAACAAGGCAGTGAAAGTCAACGATATGGCGACTTTCATGAAACGCAGGGTAAGCTGTGAGGCACGCTGCTCTTTCTCAGTGTTGCTCAACGAGGAAAACGCCACCAGACCGATGCTCTGTCCCACGATGTTCACGCCTTCGGTGACTTGTGTCCCTGAGGCATACACACCGATGGACTTCTCGTCGCAATGTGTGTTTAAGAGGTAAAGGCTCAGACGTTTGTTCAAGGTGCTGACCAAGGTGGACAGCTGCATGAAAGCTCCGTAATGCAGCATCTCCTTCAAGCTCTCTTTCAGAGGCTCCCTGTCTTCGTGTTTCAGGGTAGGGAAGAGCAGGACCCAGCCGACGAGAGTGGCCACGGTATAGCCGCAGAGCTGCGAGTAGAGCAGGGCACGGGCTGTTCGCAGGTTCAATACGAAAATCAGCACCGCCATCATGCTTACTTGGGTCAGGATTTGGATGAGAAACAGCCAGTTATAGGTCGCCACTTTCTCTTTACCAAGGAAATGGTTGAGGTTGAACTCATGGAGGCTGTAGACGAAGGTCATCACCAGGACGAGCCAGGCATAGCCTTCGGGGACGATGGTGTGGTAGAAACCTGAGAAGAGATGCAAGATACTGAACAACAGGAGGTAAACCAACATCACGAAGGCAATCCAGCCGTAAGAAATCTTCATCAGTGTGGCAGCTTTTTTGCGCGGTGTGAAATACACCAAGCCACTACCGGCGATGAGCTCGATGCCGATTAATAAAAAGGTGATGTCGGTCTGGGCTATGAAAGCCTTGCCCCATTCAGCGGCACCGAGGCATCGTGTACCCATGATAAGGGTGGCCAACTGTGTCATCACGTTGACCACCCTTGTCGCTCCTGTTCCAAGTATCTTCTTGAACATCAGTCTACTTTGATGTCTTTATTGATGTTCTTCGAACCCCAAAGGGCGTAGAAGAGGATGTAGGCCAAGCCAATCACGATGACCCAGTAGCTCGGGAGGTAACCCACGCCGCCGAGACCATCGACGATGGCGTTCTGGAGCAGAGGCAGGATGCCGCCGCCGCAGACCAGGGCCATGAAGATGCCGGAAGCCTTTTCAGTGTATTTGCCCAGTCCCTCAACGGCGAGGTTGAAGATGCCGCCCCACATCACCGAGGTGCAAAGGCCAATGCAAACCAGGAAGGCCGCGTTGAGCGGGATGCTAACCATGCCAAAGCCGTGAGCGCCGTTGAAAGCGGGGAATTTCACCATGTTGGAAGGACCAAACATGGCCAGCAAGGTGAGAATAATGCCAACACAAGAAACTACCGTCAGCATCGATTTGGCCGACACTTTGCTGCCGATGATGCCGCCAATCAGACGGCCAATGAGCATCAGGAACCAATAGGTGGCTGCCACTGAGCCAGCGATAGCTTCGGCGTTGACACCTTCTCCAAGGACATGGAGGTCAGGGTTTTGCAGCCATTTATTCAAGACATTCGGGATGCCCACTTCAACGCCGACATAGATGAAGATGGCGATGGCGCCAAGCACGAAGTGACGGAAGGCCATGGGGCCTTTGCCCGTATCCGACTTCACAGCATCCACCTTTTGTTGCTCGTTTTCAGGAATATCCGTGAGCAGGATGACGATGAAGGCGAAGGCGAAGATGCCCAATGCCGTGTACATCAGCGGGAAGACGTCGCTAATCTTGGCATCCATGATGCTGGGGATGAGCAGGCCCGTGATGATGATGACGGCTGTGCCGCACAACGAGTTGAAGGAACCGCCAATCTGGATAAGTTGGTTGCCCTTGTTGCCGCCGCCGCCCAAGCGGTTCAGCATCGGGTTGACGACCGTGTTGAGCAGGCACATGCTGAAGCCAGCGATGAAAGCGCCAATCAGGTAGATGAAGAAACTTTCGGCCACGCCCGAGAGGGTCTGGATGCCCACACCAATGAAGCCAACAGCAATGGCAATCAAGGCAGTGGTCTTGTAGCCTTTCTTTTGCAGCAGGCTACCTGCAGGAATGCCCATCACCGCGTAGGCGATGAAGTTGGCAAAAACGCCCAGCGTGCCTTGCCAGTTGGGGATGTTGAATTGGTTTTTCAGGATGTCGCCCATCGGTGAGGCCAGGTTAGTCACGAAGGAGATCATACCGAAGAGCAGAAACATCACAAGAATCGGGATCGTGTAGTTCTGTTTTTTAGCAGTGTTTTCCATAGATATTTGGGATTTAATGATTTAAGATTCTGTTTTGTTTGGCTTTTAGCTTTCAGCAATCAGCCGTCAGCTTAGCATTATTGTGCTGATAGCTGACTGCTGATGGCTAATGGCTGATGGCTATATTGTTGAAAACTTAAAGATAATCGTTTCGTTGTATTCTTCGCCCGAGCGCAGGAAGGTGTTGGGGAAGTTGGGCTTGTTGGGCGAGTCGGGGAGGGCTTGGCATTCCAAGGCGACGCCTGAGTAGTCCTCGTAGATGTGGCCGTTTTTGCCTTTTGGACAGCCCGAGAGCCAGTTGCCGGTGTAGACCTGCACACCAGGTTGTGTGGTGTAGATCTTCACCATGCGGCCTGTGCCTTCGTGGGACAACTCAGCGGCAAGGCAGAGCTTGTCTTTCTCGATGCCATCAATGACCCAGCAGCTGTCATAGCCTTTGCCATTAATAAGGTCTGGATAAGGCTCCTTGATGTCGCGGCCGATGAGTTTGGCTTGGGTGAAGTCCATGGGTGTGTCGACGACTTGCCGCATCTCGCCCGTGGTGATCAACTCGTTGGTGGCGGGCAGGAAACGCGAGGCGTTCAGCCGCAACTTGTGGTCGAGGATGTCGCCGTTGCCTTCGCCTTTCAGGTTGAAATAGGTGTGGTTGGTCAGGTTGATGATGGTCTTGTCCGACGAATAGGCGCAGAAGCGGATGTTCAGCTCGTTCTCGTCGTTGAGGGTGTAGTACACCTTGGTCACCAACTCGGCGGGATAGCCCGCCTCGCCATCGGCCGAGAGGTAGGTAAACACCACGTTCTCGCCATTGATGCGGCTGGCCCATTTCTGGTTGGCGAAGCCTATGCTGCCGCCGTGGAGATGGTGCTTGCCATCGCCCGTGTTCAGCTCCAGCTGGTATTCCTTGTCGTCCATCGTAAAACGGCCATTGGCGATGCGGTTGGCGAAACGGCCCGGCGTCTTGCCCGCGCAGGGACCGTCGCCATAATAGTCGGTGGCGTTGGGATAGCCCAGCACGATGTCGTCCATGTGGCCGTTGCGGTCGGGCGTGACGATGCTCACGATGCCCGCTCCGATGTCGCTCAACTGCACCTTGACGCCGTTGGCGTTGGTCAGGGTGTAGAGCTTGATGTCTTTATTGTCAGGGGTTTTGCCCCAAACTTTTACTTCTATGTTCATACGTTCCAAAGATGTTGTGGATAAATGCCCTTTTCAATCAATTCCTTGATCTTGCGCATCACGTCGGGCTTGTCTTCCTTATAGGTGACGCCAAACCATGAGGCGTTGCTCGACAGCACTCTCAGCTTGGCAGTGCCGTCGTTGATGGCCTGGTTGACCATCAGCGGGATAAAGAACTCGGCCTTGATGTTGGTCTGGGCGGGACCTTTCAGGAACTCAACGAAGCCTTTTTCGGAATACTCGAAGAAATCGGGGGTGAAGCCGAAGAAGTTCATGGAAACGAGCGAGTCCATGTCCAAGGGATGGCTGCCTGTCTCGTCGGTGTAGGCTGCGCCACCGTCCTCGGTGTGGCCGATAGCGGTGCGCTCGACGATGGTCAGAAGGTTGTCGTCTTCATCGGCGGTGCAGATGCCACGTGAGACTGTGCCGAAGTCCGACATGGTGTTGCGCAGCTTGTAGGCCACCATGCTGTAGGCGCCCGTCTTGCCTTCGCATTCCATAAGGTAGTTGGCCAGCACCTCGTAGGCTTCCTTGCCGTAGAAGTCGTCGGCGTTGATGGCGGCGAAAGGCTCGTGGATCACGTCTTTGGCCATCAGCACGGCGTGGCAGGTGCCCCAAGGCTTGACACGCCCTTCGGGGATAGTGAAGCCTTCCGGCAGCTTGTCAAGCGACTGGTAGACGTATTCTACGGGGATGCCGAATTTCTCCGTGTTATTGACTTTCTTGAAAGCCTCGGCGAAGTCCTCGCGGATCACGAAGACCACCTTGCCAAAACCGGCGCGCTTGGCGTCGTAAATGGAATAATCGAGGATGGCTTCGTTGTTAGGGCCGACGCCGTCCATCTGCTTCAGGGCGCCGTAACGGGAGCCCATGCCTGCGGCTAAAACTAAAAGGGTTGGTTTCATAGTGTTTATTGTTTGATAACTTTTCTTATAATGCTATTTCCTGAATGGTCGAATATCTTCACCACGTAGAGGCCTTGCGGTAATCTTCCGAGGTCTATGGTGGTTTGCTTGCTTTGCTTCATTAGGCGGCCTGTGAGGTCGTAGATTTCAGCATGGCCAAAATCATCCGTGGTAATACTCAAAAGGCCTGTGGTTGGATTGGGGTAAATGATAGTTCCAAAGTCGTTAGAAAGGTCTTCCAAACCATCGTAAAGCTCGCCAAATATCGGTAATCCCGAGTTGGTCATCTGAGTGTCTTCTACCCAATGGAAATAGGTGTCAGGTACGGTTTGGTCGGTCACCCAATGGTCTAGGGCAGTCAGCAGGTCATCTGTTTGCAATCCTCCTACCATAACGGGTTCCGACATGGTCCATGATGTGCCACTACCATCAAACATGGCGCAATTTTCAATCGTGCCTTGGTTGTCGAGACTAATCTCTTGAGGGTAGATGGAGTAACAGTTCGTAATGATATTGTTTTCTTTATTGACACCTACAATTCCAGACACGATTTCAGGAACATTGGATTCCAACAATGTCGAATAGCAATTGCGTATGCGACATCTTCCATTCCAAGCATCATAATTAGATTCTCCTATGATACCGCCTAACGATGTGGAGTTTCCCGAGACCCTCATAAGGTCGCCGACGAAATAACTGTTTTCGATGACAACACCTGTCCCGCTACCCACTAAACCGCCGCAACAGGTACCATTCGAGGTCACAATCCCATCAGAAAAAGAGCAATTCCTAATAGTACTACATACCGCTTCACCGACAAGACCGCCGCAATAGTTTTCGGAAGTACAAATAGAGTTTCGCACATGACAGTTGTCAATCTCTGAATGTTCCCAAATATGGCTGGCAATGCATCCAACAGGGCTGAAATACCCCGAGCTGGAATTGATGAATTCACAGTCAGAGAAGTTCAAATTTCGCACGATGCCATCAGTACGGGAAATAAAAGCATTAGCACCATGTAGTCCGCTGATGGTGAAACCATTGCCTTCAATAGTGGCGTTAAAGCCGCTCCAAAGGGGGTCATGGAGCGAAGACCACAGACCATCGGAGAGGTCGATGTCGTTGACAATGCTTATGGTCTTATTATTTAGTGAGGATCCAGGGTTGCAATTATAGCCGTTTACCACCGAGAGGAGCCAAGCCATACCTTCAGTAGTGCTAATGGTGATATTACCTAGGGAATCGGTATCATAGCCATCAGGTTGTGAAATGACTTTCCAGAACCAACGTTCGTCATCGGGCCATGACAGATGGGCGGAAACGGGCTCGGACTCTTGGTCGCCATAGACCGCTGTCACAGCGAAATCCATATTCCAATCCTCAAAGCAACTGTAATCATATGCCAAGTGTATATCGCCATGTATGACATCGAAAAGCTGTCCGTTAAGGTATATGTTGAATGCTGTAATAAGGTCGTTTTCCATGGGTTTCGATTCCCATCCTAATACCTTCTGTTCTCCATTAGGGCCTTCAATATAGGCTCTGATAATAAAGTTATAAGGATATCCCAAAGATGTAAATCCATCATTCATCCAAATCAGATCGCCTTTTCCAACTACCGCAGGCCCATCATCAATAGCCCAAGGATAGCGTCCGTAGGGATCGTCCGTGTTGAAGCCTATCCATAATTGCTTGCCTTCTTCAATATAAATATCTTCTGACAATCCGTAGTCGTTCATCACAAAGAGTACCGTGTCGCTGCCGACAGGGGCATCGTAGCAAAGCTCCGGCTCATATTCGCCTTTCCAAACCCTGATGGAATAATTCGTCCTATCTTGTGTGGGCATGAATCCGACCGCCTTGATGCGCCAGCCTACATAATCCTGCAAATCTTCAGTGTCAAAACGATGGGCACAGGGCCAGTTGATATGGGTAGCTGCCCCGATGAGACTATAGTATTCGCAGTCCGACCATGTGATAGGATGCAGATTTGGCGTGTAGTTTTCTGGGTAATCCCATGTGAAACGGACCCGATTGCTGCTTTTGATTTCATATTGAAAGTTGGTCACGGGTCGAGGTGGTGTGTGGCTGGCGAAGTTGCTCTCACACGAGCCTGTAGGAAACACATTGTAATCGCTTACCTTATAATAATAAGTGCCTTGAGAAACTGTATCGTAGTATTCGAATGAATCCTGTGTCTCGTCCTTGGGTAAAACGCCGACGATGTGGTAATTGTTTTGCGAAGCCTCCTTGCGGTAAATCTCATAAAACGTCCTGATGTCTTCGCGTTGAGGGATGTCGTCTTCCTTGTCCCATGTGAGATGGCAGACTATCAATTCGTCGTTTAGAGGCTCTGTCTCCACTTCGAAGTTTTCTGGTGGATAACAGGGACGCACGTCGATGGTCTTCGGGCATGACTCGTTGGGACAATCATACCACCAAGCATCATATACATTCACGATGGTATAGTCGTGAATGCCTAACGGAACGTTGTAATCGATGAAGCCTTCTTCTTCCGGGTCTAAACCATGGGCAATCAGTTCACCATCGCGATAGAGATCAGTATAGCTGATGGCTGATGCACCGCCATTGCCCGGGCCAATGATACCGATAGCCAAACCTTGTTGTGTGCCGGTTCCAGGGTCAAGGAGCGGCTGCCAGCCATTTTCGGGGTCATAAATACGGGCTTCGCCAGTCGTGGTCTGCCCCATAACGGTGCGAGGGATGATATTCACGCCACCTTTAAGGCTGCCAGTGAAAGTGGCTATGAACCAATAGGTTCCAGCAGGTATTTCTTCGAGTTCCAAATCAGCCTCAATGCAAGCTATAGGCCTGTTCACCTCGGTAAAATCGTCTTCACTAGTGCGGTAAATGTGTTTCAAGTAGGTGGAGCCTTTTACATTGGTTTCCAAATCACCCGCAATCAATTGTCCACCATTTAGGGGGTCGCCATCATATATGGTCATGTACACTCCCGTAAGCGTTGAAATAGGTGTGGCATCTTGATAGAGGTAAAAACGAAACCCATAAACCCCGCCCGCCGACCATCCGTTGGGCGTGTCAAATTTGTCCATGACCATGATGCCATTGTCGCGGTTCACGTTGAAACCGTAAGCCGTCAAGCCGTCATGCAAGGCGCTCACGTGCCAACCATTGTTGTAGCCGGCGCCAGAGTGGGTGACAAGTCCTCCCACATATCCGTATGGCTCCATGCGATAATTGGTCCATGTCAGTTCCACTGTGTTTTCGTCCACATAGGAGCCTTTAAAAAATTGTGGACTTAAGAAATGAGAGCAGGGATAATAATGGAGATAGTGTGAAATGGCTTCAGAAATCGTATCAGTATAAACAGCTGCCACAGAAAAGGTGTATTCCTCGTTGGACTGCAAAGTGTCTGTATCAATTTGATATTCAGTCGTATCGATATCACCCAACTCAACATCGTCAAGCCATAAACGGTAGCCTATCAGCCCCTCGGGATTGGTGGGAGGTAGCCAAGAGGCGAACCCTGTTTCGCAAACGCTAAGTTCACGCGGCGGCTCCTGAGCCAGAAGGCTCAGAGAGACGAAAAGCGCGAATACTATGGCGATGGACCTTTTCATGAAATTACAGTCTGCGGGCTCCGTCGCTGATTACAACATCATAAACCTTCGGTTCATGGCCGAATTTTGCAGCGAATTTCTGCTTGGCCGAGGCGATGAAGGCGTCATACAGTTCTTCCTTGACGAGGTTGATGGTGCAGCCGCCGAAGCCGCCGCCCATCACGCGGGAACCGGTCACGCCACATTCCTTGGCGATGTCGTTGAGGTAGTCCAACTCCTCGCAGCTCACCTCGTAAAGCTTGCTCATGCCGTAATGGGTGCCGTACATGCGGTCGCCAACGGTCTCGTAATCACCTTTTTCCAAGGCGTCGCACACATCGAGAACGCGCTGCTTCTCACCAATGACATATTCCGCGCGCATGTAATCCTCGGCAGGAATCTCCACATCGATTTCATTCAGCATGGTCATTGTGGCATCGCTCAGATACTTCACTTCTGGATGCTTGGCAGCGATATGGGCGCAGGCATTCTCGCAAGACTCGCGGCGGCGGTTGTAGGCCGAGGAAGCCAACTCGTGTTTCACAACGGTATCAAGCAATACGACCTTGTAACCCTGTGGGTTAAAGGGGAAGTACTCAAACTCCATTGTGGCGCAGTTGAGGCGCATCAGGTGACCTTTCTTGCCGAAGAGGGAAGCGAACTGGTCCATGATGCCGCATTTCACGCAGACGTAGTTGTGCTCCGTGGCTTGACCGATGCGCGCCAGCTCGAACTTGTCGATGCCCAGGTTGAGCAATTCATTGAGTGCGAAGCCAAAAGTGCTTTCCAAAGCAGCCGAAGACGACATGCCCGCGCCGATGGGAACATTGCCGTAGAATACGGTGTCGAAGCCTTCAAGTTTGTAGCCCCGCTTAATGATCTCACGGCATACACCAAAGATATAATTGGCCCAGTGCATGTGCGGATGATCTTCTTCATTCATGCCGAATTCGCGGTAATCCTCTTTGTCGATAGAATAAGCGCGGACCTTGTCAGTGCCATTGAGGCGAATACAGGCGTAGATGCCTTTGTCGATGGCACCAGGGAAGACGTAGCCCCCGTTATAGTCAGTGTGTTCGCCGATGAGGTTGACACGGCCAGGGGAAGTGTAGACAACACCCTCGTTTCCAAAGCGTTGCCTGAAGATGGATTTCAATTCTTCTGTGTTCATGGTTTCCGTTTTGCAATTTGGGCGCAAATTAGGAAAAAAAACGGTTGTAAAGGTCGAATTTTTCATATTTTTGTGGAAAATTTGATGCCTATGCGGAAAACGACATCATATATAACATTTTTGGCATTTTTGGCTATGGTCTCTTGTGCCCACCGACCCGAGCCCAGTTCGCCTATTCCAACCCAGCAACAACTGGAATGGCAACAACTTGAGACATACGCGTTTATACACTTCGGTTTAAACACGTTTAATAACATGGAATGGGGCTATGGCAACACGCCTTCCCATACCTTTAATCCCTCAAATCTGGACTGCGAGCAGTGGGTTTTGACCTTGAAAGCCGTCGGCATGAAAGGCGTGATCCTTACTGCCAAGCACCACGACGGATTCTGTCTTTGGCCGACTGGGACCACTGAGTATTCCATCAAAAACACCTATTTTAAAAATGGGGAAGGCGATTTGGTACGTGAGTTGTGTGACGCCTGTAAGAAACATGGCTTGAAGTTCGGGTTGTATCTCTCGCCTTGGGACCGCAACCAGCCGGAATATGGCTATCAGGGTTATGTAGACATCTATCACCAACAGATTGAGGAACTTGTGAGTAACTACGGACCTTTGTTCGAGTTCTGGTTCGACGGTGCCAACGGCGGCACAGGATGGTACGGCGGTGCAGATGAGATGCGCTCTATTGTGGCAGAGAAATACTATGACTACGAGAAGGCCAGGGAGATCGTTTGGAAGTATTGCCCTGAAGCATCCATCTTCGGTGGCACGGTGCCCACTTTGCGCTGGATCGGTAACGAGGAAGGCAAGGCAAATGCCACGCAATGGTGTATGTATAAAACTGATTTCGAATCGCTTAACGATACAAAGGCCTTGCAGCAAGGCTGCCGCAACGGTGAGGCTTGGTTGCCTGCCGAGGTGGATGTGTCCATCCGCCCGGGTTGGTTCTATCATGCGAGTGAGGATAGCCTGGTGAAGACTGTGGAACAGCTGACAGACTTGTACTACAATAGCGTCGGTCACAACACCAACCTGCTGCTTAATTTCCCTGTGAATCAAGATGGTAGGATGCCTTCTGTTGACTCAGCCAATGCCGTGCAATGGTACCAAAGCTTGCAAAAGGAGTTTGCCAATGACCTACTGCAAGGCTGTAAAGTGACAGCCAGCAACACAAGAGGTTGTAGGTTTAAGGCGAAAAATGTGTTGAGCGATGAGTACGACCGTTATTGGTCAACGGAGGATGGCGTACATCAAGACGAACTCATTTTTGATTTCCCCGAAACAACAGCATTTAATCGCTTACTTTTGCAAGAGTATATTCCTTTAGGACAGAATGTTGATGCATTTTATTTGGACTATTACTTTAATGGCAAATGGTTGCCCATCGAGGTGAATGAGCCAACGACCACCATAGGTTATAAGAGACTTCTTCGTTTTCAGACTGTTAAGGCTGATAAGTTAAGAATTAGGTTTAAGGTGTTTAA
>Ga0265301_10004255_pt1 | contig 14553 bp, 13 predicted proteins | sample AusTroGonzalo_MG_2_FD_193488 | JGI IMG/M metagenome (GOLD analysis project Ga0265301, IMG submission 193488) | Bovine rumen microbial communities from tropical cattle in Woodstock, Queensland, Australia - Gonzalo_04 | ecosystem: Host-associated > Mammals > Digestive system > Stomach > Rumen ...
TCCTCTGTTTCAACCAAATAAGCATACAACATTTTATTATATTGATTAATATTATTCGTTGATAAACTTATTATTTCATTATACTGTTCAAAACTTATATTGTTTTTTAAAAATCTTAACAGATGTTTATGCTCTTTTGTCACCTGTTTTAAATCGAGTAATTTATTATTTTTTGACAGACGATAATATTTCTGTAAATTATCAAATTGCAGTATAGGTTGGTTCATTTTTGATATTATGTTAAAATCGTTTAAATTGAAATCAACATATTTCATTAATTTTTTATTATATGGTATTTTTTTATACAAAGCTTTTTTAAATTTTAAAAATAATTCTGCTTTGTTTTTTTTATCCTTTAAAATTAAAGCAGCCCTTTGTATATTATTAAAATACATATCCCAATTTTCCAAACCGAATATTTCAATATTTTTGTTTTTCGTAAGCAAATAATATTCCGTTGCCGATAACAAACCGCTTTCAAGTAAATTTTCCGTTACATTAAATTTTGAAAGGTTCGTTATAAAAGAAGAATCTATTTTTCGGTAAGGCATACCTTCAACTAAAACTTTATCAATCTGATAAGTTTTTGAAACATCTTCAATAATGTTTGATATATTTTTTTGGACGGAAGAACTTGTATGTAAATCCTGAATGAAAATAATTTGAGGTTTTTCGTTATTCGGTAAAAAGCTGCCGTTTATTTTACCTGAGGTCAGTTCCAAACCAACGGGAATACCTAAAGGTATAACGGCAGCTTCTATTGCTGCAGAAAACACAAAACTATACAAAAAACATAAACATAATAATAACGAAAAAAATTTTTTCATAATTTTTGTTACTGAAAAAATTTATCAACCGTAATTTTAATCCTTTTTAAAACTTCATCTTTTCCCATAACTTCCATCATATGGAACAAACTCGGACCTTGTGTCCTTCCGGAAATCGCAACTCTTATCGGATGAAAAACTTTACCGTTGCTAAACCCGAGTTCTACGGCTAAATCTCTTGCAAACTTTTCAAGTGCTTCAGGAGAAAAATCGGCTTGAGAAGGTAACCTTTTTAAACATTCATTTAAAACGACTTTTGAACTGTCTTTTTTTGTTTCCGATAATAAAACTTTTGCTACCGCCTGTTCGTCAAAAGACACTTCTTTAAAGAAGAAATCGACAAGCCCAGGTATATCTTTTAACAATTTTATTTTTTCATGTTCCAAAGAAATTGCCTTTTTAAGCAAATCTTTATTCCAATCTTTTATTAAATTCTGTTGATTTGTATATTCTATCCAATCAATAAACAAATTATAAATTTCTTCGTCGGATTTACTTCTTATATATTCACCGTTCATCCACAACAATTTTGAAGGGTCAAACGTTGCCGGGCTTGAGTTACATCTGTCCAACGAAAAATTTTCAATTAAACTGTTATCTAAAAACAATTGACGGCTGTCTTCGGTTGACCACCCGAGTAATGCCAAATAATTTATTAAAGCATCCTGCAAGTATCCTTCTTTTCTGTATTCAAGAACCGAAGTATGCCCGTGCCTTTTTGAAAGCCTTGCTCCGTCGGAACCAAGTATCATTGATAAATGTGCAAATATCGGATGTTCCCAACCGAGTGCTTTAAAAATATGAATTTGTCTTGGAGTATTTGAAATATGGTCATCTCCTCTTATAACATGAGACATTTGCATTAAATGGTCGTCTATTACACAAGCAAAATTATAAGTAGGTACACCGTTTGCTTTCATTAAAACAAAATCGTCAAGCAAAGCATTTTCAAAACTCACATGTCCTCTAACGATATCGTCAAACTCTATTTTACCTTCTTTCGGCATTTTAAACCTTATAACTGCCGTTCTTCCCTGCTTTTCATATTCTTCTTGTTGCTGTTTTGTTAAATTTGCACAATGTCCGTTATATTTTGGAGGTTGTTTTGCAAGCCTTGCCTGTTCTCTCATTTTTTCAACTTCTTCGGGAGTACAATAACATTTGTAAGCATAACCTTTTTCAAGCAATATATCTATATATTTTTGATATATTCCCTGTTCTTTTCTTTTCATTTGATAATAAGGAGCATATTCCGGCAATTCGTTACCCGGACCTTCATCCCAATTAAGTTTTAGCCATTTCATTGCATTTATTATAATGCCTGTCGAGGCTTCCGTTGACCTTGCTTCATCCGTATCTTCTATTCTTAAAATAAATGTTCCTTTTTCTTTTTTTGCAAAAAGATAATTAAATAAAGCCGTCCTAACTCCGCCTATATGTAAATCTCCCGTAGGTGAGGGTGCAAATCTTACTCTTATTGCCATTTTTTTGCTCCTTAAATTTAGAAAAATTAATAATTGTCTGCCGCAACTTCCTGAAAAGATTTCGGATGATTACATGCAGGACACAAATCTAAAGCTTCTTTTGATTCATAAACATATCCGCAATTTCTGCATCTCCATTTAACTATACCGTCTTTTGTGAAAACCTTTTCATATTTTATATTTTCCAAAAGTTTTCTGTATCTTTTTTCGTGTTCTTTTTCAACTACAGCTATATATGTAAAAACATCTGCAATTTCGTCAAAACCTTCTTCTTTTGCGATTTTTGCAAATTCGGGATATGCTTTCGTCCATTCTTCATTTTCTCCGTCGGCAGCAGCTTGTAAATTTTCAACTGTAGTACCTATTTTACCTGCAGGAAAACTTGCCGTAATTTCAACTTCCCCGCCTTCTAAAAATTTAAAAAATCTTTTTGCATGTTCTTTTTCGTTATCTGCAGTTTCGGTAAAAATTGCACAAATTTGTTCATATCCTTCTTTTTTAGCAACCGAAGCAAAAAAAGTATATCTGTTTCTTGCCTGTGATTCACCGGCAAATGATTGCAATAAATTTTTTTCTGTTTTTGTTCCTTTTAAACTTTTCATATTTTTCTCCTTTTAAAATTAAATCTCAAATTTTTGTTATTATTTCAACAAACTTATTTAGAAATTTACTTCTGTAATCCAAGCACCGTGAATGTTACAGTGCTCAATAACAGATATTTTTTTACCTTTAGCATTTAAAGATATACTGCATTCCGGTTTAACTCCTGACGTTAAAGCAAAACCGCCGATATATTCATTGTCCGCATAAAACATTATATTTGTAATGTAATGTTCCGGCAACATAGGGTGTTCCAATTCACCTACTTTAACTTTAATTTCTTGAATATTTTCATTTATATTATTAACGGATATAACAGGAAGATGTTTTTTATGGCTTTCACCTGTTGTTACTATATCGTCTTTCGTTTTTAAAGCATCGTCTTTTAAATTAAATACTTTTGAATCCATACCGCAAACGGGGCATTTTTCAGGTGCTGTTTCTTTTAAATGAACATATCCGCATACGGAACAAACTAATGCTTTTTGCATATTTCCCTCCATATAATAAAATAAAACTATACATACTGTAATATTATATCATTTTTTAATAATTATTGTTTGCCTTTTGTGAGAAAATTAATATATATTGAACTCATCTAATTTTCAATATAAAATTATTAAAACTTTATGATTATACTTATACCAATAAAAAAACTACAGTCAATTTAATTGACTGTAGTTTTTTTATTTTACATTTTTTATTTATTTTAGTTTTTCAGCTAATTTTATTCCTGCCAAATAACAATTATTTATTTCTTCTCTATTAGGTTTAAATTTTGCACCGACTTGGTCTATAACTTCTACTCCGAAAGAAGCTAAATTTGATGCAATTTCTTTAACGGCTCCGCCTGCCCATCCGTAAGAACCGAAAGCAAGTGCAACTCTGTTTTTAGGTTTCATACCTTTAATAAAATGGATAAAGCCTGCAATATATGCCAACATTTCATTGTCGTGAGTTGATGAACCTATAACAAAAGCTTTTGCTTCAAGCATTTCATAAGCAATTTCGGCAAAATCGGTTTTTGCAATATCAAACATTTTAACTTCTATATTATTGTCGGTTAATGCTTTTGCTATTTGGCGTGCCATTATTTCTGTTGAACCCCACATAGTTTCATAAACTATAACGGCTTTGTTTGTAACGGTATTTTTTGCCCATGCCAAATATTTTTCTATTACTTTATTTATATCTTTTTTCCAAACAAGTCCGTGGCTTGGAGCAATAAAATCCAAAGGCAAATTCATTTTTAAAATATTATTTATGCTCCTGTCTATCATAGCACCTAACGGCCACAATATGTTTGCATAATATTTTGCAATTTCTTTATCTATAATTCCCGAATCAACTTCATCAGTAAAAGTTTTATTTGTTGCTATATGCTGACCGAAGCCGTCGTTGGAAAACAATACCTTTTTTTCTGTACAATATGTCATCATACTGTCCGGCCAATGAACCATAGGAACTTCGACAAATGTTAATGTATTATTACCTAAATTTATTTTGTCACCTGTTTTAACGACGGTTATATCAATATTCAAATTATAATATTTTAAAAGTCCTTCTTTTAGTTTTGCGGTTCCGTAAAACTTTGCATTTTTTAAAGCGGTTGTCATATATTCAATAGAACCGCTATGGTCGGGTTCCAAATGGTTTAATATAACATGTTTTATTTTTTCGGGTTCAATAATTTCCGAAATGTTTTGTATAAATTCTTCTTCAAAACCTTTATGAACAACATCTATTAAAGCAGGTTCACTGTCATTAATTAAATATGAATTATACGTAACACCGCTTTTTGTTATAAACGTATTTCCGTGAAAACTTCTCATATTCCAGTCTACAACACCAACGGAAAAAACATCTTTTGTTATTTGTTTCACTTACTTCTCCTTAAAAATTACAAAGCAATTTTATGAATTTCTTTTTTTATAATCTTCAATTGCTTTATGTAGTGCATCTGCTCCTAAATTTGAACAGTGCATTTTATTAGGCGGAAGCCCACCCAATTCTTTTGCAACCGCTTCGTTTGTAAGTTCAAGTGCCTGTTCGATAGTTTTTCCTATTGCCATTTCCGAAACCATTGAAGAAACGGCAATTGCCGCACCGCAACCGAAAGTTTTAAATTTAACATCTGTTATTATATTGTTTTCAACTTTTATATAAAATTTCATCATATCGCCACATACCGGGTTACCGACTTCACCTACGCCTGATGCATCTTTTATTTCACCGACATTTCTCGGATTGGCGAAATGATCCATTACTTTTTGCGAATAAAAAGCCATACTCTTTTACCTCTATTATTTATTTTAGTTTAATTTACAAATACAATTTAATGATAATTTTAAAATTTTCTTTTGAAGCACGACTTGTTAACTACAGCTGATTCAGAAAAACTTCGTTTTTCTTAGCTGAGCCAATTTTATTTCATAAAATTTCAGCTGATAGCTTATAGTTTTCGGCATTTTTCGCCTTGCGAAAAATCTAATTATTTATCAAAAATTGCTTCGCAATTTTTACAACAAACTTCTCAGCTTTTCAGCTCATCAGCTTCTCAACTTTTTTATTTTCAAGCGAATGGCGACACTAAGTGCAAAAAAGAGAAATTTTAAAAGAACAAATACAACAACTTGGATTCCGCATCAAGTGCGGAATGACAAAATATCAAATTTTCAACTGTTGTGATGATGATCGTAGTCGGTGCCGGGACCGGCTTTCATTCTTTCACCGGTATTTTTAAAATGGTCATATAACGGCGACATCATCCTTAACCTTTCAACTATAGTTGGAAATTCCGCTATAACATAATCTATATCTTGTTCGGTATTATATTTTGATAATGTAAATACAATTGAACCTTGTCCGACTGCAACATCAACATTAAGTGCAGTTAAAACATGTGAAATTTTTAAAGATTTGTTTGCACAGGCAGAACCGCTGGATGCCATAATACCTTTTGCATCCAACAATAAAAATAAAGCTTCTCCCTCAACAAATTCTATTGAAAAATTTACATTTGTCGGAAGTCTGTTTTCCGTTGGACCGTTTAAATAAACATATTCTATATTTTTTTGCAAACCGTCAATCAATTTGTTTCTTAACTTAATTATATATTCATAATTTTTTTGCATTTGTTTGATTGCAATATCACAAGCGGCACCGAAACCTGCAATTGCCGGAACATTTTCCGTTCCTGCCCTTTTGTTAAATTCCTGCACACCGCCGTCTATTAGCGGTTTTATATAAATACCTTTTTTAACATAAAGAGCTGCGGCACCCTTAGGCCCGTATATGACGGATGACGAAACAGTAAGCATATCAATGTTTGATTTAACAACATCTATAGGAATAACACCTGCGGCAACAACTGCATCTGTATGAAAAACAATATTTTTTTCTTTAACAATTTTTGATATTTCATCAATATTTTGAATTGTCCCGACTTCCGTATTTGCATATTGTATTGAAATAAGAATTGTATCTTGCCTTATTGCTTTTTTAAGCTCATCAAGCAAAACAAAACCTTTATTATCAACGGGAATATATGTAATTTCAAAACCGTCTTTTTCCAAAGATTTAACGGTATTAAGCACGGAAAAATGTTCTATTGCGGAAACAATTATATGCTTACCTTTTTTTACATTTGCATAAACAAAACCTTTTATTGCAAGGTTATTCGATTCCGACCCACAGGAAGTAAAAATAATTTCTTCGGGCTTGCAATTTATAAGTTTTGCAACGGAACTCCTTGCTTTTTCTATTGCATCTTTTGAAACTTGCCCCAAAGAATAAATACTTTGCGGATTACCGTAATTTTGTTTTAAATACGGTAACATAACATCAAGAACAGCATCATCTATTCTTGTGTTTGACTGATTATCCAAATATATTTGTTTCATTTTTTACATTTTCTCAAAAGAATCTTTACCTACCTGACAAACAGGGCATACCCAATTTTCAGGCAACTTATCAAAAGGAGTTCCTGCAGGTATTCCATTATCAGGATCACCTTTTGCAGGGTCATATTCATAACCGCAAACAGTACACTTGAATTTTTCCATTTTTTTCTCCCGTAAAAATTTATTTTATTGTAAATCCGAAGGTTTTTCCCTCGGAGCAAGTTTAACACTATATGCTAAAAACAAACATGATATTATTGAACCTACAAAATATATAACCCACAAATAAGTATAATAATCACCGAAAATGGCAACTAAACCCGACAGTAAAAATGAAAGCGGTAAAATAATAAGCCCTGTTTCCAAATATCTCCATTTTGTTTTCATATTAGTATAAATGTGTCCTAACATATAAGTATGCCTTCTATGGCGAACAAAGGCAGCTGCCAGCAAAACAATACCGACCGGAGAAACTAACTGACATATAAGATGAATTAATATTAACTGTTGTTTTATATCATTTTTTGAAAACCATGTTGCATCATACAAATTGAAATTTCCTAACGATGCTATGATTTTTGAACCGTCAATAGCCATTGAATTTGTTAAAACAAAAATTATCCCCATAAGTATTCCTATTGCATAAGAAGCAACAACAGAAGACTTAGGTGCCCCGCCTTCTCCCGGAACCCAATGTAATATACTTACAAAAATAGACGGTGCTATTATCGCCATAATAAAAAACTGTCTTGCCGAATTTATTATCATCGGCCAAGGATGAGGGCCTAAAATATTTTGCAACGGTCTTGTTATAAAATATATTCCCAAAAGTATAAATGTTACAAACATTTTTTTGTAGGCAATTTCACCAAACATTATTTTACGAATTTTACCTACTTTGGAAACTTCCCAAGCCATTCCGAAATAAATTATACCTGTTATAAAAGGTATTAAAATATTTAATAAAACTTCCATTACTATTCTCCGCACATACTAAATTGTAAATTTTTGTGAGGTATTTTATTGTTTTTTAAATTAGAACTTTCGCTCACAAAAAAAACAGGATGTTGCTTTTTATCATCTTCGGTTGTTACTTCACAATGAACAGTATTTTTTAAAACCGTAAAAAAGCTAAAATCTATATTATTATACATAATTTTTACTGTAATAAAATCGGAATTTTTTAATTTGTTATTTTTAAGCTTTTTTAAAAACACATCAAACTTATCCGTGGCAAAAATCAAATACAAAGGTTTATAATCAATATTACTTGGATTTAAAAACAATAAATCTTCATTATCTTTGTGATAACTCAGTTGAACTTTCGTTGTTCTTTTGCCGATACACATCAGCCTGTGGCTGCCGAAAGTTTTTCTTGAAGTGTATAAAATATCAACTGTTCCCGTTTTGGTTCTTGTTTGTATTGCTTTTTTTGTAGGTTTTAAAATTTTAATTAACTTCTTTTTTTCCAACAAATTGAAAATCTTTTCGCAAGAATCTACAGGTTTTAATATTATTTGTTTCATTGTCTTTCAAAAGCTAAAACGGCATTATGTAATAACATCGTTATGGTCATAGGTCCCACACCGCCGGGAACGGGAGTTATATTTATATTCATATCTTTAACATCTTCAAAATCAACATCACCGTATAATTTTTTATCGACTCTGTTAATACCTACATCTATAACCGTTGCACCGTCTTTTATAAAATCTTTAGTTAAAAATTTAGCTTTACCTATTGCAGCTATAACAATATCGGCTTGTTTTGTTATTTCTTTTAAATTTACGGTTTTTGAATGAGCCATGGTTACGGTAGCATCATTTGCCAACATCAACATTGATATCGGTTTCCCGACCAGATTAGACCTTCCTATAACAACAGCATTTTTCCCTTTTATATCAATGTTTGAATATTTTAACAAATATATTATTCCCATCGGAGTACATGAAACAAGCATTTTTTTATCGACGATTTCTTTCCAGTTTTTAACAAGTGTAAGCATTCCCGCATTATAAGGATGCAAACCGTCAACATCTTTTGAAGGGGCAATTGCTTCTATACATTTATCCGGATTTTGTCCGTTAGGTAAAGGAAGTTGAAGTAATATACCGCAAACATTATCATCGGCATTTAATTTTTTAATTAAAGAAATTATTTCTTCTTGAGTTGAATTTGCAGGTAGCCCATGATGAAAAGATTTCATTCCTATTTCTTGACAAGCTTTTATTTTTGAAGCTATGTAAACTTTACTTGCAGGGTCTTCACCTACAAGAATTGTTGCAAGCCCCGGAATTTTACCTTTTTGTTTTGACAACAAAGCTACCTTTTCTTTAAGTTTCAACCTTATTTTTTGCGATATTTCTTTACCGTTAATTATATTCATAAAATCCACCTTTTAATTGTATCTTTTAATTATATAAAATTTTGATAATAAAAAAAATAAAAATTAATCTTATTTTTCTTCGGAAAGTTTTAATAAAAATTCTTTATATTTTTGATTACCTTTATCTAATTGAATTGCTTTATTAATAAATTTCAATGCAAAATTTTTATCTTTCAAATCATCATACAAAACAGCAATATTATAATAATATTCGGAATTATCTTTTTTAAATTTTAATAATTCATTATATATTTTTATTGCTTTTTCATATTCATTATTTAATTTATATTTATCTGCCAAATTTACTGACAAACCTATATTATACGGATTTTCCAAATATGATTTTTGTGCATATTCAAGTGATTTTTTGTAATCTTTTTTCTGTTCATATATACAACTTAAATTAAAATAAGCTTGAGCTTTATTTTCATTGAATTCTATTGAACCGTTAAAAAAAGATATTGCTTGATCAAATTTGTTTTGTTTCATTAAAACCAAACCTATTCCGTTAAGATACTTGCTCGGATGATATTTTCCTGCTTTGACAAAATATTCCAATGCTTTATCATAATGTCCCATTTTCATATACAAAACACCCATTGCACCGATAAAAGTATAGTATTCAGGAGCATCTTTATATCCATTTGCTACAAATACAGCATTATTTTTATATTTATCCGCTTGCAAAAAAGAGCCGAAAGAAAAAAATAAAAATAAAATTATAAAAGAAAACAAAAGATACTTTTTTGAAACAGGATAAAGCTTTAAAATTTTTTGAACAAACAAAATAAAAATTAAAATTAATCCCAAAGACGGAAGCAACAATCTATGAAAAAAAATTTGATTTTCAACTATAACGAAAGTGGGTAATAAATATAAAACAAAAAAAAGTATTCCAAATAACATAAAATTTTTATTTATAAAGTTTTTCAAATAAATAAAAAATAAAAGTATAATAAATATTACAAAAACTATTATACTAAAAATATCAGGAGTATAATTATAAACTATAACCGGAATATCGTTCGGTATCAATAATTTATTTATATAAATAATAAAACCATTTATACTATTTTTTAATATAAAACTAAAATTTTGAATATATATATTCATCGGAGTATTTAAAAAGGAAAATTTTTTTAAATATACATATAAAAAAAATATTAAAAAAAATCCAAAAAACAAATTTATATTTTTTTTATTTTTTAATTTATTTAGTGAATATAAAAACAAAGGAGTCGTTATTATCAACACAATCCCTGACTCTTTTGTAAATAAAGAAAGTGTAAAAAATAAAAAAGCTAAAATTAAATTTTTTATTTTATAATCTGTACAATATTTTTTAATATTTAATAATGCTAAAATTGTGAATATTGCTAAAAACAGTTCTCCTCTGGGAGAAATATAAACCACATTTGAAGTAAATACGGGATGAACTACTATTAATATTAAAACAAATTTTAAAATGTTTTTACTTAAATTAAATTTAAGCAAAAAAACATACATTAAATAAATCCATAAAATAAACAATATTATATTTGTCATATGATTAACTTTTGTATTATGACCAAATAAAATTGTTTCAATTGCAAAAGACATAGAAAGAATTGGTCTATAATAAGACTCACCGCCTCTTTGATAATAGCAATCTTTTATAAATAATTTTGGTAAATTTTTTATATCGGAAATGAAATTTATACTACTGGCAAGTGAAGTTTCATCATCTAAAAATAAAACCGTATAATTTATACTTTTGCCATAAAGAGCAAAAGCAATTATTGTTATAAGTATTAAAAAGAAAACATTGGTATTGATAAATTTGAATATTCTGTCTATTCTACTTGCCTCTTTATTATTGCTGTTGCTGTATTCTCGGGAAAAGTATTTCGAATTTACCGAGTTTGTTACCTTTCGGCGAAAAACCTTCTTTAGGCAATATTTTATCGTTAAAATATTTTTTTGCAACTTCTGTAATGTTGCCTGCAGCACCGTTTAAATTCCAAATTTTTTCGGATAAAGTCGGCATAAAAGGAATTAAATGTAACACTATTAAATCAGTTGCCTGAAAATAACAATACATACATTGTGCAAGTTTTTGAGTATCAGTTTTTGCAAGTTTCCAAGGTGCATCCTGTTCTATTTGTTGATTAATTAAAGTTATTGCCTGCTGTAAAATTTCGGAAGTTTTATGAAATTGCATATTTTCTATCGATTTACCGTAATCTACATCTAAAATTTTTGCAACTTCTTTTGTTAAATTATCTTCAACATCACATACTGGAACCTTTCCTTCAAAATATTTCTCAGCCATTTTATTTGTTCTTGAAACAAGGTTACCGAGATTATTTGCCAAATCAACATTATATTTTTTTACAAGTTCTGCCATTGAAATATCGCCGTCGGGACCGAAAGGAATTAAAGATACGGTTAAATATCTTGCAGGTTCAACACCGAACTTATCAACCAACTGCTGCGGTGTAATTACATTACCTAAAGTTTTAGACATTTTATCACCGTTAATCGTGAAAAATCCGTGTGCATAAACTCTTTTATGAACGGGAATTTCTGCACCCATTAAAAGTGCAGGCCAAATTACACTGTGAAACCACAAAATATCTTTTGCCATTAAATGTATATCGGCAGGCCAATATTTTTCAAACATTTCCTTATTATCTTTGTAACCGATAGCGGAAACATAGTTGATTAAAGCATCTACCCAAACATAAACGGTTTGGCTGCTGTCAAAAGGTAAAGGAATACCCCAATCAAGTGCTGCTCTTGAAATACTTATGTCTTCCAAACCTAACCTTAATTTACCGAGAATTTCGTTTCTTCTTGTTTCCGGTAAAACTTCTATATGGTTAGGATTTGCAGGGTTTTCTATCATATCAATAAGTTGATCGTTAAATTGTGACAATTTAAAAAAATAATTTTCTTCCGATTGCAAAACAGGTTTCTTTTTATGATCGGGACAACAACCGTTTTCATCCAAATCTTTTTCTGCAATAAATTTTTCGCAACCTACACAATATAAACCTTCATATTCTTTTTTATAAATAAGCCCTTTATCATAAAGTTTTTGCATTATTAGTTGAACTGTTTCCTCGTGCATTTTATCGGTTGTTCTTATAAAACCGTCATTGGAAATATTTAAAAGTTTCCAAGCTTCCTGAAAAAATCCGCTCATTTGGTCACAAAGTTCTTTAGGTGTTATACCTTTTGCCTGTGCGGATTGACAAATTTTTGCACCATGTTCGTCTGTTCCCGTTAAAAAATAAACATCGCAACCCTGTAACCTTTTCCAACGGGCTGCAATATCGGCAGCTATTGTAGTATAAGCATGCCCTATATGCGGTTTATCGTTGACATAATAAATTGGTGTAGTAATATAATATTTTTTCATTTTAAAAATCCTTTTTGTTTTTTTATTTGAATATTTTATTATATACAAAACAGCTATTTTTTTCAATTTTTTGTTTTTGTATAATTATAGATTATAAAATTTGAATTATAAATTAACATTTCAAAAGGAGAATTTTATGAAAAAAATTTTGTTATTATTGATGTTATGTCTTTTGGCAGTATCGGCCTATGCAAAAACAAACGAAAGCCTTGAAAACATATTTTCAAGGACAAGTATTAGAAGTTACACCGACAAAAAAATAGATAAAGACAAAATAGATTTAATGATACAAGCTGCAATGGCGGCACCTTCGGCAATGAATTATCAACCTTGGGAATTCATAGTTATAACCGATAAAAAAATATTGAAAAAACTTGCAAAAATTGCACCTAATGCAGCTTATGCAAAAGATTCAAGATTAACATTTGTAATATGCGGTGATACAACTACAAGTGAAAAATTTTGAATACAAGATTGTTGTGCTGCAACGGAAAATTTGTTGCTTGCAGCAAACTCTTTAGGTTTGGGTGCAGTTTGGTGTGCGGTTTATCCGTTCGATGATAAAATAAAAGATGTAAAAAAGCTGCTTAATTTACCTGAAAATATTATTCCTTTAAATATTATACCTGTAGGTTATTATAAAGGAGAAGTTACACCAAAAGATAAATATAATAAGTTTAAAATACATAATGATAAATGGTAATTAAAAAATGAAAAAAATTAAAATTATTTTAGTAAGTTTGATAGCTTTTTGTTTGTTGTTGACGGTTGCCGCAATTGCCGTTTTAAAAATATATTTTCCTGAAGAAAAAATAAAAAGTTATATAACGGAATATTCAAAAAACAATCTTAACAGAGAAATTTCTTTAGATAAAATTTCGTTTACTTTTGTAGGTATTACTTTACACAATTTTGCGATGTCTGAAAAAACAACATTTAATGACGGCACTTTTATCAAAGCAAATCACCTGACCGTAAAAGTTGCATTGTTACCGCTAATAACAAAAAAGATACAATTTACAAAAATAATTTGTGACGGTGCGGAAGTTTATATTATAAAAGATAAAGACGGTATTTTTAATTTTGCCGATTTTACAAATAACGAACAAAAATCAAATGAAGAAGAAAACAAAAAAGAAGATACGAATAAACAGTCAAACATATCTTTTGAAATAAACAAACTTGATATAAAAGATTCAAAAATTTCTTATAAAGATTTAACCGAAAACTTAACTTACGAAATATCAAAAACAAATTTAAGCCTTTCCGATTTTTCTCTTAACGATTATTTTAAATGCAAAGGAAACTTTGATATTACATATATAAAAGATACCAACGAACTTGTTTTTCCTTTGGAATTTGATGCAAAAATCAATTTAAATAATTTTAATTTTGATAAGTTTTCGGTTGAAATAAATTCGTTACTTACTAAAATAAAAGAAACTGAATTTGATGTTTCCGGAAAAGTTTTTAATTTAAATAAACCGGAAATAAAATTAAATTTGTCAATAAAAAATTTATCAAACGAAGCATTTAGTATTCTTACGGATTCGCCTCTAGTTTATTGTATATTAGAACTTAATTTTGTAACCGAAGCAACAATTGACCTTTCAAGTAAAACTGCAGACATTCAAAAATTCAGTTTAAATTTACCTGATTCAAAAGCCGAACTTAAAGGGCTTATCGGTTGGGACAAAGATAATATGCAATACGATTTTGATATGAATTTGGATGTTTCATTAAATCAACTTCAAGATTTTTTCCCTCAATACAATTTAAACGGTAAATTAAAATCCGTTTTTAAAGCAAACCAAAATCTTATCGATGGAACTTTGGATTTACAAAACATTTCAGTTTCGGTAAGTTCTATAAATATAACAAACTTAAATTCAAATGCGACAATAAAGCTTAACACTAATGAAGCTTTACACAAAATAGATTTTAGAACCGA
>Ga0265301_10004258_pt1 | contig 14547 bp, 8 predicted proteins | sample AusTroGonzalo_MG_2_FD_193488 | JGI IMG/M metagenome (GOLD analysis project Ga0265301, IMG submission 193488) | Bovine rumen microbial communities from tropical cattle in Woodstock, Queensland, Australia - Gonzalo_04 | ecosystem: Host-associated > Mammals > Digestive system > Stomach > Rumen ...
CGAACATAGACAGAACATGTACCACCTGTAGCCGACGCTATTTGGACTCGTTGAACGTCTACAACAGACGTCCCATCCGAATGAACCAAAGCGGATTCAGACCGCAAGACTACAAGTACGCCTATGTCGCCGATCCAAAGGAAATGACCTTCAAGGTCATCGATGCGAACAGCGGTAAAGAAGTTCCAGGTGGCGGAAACCTCACGCTCATCAAGAAAGGCGCCACAAAGCCAAACATCTGGATTAACGGTGCATTCAACTCGTTGGAAAGCATTTATGAGTTTGGAAAACAGGACTCTGTCAGCACAGAAAAAGAAGACCTGTACCGAGCCGATTTTACCCCGCTTTCAACAACGGGCGAATACTTCCTTGTCGTGGGCAAAGACACATCGGCAACATTCCATGTGCACCCATCCATCTACAACTCCATCCTCGAAAACTCCTTGCAGTTCTTCGGGATTCAGCGCTGCGGTAATACAGATTCGCACTTCCACAAGCCCTGCCACTTGAAAGACGGCTCCAAAGTCGGACATGACTTGACGGGTGGTTGGCATGACTGTGGTGACCATTTCAAGGTTTCTGAAACTCTTGGCTATACCGCCTACGTGCTTTCGATGGTTTACCTTACCTACCCCAACAAGGCAGAAGACCGCTATGGTCATTCTTATGCAGACACAGTCTTTACAGACGGTATCCCGGATATTCTCTACGAAGCAAAAATCGGCGCAGACTATATTCTCAAGCTCTATAAGGCATCCAAGGCAGATGGATTGATTGCCCAAAATGACATGTACCATTCCGTGGGCGTTGACGAAAAAGACCACTCATTCTGGGACTTGCCGGAACGTCAGGACGCTCAGCCAGAATCTAAGGGCGGTCCAGACCGCGTTGTGCTCACAGGCATTGGCGCAAACACTTCGGGTATGTTTGTCGCAGCCCTAGCAAACGTCGCTGCCGGCTATCGCGTTTACGACCCAGCCTATTCTGATACACTCATCGAAGCCGCTAAAGACATTTACAAGAACGTGATGATGCCGCTCTTTGACTATGGTAACGGAAACGAAATGGGAAAGACGACATCATTCCCAGGATTCTATACCGGTGGCGGTCCGCGTTATGACGATGGTGCAGCAGCAGCTCTCGCCTTGTGGTACGCCACTAAGGACACGACCTACCGCTATGACCTTTACAAGAACACCAACATTTTCAACAACCCCACCAACTCTAGATTCAACCTGGACTACTTCAAGGCAGGATTTCTCGGCAATGAAAGTGGCTTTTCTCCTGGCGGCTGGGCAACTGACTACCAGAACATCCACACCTATGTGCTGTTTGCATTCCAGAACCTGATTTTGAAGAGCACTGAAACAGCTGCAGAATTCGGTCTTACAGAAATCGAACGCGACTCCCTCTCGATGCGTACGATGGCAACATTCCGTAAAATTTTGAATGACGCCACAAACCAGGGTGACTCCACCGTTCTCGTCAATCCGGGGGTAAACTCCAACGAAAAAAGCGAAGCTCATGAAGGTCCGACAGACCTCAAGGTCATTACTCCCTACAACCTTGTATGGACTAGCTTTGACTGGGGCGTGATCCGCTACAACCTGGGTACAGCCGTTTCCATCTTCTTGATGTACGAACTCACGAAGGACGAACGCTATTTGAAGGTCGCTCTCGACAACATGTACTACGCACTTGGCGCAAACCCGTGGGATATTTCCCTCTTGATGGGCGCAGGTGACAAGAACCCGCAACACCCGCACAACCGTTCTGCAAACCCCGATGGTTTCAATACCGGTGGCATGCCTTACCAGTACCGCTGCCCGAAGGGTGCACTCATGGGTGGCCGCGATCCGGAAAAAACACTTATCGAAGACTGGAGCAAATACACCTCTACCGAAACATGTATTGACTTCTCGGCACAGTTCCTCTTCCCGGCACAGAGCCTTGCTGAAACACTCCCGCCCGATAACGAAGGCCCGATTTTTAGCAACATCGTCGGAACGCCGATTACAGATTCTACCGCTATCGTAAGCTGGGACGCAAACGAAGTCGCCCTTGTTACGGTTTTCTACGACGTCGTCCCCAATTCTGCCAATCCGAAATCAGTGCAGCAGACCACAGCCTCTAAGGGCGGTTCTGTAACGCTTACCGGACTCATTCCTGGACAGACATATTACTTCTTCCTCGAAGGCATGGACACCAAGAGAAACATCACGACCGATGACAACCATGGTTATTGGTACTCCTTTACCATGACTCCCAAAATGACTGAAATCAAGGGAGTTACGATTTGCCAGGTCGACCATCGCAGTGCAAAGATTTACTGGTGGAGCACCGACCGTCTGAACGGTGTCGTCAACTACGGAAAGGTCAAGGGAGCCTACACTGAAACCCAAAATGCAAGTGGCAGCGCCGTCCTTTTCCACGAAGCTGAACTCACAGGACTTGAAGCAGGAACGACCTATTACTTTACCGTTTCCTCGGGCGCAAAGACTTCTGAAGAATACTCGTTCACAACAGAATCCCACGCCACCTACGCTGACCTCGACATTTCTTTGAAGCCGAGTTCTTACGGTGGAGAAGCAGCCTGTAGCCAATGGCAAGATTGCCATGCCTTCATCATGTCGCTTTCAAACAACGACACCGTACCATTCGAAGACTTTGAAGTGCGTATGTACCTCAAGGATCAAAACCTCTCCGCCCTCGGAAACTGCCACCAAAACTTCGGAGGCGACGGTCAAATGGGTAAGCCGATTAGCGTTACTTTCGGAAGCGCTCAGGAAGACGGTTTTGGAGGCTATTACCTCCCCATTAACGTCAAAGGCAAACTAGAAGTTTCTGGACAGTTGATTATCCAAATCATCTTCCACAACTACGATCCTAATGTAAAGACAGTGAAATTCAAGGACATCGAAGGTTCCTGGTCACTCCGCGCACACACCGAAGAAACCGATCCGGAACATTTCGAAGGCATTGACTTGACTCAAGCTCCTTACTTCAAGGGTTCTGAAACGACATTCCTTGAACACAATTCCAACGGTGAAAAAGTCGTTGCCTTTACCCGTGACCCCTATATTACCGTCTATTACCACGGCAAGCACATCTATGGTTACGGTCCGGACTACACGCCTGAAAATGGGCCGCAAGTCAAACGCACCATCGAAACAACGTTCACAAGCCCGTTCGTAAGCCCGAGATACTCTGTTGAAAGGGAAGATCCGCTCACAACGTACGCCGCCACAAGTAAGGTTTCGCCGACGGGTGTCCTCGATGCTGTTGAAATGAACAGCAACCCGTACAAGTTTGAATACCCCAACACCAAGCGCACCGACTCTATCGCCTTCGGTACAGATACGACTCTCGCCTACGGCAACAACTACATGGAATGGGTCACCTGGCATAACCGAAATGCCAATATGAAGGACGAAAACAAGTATGACTGCGCCTGTGCCGTGGTCCGTAGCAACGTTGAAATCGACAGTATCACGAAGCCACTCGAAAAACGTTACCTCGTTTTCGACAAGAGCAATATTGTCGGTTATAAGGACAAGTTCATTGAAGTCCAGATTTCGCTCCTCGACAGCAATCTCGAGCTCTACAAGGACGAAAAGAACCTGAACGTCGAATTGGTTAGCGAGGATCCGAATGTTCTCTTCTATACAGACCCCACAGCCACTATTCCGGTAACAACCATAACGCTTTATGACGGTGTTGCGACAATCTACGTGAGCTCCAAGGTCGCCGTGAAGACAACTATTTCTGCAACACACGCCAATACCGCAGATTACGCCTACACGCCAGCAGTTGCGGAACTCGACATCGAAGAATTGCCGCCTTGGCCGATTATCGACGTGGCAAAGATTGTGGACTTGAACTGCGACCACATCCCGGATGCCATGGACATCACGCTTTCTTCGGAATATACGGCAAACCAGAGTTTCACGTCTATTTCGTTCACTTACGGAAGCACGACCATCAATGCGAACAAGGTCAAATCCCTTAATGGCAAGTCGCTCGTTGTCGAATTTGACGACATCAAGGACATCGTAACAAACGCCACAGGAAAGATTACGCTTACAAGTAATATCGAAGGACAGGTCAAGACCGTCGAAGATTCCTATTCCGACGGCATTCCGCCCGCACTCCTTTCAGCTACAGTCCTCGAACGTCAGGATACGGCAAACGCAGATCACGTTTATCTGCAATTTAGCGAACCGATTTCTGCTCCGGGCACAAACTTCCCGCTCATCCTTTACGCAGCAGACGGCATTACAAAGGCTGCTACACCGACGGTCCTCTCGGCTAAGCTTTACAATGAATCGAAGAACATCTGGGACTTCGAAATCGCCTTTGATGCAAGCAACAATTCTGTAGTCACTGCAGGCATGTGGGGACAACTCGACCCGGCAGGTTCCATCAAGGACTTGAACGGCAACGGCGTAGCCGGTCTCTGCACACCAGAAAAGGTCGAAATCCTCCTGAAGATTCTCCCGATCCCGATGACTTACGCCGTCATTACCGACAAGGATAAGAACGGCTATGCAAGCCACGTCGATGTACAGTTCTCCAAGGCACTTGACGCCAAGCACACACCGGATACGCTCGAAATCATCTTCGGTATCGCAAAGCCAGAAACGCTTAAGGTCGAAAAGAGCAAGTTCGCCCTCAACGGTGAAAACCTCGCTATCGACCTTGAAAAGCCGTTCCAGTTCGGCAATACCGCAGGTAACTACGACGGAGCACTTCCCGGTGGAAAGATGCTGACTCATGCAGGTCTTGTCACGCAGTACCTCGGTACAGGCGCCGCCACGGAATCGAACTCGGTCCTCGCCGAAGACAAGGTCGGTCCGGTCTTTGTTTCCGCAACAATCAACCAGACAAACTCTGCCGACGTTCTGAACATTACCGTCAGCGAACCTCTCGTTGTTGCAGACTCGACTCAGGAATTCTACAGACACAAGCGTGCCGAAAGACTTTCCAATGCGTTTAGCAGCAACTTCTCCGCATGGAGCTTCTCGCAGAGCAATTCGAGCCTCACCTTCCTCTACATGAACAGCCTCGCAGGCACAGTCATGGAAGGCGACTATGTGAGAATGGGTTCCATGATGACAAGCACATTCAAGGATGCCAATGGCAACTATCCTGAATTTGATGTTCCCTGGGTTTTGGTCAACGGCAAGGGCGCTCCGAAAATCAAGTTCGACGTGCATCTCCGCGAAACCGTTACCGATGCAAATTCGCTCAACCGCTCTAAGGTCAACACCGACGAGACCATGCGATTCTACATCAGGAATCCGTCGAACAACAAGTTCGACCTCATCCAGGGCGGCAAGGTCACACAAACCGCCATTGACTCAGCAGATATCGGCGGTGCCATCTTTGACGTGAAGCTGACTGTTCCGCGCGGCTCTTCGTTTGGTGAAGAATGCGCATGGGAAAGCCTCCTCGTCAAGTTCAGCATTCCGATATACTCGAACCTCGGTAACTTTGTTAATAGGTTCAAGCAAGCGTTCAGTGTAGATCCGAAACAGTACCTCTCGACGAACAACCTGGTGGAATTCGCCATCGAATGGGCAAACAAGGCCCCGTCTGGCATCCGCACCAAGGATGACAGAGCCGTTGGTACTGGCGCCTACATTTACAAGGCAGAAATAGAAGCTACATTTACGCCAAACATGAACAATCCTGATGTCAAGGGAGACGAGAAGCTCATCAAGAACTTCTCGACGAAGAGTTCGTTCGATCAGACAAAGACCTTCGGCATCAAGAGAACTAAGTAAAAAGGTCAAGAAGCTGGGAAAATATGCAAGAGAGTCTATTTACAAACTCACCTTATGTTATCGCTCTATCAGTAGTTGCGATAATCATTGTATGCTATTTTCCCATTATGCTTGGTCAAAAGACGTCAGTCAAGCAGCTTCCTCGCCCCATACACCAGCTGGTCATCATCAGCATATTCTGGCAAGCGAGCAACTTGATAGGCGACATTTTCTTTAGTGGCGATAACTTTATTGCAGGGACCAAGGCCTATGCGGCAAGGCAACTTATATTTTGCGCGGCAGCCCTTGGCTGGATCCAGCTCGGGAACGCCATACACCATACCGCAGAAATCAGTCTCAAGATAAAGCGCAAGAACGGCTGGAAGCTCATGAATATTTTCGGAGCTTTAGCCGTTCTCGTTTCGACATATCTCTTTATCAGTAATCCTAGCTTCATTCCCAATTTAAACTTCTTTGGCTACCATCCCTTTGCAGAACGCCCTGTATTCAACTTTTATTCTTTACTGTTCTGCTTATTCGTAGTCCCCAACATCATCGTTACCGCCTACATTATTCTACGCAACATTGTACAAACTAGCGATACGACGCTCCCCTACCAGGTTAGCATTTACATGTTATCCTCGTTTGTATTCTTTGTAACCTTGGCGGCACTCTTCGATTTCGTTATTCCCATTTCCACAAAATTCAGTAACTACGACCAATTCCTCAAATGGTCGCAATTCATCTCGGTATTCTTGGCAATCCTTTCGGGGCAATATTTCACTTCCGTATCGTTCAAGAACAAAAGCGCATCCTGGTTTTTGGACAAGCTAAAAGACAAGATGGTAGACGGGCTTATCTACTACAACTACAAAGGTGAAATCCAGCTTGCAAACCCAGCAGCTCTTGGAATTTTACACACAACGCAAGAAGCCCTCCACAACAAGAAAATCACGTCCATATTCCCGCAAATACAAGACCCGGCAAGAGAATCGACCTACAACAAGATTAGAGTCAAAATCGATAACGAAGACCATATTTTTAATGTCTCGATTTTTGAAATCCGCCAGTCATTGACAACAAACTATAACGTCGCCTTTTTCAGCGATGTCTCCAACACGCTGCATTACCAGCAAATTATCAAGACCCGCGATGAGCAGTTCAAGGAATACCAGCTCGACCAAATCCGTTATCAGGAACGACTGAACATCTGGAAGAAGAAGGTCGATGAAAGTAAGTACTTCTTAGACACGCTTATCAGTACACTCCCCTTCCGCTTCTGGTCCAAGAACGAACAGGGCGTGTTCATGACGCAAAACCAGACAGACATCAAGAGCCGCGGAAACCTGCTCCAGACATCAGAACCGGACAGCAAGATTTTGCCGCAGGAACTCTTAGCCCGTAACGAAGGCGAACCGCAAAGCTTTATTTCTTACGAACGAATTAAGAGATCGTTTAACGAAGACCAGGATGAAGAAGACGATATCGAAATTTTGAAGCAGGACGACTACAATATGGCAGTCCGCAAGGGTGCTGCTAAGGATATCATGATTTTCAACAACATGTTCATCCCGATTATGGCGCCCCGCAAACCGTACAAAATCATCGGTATCAAAATCGATATTACCAAGGAAATGCGTCTCGAAAAAGAACGCGACATGTTGCAGGAACAAAAGCACATCCATTCGAGACTCGAAGAACTGGGCACCATCTGCGGTGGCTTCGCGCATGACTACAACAACATTCTCGGCTCGCAAATCGGCTTCTGCGATCTCGCCCTTGAAGTGCTCGACAAGGACAACCAAGCTTACATGTTTATCCAGGAAGCCCGAAAGGCAGCAACACGCGGTAAGGAATCGCTCGAAGAGCTTTTGAACACCATCCGCGGAAAGACATCCGAAAAGGACAAGCTGACAGAATTTGCGCCGTACATGATTATCGACGACGTGGTGAAGAAGCTCTGGATTACGCTCCCGCCGAACGTGAAGGTCAAGGCAGAAAACCTCGACAAGAACATCCGCATCGTCGGAAACGTCTCTGCACTCGACCGTATTATCAGCAACCTCGCGAACAACGCCATCTTTGCCATGAAGGAAAACGGCGGTACGCTCACGATTGCCCTCAAGCGCGAAGTGCTCACGGAACCGCTCATTACGCCATACGCCCCGCAGATCGAAGCGGGCACGTACGCGAAAATTACAGTCGAGGATACCGGTACCGGCATGGACACCGCCACCCTCGAACGCATCTTTTCACCGTTCTTTACGACCAAGGCACCGGGTGAAGGACTCGGTTTGGGCTTGTCATCCGCATTAAGACTGCTAAAAGAAGGCAATGCGGGCTATACAGTCCAAACAACATTGGGCGAAGGAACTATTTTTAATCTATATTGGTCTATAAGAAACGAGAAAATGGAGGCTTAATGTCTACAATACTCATCATTGACGATGACGCTCAGCTCAACCTCATGTTGAAGTCTGCTTTGGAATTGAAAGGTTACACTGTCGATACTGCATGCAACGGTAAGAAAGCCAAGTCGCTTTATCAGAAGAATACTTATGATGTGATTATCACCGATATCATCATGCCGGAAGGCGATGGCTTCGAAGTCATCCTCGATCTCCGCCGCATGGGTCTTAGCGACAGGGTTATTGCTATTAGTGGTGGTGGACGCACCTCAGCCGAAGATTACCTTGCAACGGCACAGCATTTCGATGTTGCTGCTATTTTCAGCAAGCCGCTGGACCTCCAGCAGCTCCGCAACAAAGTTGACGAGATTATCAAGGCACATTCGTAATAGCATAAATGATGAATATCCTGATCGCTGATTTTGATCGGAAATTTGTCGAGGAGCTACAACGGAACTGGTCTGTAGCCGGAACGAACCTCCTGGTCTGCTCCGACGACAAGACTTTGATGCCGCTAATTAAAAAGACGTCGATAGACCTTGCGTTTATCGAGGTTCCTTTTTTAATGCTCGACAATATGGATTTGATCAGCTATTTGAAGGAACGCCAGCCTGGTATCGAAATTTTTGTACTGTGCGATGACCGCAACTGGCAGGGAGCTGCTAGCGCCATTACCCGTGGAGCCAGCAGCTTTTTGAAGAAGCCGGTCACGCTATCGCTCCTTGAGAGCACGGCAAGCAAAATCCAGGCTCAGCAGCAAAACAAGTCCAACACGCAGCTCATGGAATCCCAGGTGTTGGACAGCCTTCTCGGCGACACGCCCGAGATGCGCAAAATTCTAAAGACAGTTTATAAGGTCGCACCGACCAACAGCACCTTGCTTATAACCGGCGAGTCCGGTTCGGGCAAGGAATTTTTGGCAAACGTCGTCCACCGCTACAGCAAGCGTGCAAACGAACCGTTTGTGCCAGTCAACTGTGGTGCCATCCCCGAGAACCTCGTGGAAAGCGAACTCTTCGGTAGCAAGAAGGGATCGTACACAGGTTCTACCGCCGACAAGAAGGGCTTGTTCGAATCCGCCAATGGCGGTACGCTCTTCTTGGACGAAGTCGGTGAGCTTTCTCTGGCAACCCAAGTCAAGCTTTTACGTTTTCTGCAAAGTCACGAAATTCGTCGCGTGGGTGAAACGGACGCCCGTTACCTGGACATCCGCATTATCGCTGCAACGAACCGCGATTTGCAAAAATCCATGCACGAAGGACGATTCCGCGAAGACCTTTACTACCGCTTGAACACGTTCCACTTGCAGCTTCCGCCGCTCCGCGACAGGAAGCCCGTCATCCCGAACTTAATCCGTTACTTTATCTTAAAGAACAAAGAAGCGCAAGGCAAGGAAATTCTCGACCTTGAACCAGCCGCTCTTTATGCTTTGACAAAGTACCCCTACCCCGGCAACATCCGCGAGCTCGAAAACATCATGGAGCACGCGATTGTGCTTTCGGAAGGTGGAGTCATCAAGCTCGAAGACCTGCCTGAATACGTGCAAGTAGAAGCCCGTGAAAAGACAGTCGCCATTCCACATATAAAGGAAGCCGGCAGCAATAAAGAAAGCGCCAGCGAGTCTGTTTACAACAAAGTCGAAGATGCGGAAGATGACGAGAAGTCCGCTGAGAATCCGTTCGGAAAGCCGATTCATTTTGAACCGATTTCGGGCAAGACGGATAGCTCAGGGCTTTTGACGCACAACCCGACAAAGTTCATCACGCATAATCCGGCGCCCGCCGAAGAAGAAGAAATTCTTTCGCTCGACGAGATGGAACGCAGGCACATTCTGCATGCCTTAAGCATTTGCAAAGGCAACAAGACGGAAGTCTGCAAAAAGCTCGGCATTAGCCGTGCCACACTTTGGCGCAAGCTCAAAGAGCTGAAAATTGAAATGGATGGTGGCGAGGATTAAACTTCGACAAGAGTTGCGACTAAGCAAGAATCTTTTGTAGAACCGCTACCGACAAAGTCTACGTCTTGGGATTTTTTCCAAGACGTTTTTGCTTTCGCATGCACAGAAGAAACAGCCGCAAGCACATCGCGGGCAAACGCAGACAAGTTAAATTCGCTGTAGTTGGAACTGACCATGAAAAATCCGCCCGGATTTAAAAGCGTCGCACAATCGGCAACGAGCGGCATCAAGTGTTCACGCACGTTAAAGTTAAAGCCCTTGAAACGCGCAAAGCTCGGCGGGTCAAGCACAATACCATCAAAGCGTAAGCCCTTCTTTTGAGCCCAGTGAACGTATTCGATAGCGTTACCGCGGAAGAACTCTCCAAGGCGCAAATCAAGACCGTTTAAGGCATAATTTTCACGACCCTTGTCGAGAATCTTGCCGCTGATATCGGCGTTTGTAGCGACTGCAGCACCGCCTAGACGGGCGTGCACAGAGAAACTGCACGTATAGCTAAAAAGATTGAGGAAGCGAAGGCTCTCCCTGGACATTTCACGGAAGCGTTCTTCGACTTCGAGACGCACATGGCGCATATCGAGGAAAAGCCCCGGATTAATCGTATCCAGCAAATCCACATGAAAATGTGCATTGCCTTCGCGGACGGTTCCCACGGCATCTTCACGCGTGCCAATCACGACATCCATCGGAGCGTTCTCAAGCGATTTTCCAGAGCTCGAAAGGCGTTCCTTTGTCACAACACAAACTGGATCGAATAGAGCGGCTACAGCCTCGACAATTTCAGTTTTGCTCGTTAAAAGCTCCGGTCCAAAAAACTGCATCTGGTAACGGTCACCGAACTTGTCAATCGTAAGTCCCGGAAAACCGTCAGCAGCGCCATTCACAATGCGCAAAGCATCCGTCACCTCGAATAACGTGGCGCGCTTGTCGAACGCAATCGCTAACTTGTTCTTTAAATCAAAAGCCATTCGAGAAAAAACGAATTACTTATCAAGAGTCTTGATCTGGTCGACGAACTCGCCCACTTCCTTGAATTCACGATAGATGGAAGCAAAGCGGACATAAGCAACAGCATCGAGCTTTTTGAGTTCCTGCATCACGAGGTTGCCAATCTGATCGTAGCTGACTTCAAAGCCCTCTGACATCTGCAACGAATTTTCGACTCGCGTCACAAGTTGTTCGATATCATCCATGGAAACCGGACGTTTTTTGCAAGAGTTCATGACGCCACGCTGGAGTTTTTCGCGCTGGAACGGTTCGCGTTCGCCACTGCGCTTGATAACAGTCAGTGGCTGAACTTCGATATATTCACGAGTCGTAAAGCGACGACCACAGGCACAACATTCACGACGACGACGAATGGACGAGCCACTCACGCGGCTATCGACAACCTTGTCGTTATCATTCTTGCAAAACGGGCAAATCATACCTTGAATATAGCTTTTTTAAGAAAAAATTGCAAAAAACACAATAAAATTACATTTCTTTAAATTTAAGGTTTGTTGCGATAGTATATGTACGCATCTTCGCTTTCCCAACAACCGCAATATTCAACAGCAGCAAAATTACATCCATTTATTTTTTTGAGGCAATCCTTGCGCAGGGTTAGCGCTATTTGGCGAACTAGGATCATCGCCACAGGCAGCGAAGAAGCCTGCAGTCGCAATCGACAAACAGAACAGAATACCCTTTTTCACTTTTAACATAGCATACTCAAATGTAAAAAGAAACGATACAAAGTCAAGGTTTGACAGAAATTTTGTTGAGCGAAGTGTTTAACAGCACAAAAGAGAAAGCCTGCCCAAATGGGGCAGGCACTTTTTTAAGCGACCAAATCCATAAGGTCAAAATACATCAGCCTTGTATGCGGATCATCGTCTTCAGAATTCATAAACCGAAAACCATTCTTTTCATAAAAAGGAACGGCGTTCAAATACGCATCAACAGTCAAAAATCTACAACCTGTCTTGTTGTCAATCACAAACATAGACTTGATGTAATTGAGGATTGTCGTCCCGATTCTATGTTTTTTAGCCGAGACATCAACGCCCAAGCGGCATAATTTGACAGCAGGATAACTTTTCAAACGTTTTTCGTTCGGGAAACCGCTCTTTTTTCGGAACCGATTGAATTCTGTTTTATCCTTGAAATTGTCCAATGCCACCCTGTCATTTGCAAGGCTGCAATAAGCCAATACTTGACCTGTACCAGAATCGGTACAAGCATAGCTTACAGCAAGCAAATGTTTCTGAAATGCAGACGCACGATTCAGAATGAAATCATCTAAATCGCGATCACCGCAATTAAAATTTTTAACAGAATAAGATGGTCGAATCCTAATAAAACTTAATTTTTCTGTATCTATACCTTCTTGAACCACGGATCTATACCTCCATTAGCTTCTTCTCGGGCACGCTGTTCAGCCATACCACGTTCGTAAGCCTTTTTCATAAACTCGTAATCGCGCAAGCGCTGAGCACGAGCTTCTGGAGTTTCCGGTCGACGAATCTTCATGTTTTCAAGAAAGCGACGAGCATCCTCGCCATAGAGAATCGGAGTTTCACGAATGGGTCTAGCCATAGCTTTGTCCTCTTTGAATCATATAATAACGCATATATTAACTCTGGAGCATCACTAGACAGGTGAAACCCGGCAACACACTACTAAGGTGGTTCCTATAATATAAAATGACGAAATTTCAAAAACAAGGGGTCGTCTGTCGGGCGATTTATTTTGCAATCAACTGTTTGCAAAAATCAAAAGATTTTACAAAAGAGAAGGTGAGCCCAAGGAAGGGGGCTGGCGAATTAATGAAGGGATTCATCCACAAAGTAGTCAGGCACCCTATCATTTTAACGATTCGCTACTTGGAGTCCTTAAGACAACGAACTGAGTAATGATCGAGCTTACCCAATCGGTTGTGGCCCCCCCAGGAATCGAGGTATGCATCATCAGCATTCAACATCCAATAATAGGCAAGCTCCTGATTGCTTCGTAGGTATCGAGAACTCCAAAAGTAGGCACTAGAGCCATCGTCATAGAAATCAGAAAGGTAACCACCTGCAGGGAAAGCGGAGAAACCACTTGTATTGGTCGCATTTTTCCATTTTGCAAACTGAGTCGACTGCATTGCATAAGGATTTTTCCCAATCGCCTCATATAAGGTTTTCCAAGCTGTAGTATCTGGCAAATGCCAGCCTTCAGGGCAAATTCCTCGAACTGGATAAGTGGGGGAACAATTCGCTTTGTAGCCACACCCCTTACCATTTTTAGAATATATACCAGCACTATCCATCGCCGCAGCCCAAGTGTAGTAACGACCATATATCGCTAATTTGCTGTTTCCGTTAATAATGAGATAAGTATTTCCATAAGCACTCCCCCTCACTTTATATTCGAATCTCAAATTCTCCGCCATCCAAGTCTGTGAACCAATTGTAACCGTCTTATAGGTTTGACCGTCGCGAGAGTCAATGAGCGTATCGGTCGAATCGTAAATGACCACCACACTTGAAGAAGACTTTACGGAGCTGCTTGATATTGCAGTTTCGCTAGACGAGGATTCTTGAGTTTGCACAGGAGCATCTCCCTTTAGACAACGGACGGAATATCCGTTGACTTTATGAGCTGAGCTCAACTGCACACCGTAGATATCCAAGCGCATTATGTACGCATCAACGCTACGGCTTCGATCCTCAGTAGAACTCCAAAAATAAGCAGAATGGCCTTCACCACTGTAATCCCCATTACGCCCCCGACCGCCAGCAGAGAGTGTTGAGAAAGAAAATGCATCCGTTCCATTTCCTTTAATCCAACCCAAAGTGGACCTGAGTCTCTCGCTATTCTTGCGTCCGGTTGGAGCATTTCCACCGAGTGTATTCAACAAAGTGTTCCATTCTGTTTGCGAAGGCAAGTGCCAACCAGAAGGACAAGCATCCATTGCCGCATCCCACGTATAAAGGCGACCATACTTATCACAATAACTTGCAGTATCGTTATAACAAAAACTATTCACAGTTTCGTAGTTCAGGTTCTGAGCCAACCAAGTCTGAGTGCCAATTGTCACCGTCTTATAGATTTGTCCATCGCGCTCATCTATCACGCTTCCAGTTTCAACTGTATATACAGGAGTATCCTCTTTTTCCCCGGAGCTTGAAACAGAAATTGCTTTAACACTGCTACTGGAATTTACAGTTTCTTCAGGCAAAATATTTTCTTGCGCAGAATTAGCATTATTTGGCGAACTAGGATCATCGTCACAGGCAACGAAGAAGCCTGCGGTCGCAATCGACAAACAGAACAAAATACCCTTTTTCACTTTTAACATAGCATACTCAAATGTAAAAAGAAACGGGAAAAACTAAGCCTCGTTATCCATAATTACGCCTCAATTGCTGAAAAAACAAATTGGGATTGA
>Ga0265301_10004259_pt1 | contig 14547 bp, 19 predicted proteins | sample AusTroGonzalo_MG_2_FD_193488 | JGI IMG/M metagenome (GOLD analysis project Ga0265301, IMG submission 193488) | Bovine rumen microbial communities from tropical cattle in Woodstock, Queensland, Australia - Gonzalo_04 | ecosystem: Host-associated > Mammals > Digestive system > Stomach > Rumen ...
ACTCGCCAGATATCAACTTCTGGGGTCCAAACGACATGTTCCAGTTTCTCAAGTTTTCCTCTAAATTCCAGGCCAACTTGGAGTTCTGTACCAGTTGGGAGTTTTAATAATTTCTCCAGCTCCATCATTTCTTTTCCATTGTAGATCCCATCCATTCTTTATTCTCTTCTTCAGATTCTCCTCCGGATCTTCACCGTCGGATGGAATGATATGAATTGGACAGTAATCTATGGTTTGCTTCACTCGATCTGCAATTCTCTTTGATATCTTAGTTTCGTCCATATATATCAAAATTTCCGACGGTAGATATTCCCGGAGGAACTCTAACTGGTAATCTGATATACTAGACCCCAAGACAGCAAATGGAATATGATCTGGAAACATGATTAGATCGGCGATGGCATCATAAACACCTTCTGAGATGATTATTTTGTTTCCACTCGGCTGTACATCATGCTCTATCACATATGGAGGTTTTGCAGATATAGGAGGGAAGAAGTATCTAATTGGACTATCACCAGTAAAACGGATTTGATAATAGAATACCTCACCGTGATACTTAAATGGCATCACAACGTTGTCTTCCCAAAACTTAAAATCTAATACTTTATAGAGTTCACCCAGAAACTGATGTCGACCGATTAGATAGTTAACTCCCTTCTCAGAATAATCATCAAATTCGTACTTAAACTTATCAAGCGACCAAGTTGGATCAGTCAGTGGAACTACGCTAAATCCTTTCCATCCAAAAAAGTTATTGAACTCAGGGACTTTAAACGTAACATCAACTCTATCGTCTGTATTTATGAAAGCCCGACAGCAAACGAAACAATGTCCTTCGCTCAAGTCTTCCTTTACGTACAGTTTATGTTTTGTATGCCCCTCTTCCTTACAAAACGGACAGTGGCATATATATTCTCCGGTCGATTCATTTAAGAAACCTCTAACTTCGTCCATGGTACCAACACCATAAGCATTCATTAAGAGTTCCTCAAAATTACAGAATACGACCCTTTTCCCTTTTTTAGTTGTAATCTCTTTATACTTAAAATCGGGCATAATCTTAAATAAAAATTGAGAGCCCCTTGGATTTTATCAGTTTCCAAGAGACCCTCTTTTGTTCTTAAATCACTTTAGGCATTTTTCTTAGGTCTGCCTCTACCTCTCTTAGGTTTCTCGGCAGGAGCTTCTGTTTTCACTTCCTCCTTAACCTCAACCTTTTCTTCCGTCTTCTCAGGTTCTTCTTTTACTTCCACCTTTGGCTCTTCAGGCTTTGGTTCTTCAGCTACGGGTTTTGCTCCCTTAACTGCAAACTTCTGAACAGCCTCATCTAAACTCTGAACCACATAGCTGACTGCCACTGGGTTTCTAGATGTTGCGGTAAGTTCATAAGGACCAGACACTATAATTGCTAGCTCATCATCCCGATATGCGGTTACTATGAGAGAAATTAATTCATCGGTCGGTCCAATGTTGCCAGAAACTGACATAGGACTGATGCTGATTCTTTGTCCACCAGCATAAGGTAAGTTTACCTGTGATTTTGTTCCATTAAAAATTCTCATATATCTAAACGTTTAAATAAGTAATTAAATGTTTCTATATAATCTTCCCGGTAGACACAAATTTGAACCGGGAATGTCTCTTTTATCAATATTAAGAATTTGGATCCTCAGAAATGGCGGATTGGCCTATTTCAGAAGAGAACAGTTGATGAAACTCTAATTCTCCGTTTATGATTGAGAATAGATAGTTCTTATACTCTTCTGGCTCTCTTCTCTTTAGGAATCCTCTCTTAGGCACTCTTGAGACATTAAAGATTATAATTCTTTCGCCTAGTTTTGAAAATTCTACATTCCATCCTGGGTACTCTAGCTCCAGGAAATCAATTATCCTAGGTTTTAAAAGCGCTATCCGTATTTCATCTGAGTCCGTATCTTTTGGTGGAGTAAATTGACCATAGTAAGAATAAACGTTATCTTCTACACTGTCTGGCACAATTTCAATCTCGTCGGCAGTTTTCTTTTCTTCCTTCCCTATTTTTAGAACTAACTCAGAGGGACTAAATATGCTCCTTGGGTTATCGACGGGTAGGGTATAGGCTGAATCAAACTTGACTGACACATGAACTGACTTCTTTAGTGGCTTATATAGTTTGGATACACTTTTCTCTAGGTCGTAAATTGGCTCTTCTTCCTCGGCATCTATCAACTCGGTTACATAATCTCTATCATCGGCGGCAGTAAATAAGTCTCGGCCGGATAGAAAGATAAGTTTTGAGTAATGAGATGCGAAACCAAGAAGATACGGAACAGAGAAGCTATCAATCATCCCGGCCGCTGAAATTCTACCGCCGAAAGGATTAAAGCCAATTATATCTATGCCGTTTTCTAGAGCCCAGGATACGACCTCATAATTAAAGTTTAGTGGACATAGCTCAAGCCCGATATATTTAAGATTAGGGAGCACTTCTTGAATCTCCTTTAATCTCTCCACTGCCTCTGGTCCATAAACTCCAATCGTATCTACACTGCCAGTCGTTACACAAGAACTGAGAACGTCGGCATACTTTAAGAAATCACACTTAGCATCAACCAGGAGAAGATCAATTATATCACGATCCAAGAGTTCTAGATGAGACATAATAGCTTCATCGGCTTTATCTAAGAAATCAATATAAGTAACTAAAGCAGAACCTTTTGAGAAATCTTTTACTATATTCTCATTGTTGCTCGAAATTGATGTAAAGATGTGCTGAAATTCAAAATCTTCACCAGGCAGATACTCTAATGTCGTAGTATCAAGCCCAACCCCTTCTATTCTAAACTTTGCCATATTATATAATTGATATGTTTATAAATCCATCATTAGTTTTATACTCAGATATTGGCGTCCAAAGAATATTAACTCCTTGTGGTTTATCGGGATCTAGAATGACTGTGTTTTTGAGAAAGACTGAATCACGAACAGTCCCTACAAATCGAGACATTTCCAAGATTATATCAAAAATAAGCTTAATGAACGTTTTATTTCTCATTAAGGCTAGTTTAATAATAACATAGTCTTGATAAGTTAGATTTCGGATGGGCATTTCTGATCCATTCTTATATAACTTAAAAATTGACTTAACATTATCATCCTCAGTCCCGAAAAACTTAACACATTGATCACCCAGCTTCAACCTCTTTGCTTTTCTATCGCCGTTTGGATTTAGAATTGAGTATCTAGAGTGGTGTTTATTTTCGAAAGGTACAAATTCGGGGTATCTAACTTCATAATCGCCTATAGCAACTACATCTTTTTCCAATGAGATATCGCCATATAGGCTCGTTAGATTTACTATCTTTATACCAGTCAGATTTTCCATTGATATGATCTTAGGATAACCAGGTACCCAATCTAGAAACCATATATCACTTCTCCCCGGCGGATCGAGTGAGTTAACTACTTTCTTGAACACTTCATACTTATGTGGAAATGTTGTTCTAAAGTATATGTCGTCTACTAAGAACAGCTGAAAGTATCTATCACCAACTAGATTTGAATAAAATTCTTTCATGTTTCTGATTATACTCTCAGTCTGTGCTTCTTTTTCAGACTTTCTTTTAGGTGGGCAATTCCAACAAGGGCAGTAGTAGAAGTCAGGATCAAGATATGTCAGTGGTTCTAATTGATTTCCACAGCGATAACAAAATCCATCCTCTACTTCTTCCTTCAATAGCTTTACTTCACAGAAATCACGATATCCCATGAAGTGCTTTGACTTTAGGTCTCTCTCAAATTGCTCTGAATCTTCTATAAATTTCATATTAAATTAGATATAATAGACACAGGAGATAATGAAGTATCTGATCTGTCGTATATGTAATTTTTTGATACCTTGCCTTTAGTGCATCGATTGGAAAGTGCAGGACTGTTATTACTGCCAACTGCCAACACCAACCAAAACACAGGTAAAAGGGGAGAGCATATAAAACACAGTGAATAAACAAGTGATACCAATTCTTTCCTTTTGTATCCGCTAAGAAGGGACTCTGAAAGAAGTAATCCCCAAGCAGATGACAAAGAAGTAGTTTAAATAAAGTCTCAAGCATTTTTGTCATCCTCCATTTCTGGCCAAAAGATTGATGCGACTCTATTTCGTCTAACTATTTGCGCGTCTGGATCATATGGGGGATAGTCGATTACAAAAACTTCTATTCCCAGTCTGTTTGCTTGTCTTTGTGCTTCATATTCTGCACTTTGAAGATCTGGAAACATAGCCTGCTTATTACTTCCCCATTTGGTTTTTACGAGCAACTTCTTAGCCGAATTATACTCCCAATAATAGAGCCTAAACCTAATCTTTGCTTGTTCTTTGGCTTGTTCCTCTAATTCTTTCTTTCTCTGTTTTTCCCACTCTTCTATAGTTGACATATTATCTAAGTTTATCAATACCTTTTTCAATATACTGATCTCTCAATGATGTCGCTAATACTCTAACTTCATCTTGAGCAGCTATGTCAGTTCGAAGATAGAAGAAACCAGCCTTTTCTGTTGATTCTGGGTCGGGCGTATAGAAATAATCCTCTACAAAACCAACCATATAGAATTCGGTTTTGGCGTCTTCACACATACAGCCTCTTGCATCCTGGGCCTTGAGTTTAGTTGATTCTTCTGTTGTAACTTCGAAAATATATTCATCTTCGATTTTTCTCCACGTTTCATCACGTCCAGCTGCAGTTCTATCCTCACAACACAATGTACTCCAAAGCTCGGCACCATCTTCATCAAGTATCCACGTTCTAGGTTCACTGTCTGGCCATTTACAAGTTTCAGAGAGTTTTTGTCTGATTGTATATGCCCACTGAGGAAGAATAAATATCATCTCTCGTTCTCCTCTAGCGTAGTTGATGTGTCTTTGAGATTCTTGATTATAACAGAAGGCTCTATGACGAACAACCTGATGAGAACAAGCCCTAGAACAAACCCAATGAGAAGTAACCCTATGATAGAAGTCTTCAGTAGGTTCTCTCCAATACTTCTGAATCACTTGGTCGGATATTTTAAGCTTCTTACAAATCCGATAGTCAGTGGTTACATGAAAATCACCTTCTGCTGTTTCACTCCATCTAATGAAAGGACCAAATTTTCTTAATGTATCAATTGACATCAGCTTTCTAATCAAGTCAAGGTCATATCTAGGTATATTAAGATAGACTGTTCCACAAGATAGACAAGACCAATGTCCAATTCTAATTAGCATTTCAACAAACTTAATATAAGAATCTTCGGAGATCTTATCAAAGCTGAGATAACTAATTCTACCAACTTTTTCAATATGCCTAAGCATACCATCAAATCCCGGACCTTGTTGATCCAGGATATCTACACTTGGTTTTATTACTTTCATATATTTTTAAATTATGTTATTCTATTAATAAAGCATATGGGCCCCAAGAATGGCAAAAACGGGCAAAACAGAGAGGGAACTGCATTTAAAGCTCCCTCAAAGTTTCCTTATAGCCTGCCAACAAAGCCATGTTCAAGACTCTTTATCCCATTTAAGAGATCAGAGACTCTCTTCTCATACCGACGATCTTCGAATTCAGGCATACACCCTTCTTCATAAAGATTGTTCTTCATCAGTATGTCTGTGTTCTTATAGAGACCAACTGGTTTTAGCCAGAAGTTATCTGAGTCCCCACAAATCTCGAATACAGCAAACTTAGTATGAGACCAAAGAACATCAACCTTGTTCCCAACCCTAATGCTATACTTCTTCCATCTAAGGCTATTACGAAGATTTACAAGCAGGTTGGCCTGAATGGTTGTATCTATACAATTGATTTCAATTAGTGGGAAACCATCTTTCATTTGGTTAGGAATAACTCTGGTTCCCTTTATATCAACCATTCTTTTTACACAGGAAGGGAAATTTACTTTACTTCTGTCTATATTTCCTTCCCCATCTCTTAGTGATTCCTTGTATTGTTCATCAAGGATTGCAACTAAGATATCATTATCACGGGGAGCTGACTTATCTTCTCTTTCAGCTACCGTGTCGCAGACCTTAAACATTGAAATATATGGTCTAAGTGTCTGCCGGTTATAGCTTGGTGAACCAATCTGGTAAATAAATCCAGACGTTCCAAGCTCTTCGTTTGTCATGAAGAACGGAAAATATCCGCCAATCATGTTATCTTCTAAATAATACATTTATTTTTTCTTTTTGCCACCACCATTCTTGGCTTTTGTGGCTGAGTCATCATTATCCGTTCGTTGTGCATTAATCCGAGTCGTAATTCTGCCTCTATTGAGGTCATACGGACTCATTTCTAGTTTTACCTTATCCCCGGCCATGATTCTTATATAGTTTTTTCGAATCTTACCAGAGATAGTACAGATGATCTCGTGTCCTGAACCTTCTAAGGATACTCTAAACATTGAGTTTCCCAGCTCTTGCAACACTTCTCCAAACTGCTCTAAGTTCTGTTGTTTACTCATGTCTTTCTCCCTTACTCGACTTCTTTGTCTTTGTCGATTATAATTGTTGTTCTAGTAAACTTAGTAGACATGATCTCTTTCTTCAGATCTTCAGAGAGTTTATCTTTACCACCAACCCACTTGATGAGGTCGTCTAATGTTATTTCGACTGTAACGTACTCCATAGGCTTTTTCTTTGTACCGGCATTGTATAGCAGATAATTGCTAACGCCAGACCCAAAGTTATTCCTAGCAAAGTCTACAATCTCCTTAAGCTTTTCACGCAATTCACCAGTTCCGAAGAGAGACTCAACCTTGACTATATCTAGTTTGTAAGTAGTTGATGAAACTCTCTGTCTGATTACTGTTTCGGATTGCGTTTTTCTTAAGTCAAAATAGACACTATTCTTATAATACTCGTCGAATGAATTAGTAAATTCTTTTTCATTCCATAATGCTAGTGCTTTCGTTGAGACAAGATTCATATCAATGCCTAACGAAGCCATCAGCTTAGAATAGTATGCATATCTAGAGGTATTTACATCATTTGTTTCAAAGTATAAATTCTTCTCTAGTGCAGCTATATTTTCTTTTTCTGTCTGCTTAGAGTCAATTGCCATATCCTTTCGTGTATTAGGCAAATTCCATATCTTTGTTAGCCGATTTCTTAGGGCTTTTAATATGAATGACTCGATAGCAGAGTTGTATTCTTTTGGATAATCACATTTATCCTTTGTTTGATAGCAGAAGATATCAAAAAATCTCTTTATTTCAGTTAGGTTCTCATATCCATGTCTATCAACCTCAGTACACGCTTTAGTTGTATTGGTGATGATAGTATTCCAATAATTTCTAATATCATCCCCCATATCGTCTTCTAAAACAGCCCCTGATTCGACAGACGATGGAATACTGTAGAGAACTTTTATATCATTCTCTCCATCTCCGTATATTCTAGTGTTCATAACTTCGGAGATTTTCTTTTCATCCCCTAGATTTGACACATAGAGATACACAGGAACCATCTTATCGGTATCACAAAACTCTGAATCGTCTGCTTTGACTCGCCTAGACATAACTTCACCCAGGAAGAAATAGGTCTCTTTAAGGGTATCATATCTATGGCCTGGAATCCACTTCTTTGTTTTCTTCTTCAGCTCACAATTTATCCTTCTCTTCATTTCTTCGAGGTATGTTTTATATTTCTTCATACCGGGCGCTGAGAATGATACTTGTAGCGGAGAAGTTTCTGAGAATATTGCTTCAAATGTTATGTCCGGGAAACATCCACCAGATGATGGAAGCTCTAGGAAGAAATCTAGATATCTTGGATAATAGAAGTTGCTTACTATGTACCAATTATCGTCCGGAAGAACCTCTGGATTTCTAATCATAACTACCGGATCTAAGGCGCTCTCAGAGTCCGGGGATTCAAACTTAAGCTCAAATTCATTTAATTCAATGTGAATCTCTTTATAAGGAGACCCAATAGTTTTCTCTACCGCGCTTTTATACTGCTTCTTTTCTGTGGCAACTAGATAAATGTACTTTCTCTCGGTCCCAGATACAACGAATGCATCTAAAGACGGCGTCAATCTCCAATCATTACTAATCGTCATAATCTTTTATTACTAATTTTATCTTCTTCTTCACACTATTAAAACATATTTGGTCGCCTCCAATGTATTCTCTTATCTTGGCGACTTCATCTTTAAGGGATTGGTCGTCTATGGAGAGCAAATCGTCATCAATCACGACAATTGCTCGCTTAAACTTCCTCTTCTTCTCATCAGCCTCTTCTAAAACCGTGCATTTAAAGAGATGCCCGTCTGTTCTATAGACTAGCTCTTCAAATTCTGGTATTTTCGAGGCTTCAAAGTTAAACCTGTTGGTTATATACTCCTCAAAAGAATTACATCGCTCTTGATAGGACTCTGGAGTTCTTTTTGCACTAGAATAGAACTTCTCAAAGTATGATAAAGTTCTATTAACTTCTGTAACTATTTCTTTGAGTGCCTTCTCTGACTCCATAATAATATATTCATTAATTCAACATCAGTCTGATATAGCCTCACTCCATCAAAGGGGAGTGGAATTTTTTCTTCATAGGCTACAAAGAAGTCTTTTGACCACGAAGAATCTCATATCTGAGTTCGATGAGCTTGGAATATCCGATTTTATCATTAAATACTCTAAGCTCAATGCCTCCTTTATACTTCTTTTTAAGAGTCTTGTATACCTCTTCATTAAACCAGCTCCATCTACTAACGGATGCTCTATGAAATAGGTTGATCGTGTACTCTTCATTGTGTCCATTCCCAGTCTCTTTGCATTTCCACCCTGAAAAGTCGATATCTTCATCTCCTTTAATCATAAGGCTTCCATATTTCTCTGGAACTGCTATGAATCGGAAGGAGGGGATATATACAAAATATCCTTCACCAGGCTTTTCGAAATATACAGCTGAAGTTGATTCTACATATTCCCTATTTTTTCGAAACTTTGTCAGCTCTACTCCAATAGTCTTTTTCCAACTAGTAACTTCTCCAACAGTATTATAGAAATGCTCCTTTGTAATCGGTGCTATCATTTTCTTAGTCCTTTAAAGTAATCAACTAAACCAATGCTGTCCCAAGAAACTCTATCAGCTGATCTAGAAGTCATTGCATACTCTCCTTTAACAGCATCAATATACATAGAATGATTTCCTTCATCCCCCATATAGATTCTTTCCCACTCATCTTTTGGCAACAGGCTCTTTATATCTAGCTGTTCTAAAGCCAGATTATCAAAGCCAATCGTTCTACATTGTACAAAATTGTCGTAGGCCTCATTCTTCATCTTGTCTATAAGTCTCCATAGAGTCTCTTTAAATTTCTCTAGGTCTTTTGGCAATGCTGTATCTTTAGCCCTGCCCCATTGTTTATATCCAAGAATTAGAATTGGAATAGAAGTGGCAGAATCAAATAGAGTCTCCAGATCTTTGTAAGGGAATACGCCAGCAATTATATGAGCTACGTATGTTTTATCCTGAGGAAACAAATCACTGGTTCCATAAATTGTGCTAAGAAGCGAATCTTTATTCTCCCAGTCTTTTATAAATTCTGGAAGAGAATCTAAACTTACTCCAACAGCCTCAACACCTTTAAGCTCCTTCTCAAAAGTTTTTCTCCTTTTAAGAATATCTTTTATATTGACAGTTGCTCTTGTCTTATTCCCTCTATCATTTAACCACTTTACTAGCCTCCTAAAGTCTGGAGCATCAAGTACGTCTCCTCCACCTATCGCTATCTCTATTGGAAGTTCAGGTAGTTGAGAGAGTATTTCAATTGTCTTGTCATAGTTAAAAGATTCTCCATCTTTTGTGCTTGATTCATGACAATAAGGACAGCCCCAAGAACATCTATTTGTTATTTTAAGATCAATTGAGTCTGGGAATTCTGGCATAAAGTCTTCTCCCACTCTTAAGCATCTTTTTTGAAGGTTCAGTCCTCTCCACCTCACTACATAGTTTCCGTTACGGTACATATATTTCCCCGAACTCATCACTAACTAGTTGCACTGGTATGAATAGACGATTTTTCTCAGAAATATGATCTACTAATTCCTTAGCAGTTATTTCTGGATCTCCTTTCTTTCTTTTCTTCCCTCGATCCTCCTTTATTGCATTCATGAGCTCCGTACTACCCTCTCTATTAACATATACAAGGTAGCACTTACCGTTCTCAATGAAATCACAGTCTGGCGAATAACCAAGAGAAGACGACTTCATAAGATCGACTACTTCAAAGTCAGACTTATCAGGACTATAATTAATATACTTAAGTAGTCCAAATCCGTCGCTATTCTCGATCATTCTTATAAGACCTATAGATCCAGCAGTAAGTCCTTCTCGTTCAGAAAACATGTTGACTCTAAAATCAACTCTTCCGAGACTACCACCAAACATTAGGGAGACTGTTGCATTCGGCATTTCATCTTCATCACCAAAGAGACTTCCATCAATAGACATCTCTCTATAGTACCCTGCTGGAGCATCACTATTATCGTTTCCACCAAAATACCAAGAATTTTTATTGAAGATGAAGTTTAAGATAGTTGTATTGCTTTCTAGTATTTCTTCCATTGATTCAGATCTACTTTGGTGATCTATCTCTGGACAACTAAGATAAACCTCTTCATTCTTTGAGTATTCTTTAAAGTGTCTCTTATAATTTTCTTCCCACTCGAATACTACCTTATCAACTCCAAGATATTTTTTAAGAAGAATCTCTAATCTTTTTGGAGCTTTCTGAACATGTAATTCTCTCCAACTATTGAAAACAAGTCCGCAAACATATTGCAGTTTGGTTTGACATGAGTTCGATTTTTCATACTCCCATCCAAACGTATCTGGGCGCTCTGGTATATATAAAACACCATCTTGTATATCTAAATCAAACTCAGGATCTCCCGGTTTTGCAAGTGTGTCCGGGATACTACAAATTGATAATGCATGACTTGATGATGAATTTGTTTCTACGAGCCCTCCGGCTCGCTCAACTAATTTTATCTTATCATTTTTCATATCAATTATAAGGATTTCTCTTTTAATAATGAGCAAAATAAAAGGGAACAATTACTCGTCCCCTGTATATCTAAAAAATTCAACACTAACTCTCTTTCCTTTTCTCTCTAAGTATACACCATAATCAAGAAGATAGACCACATACTTGCTTGGCTCTATTCTCCACTCCTCTTCTTCCTGTTGTCTGAAGTAGAATAGAAGTCCTGCGAAATCATCTTTAGCCTTCTTTAGTGTTTTATGATCTTTGACTATATAGATTGAGTTTACATATATATCATCAATGCTGGAATATGTTAGAGATCGATACTCTCCCATCCACAAAACACCCTCGCCGGAACTACTCCACGGTCTTTTAGCCGCATAATCTTCAAAATCCGATATTTTCCAAAGTTGTTGTCCGGCTAGAGATACCGTGGAAAATACGGCGATTAAAATACTAACAATCAGCTTCTTCATCTTCGTCTCCTATATAATTTGAAAAAAATCTTAATGCAATATGAGGCTTTACTATTCTTTCTATTTCAGTAACACTATCCTCTTCTTCCCCTTTCTCATTGATTGCTCTCCCTGTAGTTATCCAATATTTAACCCTAAAGGTAAACATTGTATAAGACATGTCAGAAGGATTAGAGGCGCAGTTAACTATTTCTAGAAAGTATGGGTTAACTTCTATATCTTCTCTCTTATATCTTCCGGTTTTGATTTCTGGCATGTCGTCTATAAATAGCTTATCCGCCAGCCGTTTATACTTTTTGAAAAGCAGCTCTCGTATCTTTGCCTCTATTTCTTTCTTCTTCATTTCGGCGGGATACAATACTTCTTTATTGAATTCTGCGTACTTTCTGAATTCGTGTCTAATGTTGTCCATTTCACTAATAAGGAAAAAAGAAAATCACTCGAGCTAATTCCTACGATTCAAACGTAGTATTACCTCAAATGAAGTCGGTTTGTCCCTCTTAAGCCTAGTCAATTAGACATCAAGTGATCTCTTATATAAACTCAAAAGAGGTTTTACACGCAGATAGGACTACGCAACTTAACTCCCGAAAGGAACTAAGTAATAACCTCTTTTTATTGTCTAGAAAAATAGTTAATTTAAAATGCACCTTATGAATCAGAACTTTCGCCCTATAATAACGACTACTCTCTCCCGGAAATTTCTCTCCTTGGTTCTAGTATCCAGCCTTACATTACGTAACTCTGGAGGATCCATAATGTATAATATATGAATTTTGTGTCTCAAAAGTTTGGTTTGTTATAAAAGGGGCCCAGATGTTAAGACATCTATAATATCAAAATGCCTGTATTACTAATTAGATCTCCACCCGAAGGCGTAAATGTTCGCGTCTCGGTATCCTAAGCGGAACCGGCGTTGAACTAACGATGTAACCGCAAAATGCGCTTCATACAGGATCCAAACCGGACCCCAAATTTCTGTTTCGATTTGGTTTTAAAAAGGGTGCTGGCCGGGGCGGTGCAGTGAACTCGATGGGGCCGGCCTAAGTAGTCTGACAAGACTCGGACTCGCCGGGAAGCAAAAGCTACACGCATTCCCTGTGATCGATTGTGCCAAAGGGCCCGTACGACAAGGCCCAAAGGCCATGTATTTATGTCTGCCTACAGCTGTGATCTATAGCGTAATCCAAAAAGCCGGACGATGCAATATGCCGCAGTCAGCACCCTAAACTTTACATTTATAAGAATTTCAAGGCTTTTCACATACCTTGATTTTAAATTGTTGAGGTATCCAGGTTCGAACTGAAACTGAGGGAACCAAAATCCCTAGTGCTACCATTACACCATACCTCAATTCCATCTATAAGATTTTGAGGGCTTTCCAGCTGCGCTTAATTCCTTATAAATGAAACTATCCATTTTTTACTTTGCATATGATTATGGTAGGACGAGACAGGCGTGATGCTTCTCTCGTCTTTTTTCCTTATTTGTGATGACTAAGGAAGACATCATTGGTTTTTATAAAGAAAACAGACAAAATGCTCCCCTTAATGAACTAGGCCAGAAAATACTAGAAGCTGTCAGAGCGGCATATCTTGCTAGAGTTATTGTAGAAGACCCTAGTGCTAATCCAGACCCCGACTTTGAAGTTCAGTCTCTTTGTAATTCATCAGTAGAGACTTTAAACCTGGGAGAGGAGATGTATTTTGATCAGCTTGAAGTATATACGCTTAGAGGAACATTCTTCTTTATCTTAGAAGAGTTGATTGCTCCACTAAATGAAATAGGGGATTCAACAATCTCTTGGAAGATAAAAAACTTGGAGGATTCTATGGATAAGCTTATGTTACAGTTGGGTGAGATTCAAGAGACGGCTGATAAAATAAAACAGAAGTGGAATGTCAAAAAGAAGTCCAGAGTGGAAGGAAAAACGAGATAGGACAATAAAAGAAAGATTGCCTAGCGTTATTCAGACCCTAGAGAAAGCCGGCGTGAAGGATTTCAAAATAACTGATTTTTCTGTTGTTCTTGAGATTAATACTCGCCGAGTTGAGTTCTTTATCTTCACTGGTGTTATAATCTGGGAAGGTAAGAATCCAGAAACACTAGGAAAAGGTATTCGTTGCTTAGTTGATATGATAAAGAAAGAGAAAAATAAGAGTTCTTTAGACGCTTACTATGACAATTAATCAGCTATTTGACTACTATATGGAAGGCAAAAATAAAACAGCCGATCCATATTCAGATGAGTTTACTAAGGAACTTCTTTGGCGATTAGAAAGAGTTGTATTTTCACTAAGAATTTCTAAATTTGATAAGGAGTTTAAAGAAAACGAGTGTCACCTAAAGCCAGAGATCATAGCCAATTCTAAATTTGAAATGATGTCTGATGGCAGCGGAGGAATAAATATATTAGATATTTTCTTCATTCCGTTTAGATATCTGGTGGAAGATGTCCCCGGAGAATCAATCATAAACAACAAAGTCTCAGATCTGACCGACGAGATAAATGATCTTATGGAACAGATGGGAGAAATTATTGATTTAAGAGAACGACTTAAAGAACGTTGGAAGATATACAATGACCAAAGCGGAAGTAATTAAGTTCTATAAAGAAAAAGGACAGCTTGGCGAAATGACTGACCTATATCTTGAAATTCTTGATGCAGTTCGTGATGCCGCAGCAGTCCATATGATAATAAATGAAGAACCAATACCTGACCTAATAATACTTATACCTGATCTAAAGAAATCTCATATTGAACTAATCAATAAAAAAGAAGATAGGTGGTATCTAGTATATGATGAGTCCAGAAAGAAAAGGCTGGTATCAGAAAATGTAGATGTTCTCGTTTCTGAAGATCCTGGAAAACATATGATTGATATTTGGGACAAGGGAGATGAAAGAAAAATAGAAGAACTCATGCTAGAAATAGGCGAATGGCAAGAGAGAATAGACAGAAGACATCAAGAATGGGAGAAATATAAAAAGAGGGTTTAAATTCCCTCTTCTTTTTTTTTACTGGCACCATACATCTTCATCATAGTAACCCTTCTCA
>Ga0265301_10004261_pt1 | contig 14546 bp, 13 predicted proteins | sample AusTroGonzalo_MG_2_FD_193488 | JGI IMG/M metagenome (GOLD analysis project Ga0265301, IMG submission 193488) | Bovine rumen microbial communities from tropical cattle in Woodstock, Queensland, Australia - Gonzalo_04 | ecosystem: Host-associated > Mammals > Digestive system > Stomach > Rumen ...
GCAGACTTATTTGTAGGTGTTACCCCTGAGGAGAGTACCAATATCAATGCATGCATTCTGGCCCATGCACTGGGTGCTAAGAAGACCGTGGCGCGCATTGACAACTACGAATATCTGGCACCAAATCTACAAGAATTCTTCAAGAATCTGGGACTGGACTCACTGATATATCCCGAAGTACTGGCAGCCATAGACATCAACAACGGACTGAAACTGTCATGGGTGCGACAGCGATGGGATGTGCACAACGGAGCACTGATATTGCTTGGCATCAAACTGAGAGAACAGGCTGAAATACTGAACCAGCCCTTAAAAGATTTGTGTGGACCAGACGACCCATACCATATCGTAGCTATTAAACGAGGCGGTGACACCATCATCCCCAGCGGTATGGATGAACTGAGAGTGAACGACCTGGCCTACTTTATGACCACCAGAGAGTATATACCCTATATACGCAAGATTGTTGGTAAAGAGCATTATGCCGACGTAAAGAATGTCATCATAATGGGTGGCGGCAAAACCACCTTACGAGTAGCCCTGACAGCTCCCGATTACATGAACATCAAGATTATTGAGAAGAATGCGAAACGGTGCGAAAGGCTCAATGAATTGCTTGAGAACAGTGACACAATGGTGATACACGGTGACGGACGCGATTTGGGGTTGCTTGAGGAAGAAGGTATCCGCAACACACAAGCCTTTGTGGCCCTGACCGAGAATGCTGAAGCTAATATTCTGGCCTGTCTGACAGCCAAAAAGATGGGAGTACGCAAGACTATCGCTATGGTAGAGAACCTCGACTATGTGAGTATGGCCGAGAGTCTTGACATCGGTACCATTATCAACAAGAAGACCATCGCAGCCAGTCATATCTACCAAATGCTGCTGGATGCCGATGTCGACAACTTGCGGTCACTGATGATGGTCGACAGCGAAGTAGCAGAATTTACAGCTGCTGAGGATTCAAAAGTTACCAAGAAGCCTGTCAAGGAATTGGGACTTCCCTTCGGAGTAACTATCGGCGGACTGGTACGCAATGGCAAAGGCATGTTGGTTAATGGTAATTCCCAAATTTTGGCAGGCGACTCTGTGATGGTGTTCTGTCACGAACAAAAGCTGAACAAAATCGAGAAATACTTCAAGAAGAATACGATATGGTAAACTTCCGTATCATCAGCAAAATCATCGGTTCACTGCTGTTCATCGAAGGGCAGTTCATGGGATGGTGTGCCCTGATGTCGTTTTGTTATCATGAAGACGACCTGATGGCATTTCTCATTTCATTACTGGTGACATTCAGCAGTGGATTCTTCTTCCTATATATGGGGCGTGACTCTAACAACAGCCTGAATCGTCGAGAAGCTTTTGTCGTGGTTACAGCTGCATGGGTGGTCTTTTCATTCTTCGGAATGCTCCCATTCCTGATCCATGGCTCTATTTCCAATGTTACTGATGCCTTCTTCGAATCAACATCGGGCTTTACCACCACAGGTGCCTCTATCATTGACAATGTTGAAGTATTGCCGCATGCTATTCTATTCTGGCGATCTCTCACACAATGGATAGGCGGATTGGGAATTGTGTTCTTTACCATCGCCATTCTGCCATCGCTGGTAGGTGGTAGTGTAAAGGTGTTTGCTGCAGAAGCCACAGGACCTATCAAAGCGAAGATGCACCCCCGATTGACCACAACAGCCAAGTGGATTTGGAGTATCTATTTGATTCTGACCATCGGTTGCGCCGTCTCTTTTTGGGCAGCGGGCATGAACTGGTTTGAGGCATTGAACTACTCGATGACCACAACTGCCACAGGAGGATTTGCTATTCATAACGAAAGTACGGAGTACTTCGACTCGGCAACAATTGACTATATTTCCATTACGTTTCAATTCCTGTCGGGTATAAACTTCACATTGTTGTATCTCAGCACTATCAAGCTCAAATGGAAGGCGCTGTTCACCAACTCCGAATTCAAGCTTTATATCAGCGTTGTTATAGGAGCTACCTTATGGATTGCATATCTGCTCATGACCAGAATGGGATATGGTTTGGAGCATGCATTCCGCAGTGCGCTGTTCCAAGTCGTATCGTTTATCACCACAACAGGTATGTTTAACGAGGATGCCGGCAGTTGGCCCCACATCACATGGGTCATTCTGGGCGTCGTCATGTACATCGGAGCCTGTGCAGGCAGTACGAGCGGAGGATTCAAGTGTATCAGAGTGGTAATGTTGCTGAAAGTGGTACGCAACTATTTCCGCCAGATTCTGCATCCGAATGCTGTATTGCCTGTGAAAGTAAACGGACATAATATCCCTCAGTCTAAGCTCATTGCCCTATTTGCATTCTTCACACTAACAATGTTGATGATTCTCTTCACTGCTACCATCATGATTGTGTCTGGCATCGACAATACCAATGCCATCACCATATCACTGAGTTGCGTTAGCAATGTTGGTCCTACGTTGGGCACACAGATAGGTCCTGTTATGTCTTGGTCTGTCCTACCCGATTTTATCAAATGGATTCTCTGTCCGCTCATGCTGATGGGACGTCTTGAAATCATGACGGTTCTGGTACTCTTTACACGCGCTTTCTGGAAAGACACGTAATAGAGAAGTTAGAGAAGTTAGAAAAGTTAAAGGGAATTAGAGGAAGATAAGTATTGACTTATATCCTGTTGAATCAGTTGATACTGCGTAGAACGCTCGTAACCCGTATTCTTTCGTAACATCTGACGGATGTCCTGCAACGAATGTTCGTAACACGACATCTCGTTAGTACGCTGCGTATGGTGACGCGCCATACGGGTAATTTCATCCTGTCGTTCCTGACGCAGACGATTACATACCTTATTTAATATAGGTACGACAACGTTGTCAAATAAATGGTGGCCTTGAATAAAGAGATAGGTTGTCTGTGGGGTAACGCCCAGCGCCTTAATCTGCTCCTTCGTTTGCAAGTAGGCCTCTTTATTGTTAGGGAACTCGTGTTGCAACTGATGTACCTTGGTATTGACCTTGCGACGCAGATGGTCGAGTGAGGGTTGTGGGTCAAAGATACTGAAGCCTCCAGGATCAGCTACCCGATTAAAGTCCGTCAGGGAAAACTTGTTATGATTCCCAGTCCGATAGGCCCATACCGACCATATAAACAAGGGGAAGATGGCCTCAGAGTATTGATTCAGATAGTCAACGAAATCGAAGATACGATGGTCGTTCAACGTAATCGCCACACAGGTGTCGTGCAACGACGGGGCATAGCACTGCAGATTCTCGATAGCATAGGCATAGGTATGAAACACATAGGGACTTGCTATCACCTTCTGCGACTGAGCCGTAGCACCCTGTAACAGATAGTCGTAGTCAGCATCGACACAAGCTATCATATCAGGACCTAATATATCAGAGGACTGCTGGCCATTAGCCGATGGTTTCTCGATGAAGTTCATCAGCACCGCCTTCTTACCCCGTTCCAGTTTTTTATGTGAGGGCAACATCACCTCGAAATAGCACGTGTCATTCTCAAAACGTGAGAGCACCGTACGCCAGAAGTACACGTCATCGTAACTTTCGACATACGCCACGATGCGACGTCGGGCTTGCTTCGACTTCAGGCGGTTAGCTGCTTCGAAGTAACGACTGTTCAGATTATCTTTCAGACTGCTTGGCATGCGCTGTAATCATAATTCTCAATTTTCAATTCTCAATTACAATGTGATATCGCTCACTTCCGTTACCTTATCTACCCAACCATTCATGATGACTGCAGGCGAATGAGTCGTCAGGATGATTTGCACGTTGGGATTCAATTCAACAATGAGGTCAATGAGTCGTTTCTGCCATTCGATATGCAAGCTGACCTCCGGCTCATCCATAAAGAGGATGTAAGGCTGCTGATCTTCTACCAGCACTGTCAACAAGATGGCCAGCATCTGTTTCTCACCACTGGAGAGCTGATAAGGCACCAGCGTCTCACCAATCTGTGAGAAACGTATCTCGTTTTCCGTTCTGACAATCTTCTTGCCCGTATCGTCAAACAGCTCGTCTATCATATCTTGGAAACGAGTCTTGGGCTGCGACAAGTGCTGGGCAGCATCCGCATTACCAAGTTGTAGTTCCGAAATGATGCGATTACCAATATTCACCTGATAATCCAAATACTTACGCTGCAGATGATAGAGTTGGAAGTCGAGGGCTGAACGTATGCGCGTATCTACAAGATTCAGTGTTTCGTTGTCCAACATGGGTGAGTCAAGCGAACGAATAATATCGAAACGCACGTGAGTGGCATCCTCTGGCTCAGCCGTAATCCGTACGCCTTTCAACAGATGATTAATTAGGTCTCCATTGGTATTGACACTCTTGAATACCTTATTTAATATGGTACTCTTACCCACACCATTAATACCGCTGAGGATATTCACATGCGGATCGAGCGTCCACAGAATGTGCTTCTTGCCACTCCACAGCGAGTCGATTTCTATCTGCTTGATATAGTCTGCGTACTTCATAGTCGTAAGTTTTTGGTGCAAAGATACAAAAAAAAGTGAAAAGTGAAAAGTGAAAAGTGAAAAATTTGTACCTTTGCACCCATGAAAGATAATAAAGCATTAATAGCACATCTAAGTATGTTCGGTGCCTGTGCCGGATGGGGACTGATGGCACCAATTGGAAAAGATGCTATGACGCATGGCTTCGATGGCATGTCGATGGTTACCTTCCGTGTGGTTGGTGCCTGCCTGCTATTCTGGATAGCCTCCCTGTTTGCACCCAAAGAGCACGTCCCTCGTAAGGACAAACTGATGTTCATCGGAGCAGCCGTCTTCGGTCTGCTCTGCAATCAGTGCTGCTACACGGTAGGTTTGAGTATCACGTCACCCATCAACGCTTCCATCGTCACCACGTCGATGCCAATCTTCGCCATGATTCTGTCTGCCCTCATATTGAAGGAGCCCATCACTGGTAAGAAAGCACTGGGCGTGCTAATGGGCTGCAGTGGTGCCTTGATACTGATTCTGACATCGGCAGCTGCTGCCAGTGACAAGGTTGGCGACATTCGTGGCGACTTGCTGTGCCTGTTTGCACAGTTCTCCTTTGCCCTCTATCTGTCGCTGTTCAATCCCTTGATTCGTCGCTACAACGTCTTTACCATCAACAAGTACATGTTCTCATGGGCCACATTGATGTTGTTGCCGTTTACGTTCAATCATGTAAGTGGGGTATTAGCTGAACCAATACCTACAAGCACGTGGTGGGAGGTGGCCTATGTCGTCTGCATAGGCACATTCTTAGGCTATATCCTGACGATGATTGGCCAGCGCACACTGCGTCCAACGGTAGTCAGCGTCTATAACTACGTACAACCCGTTGTCTCTGTTGCTGCCACACTACTCATGGGTATCGGCATCTTGAAGCCTACTCACGCACTGGCTGTCGTCCTCGTGTTCAGTGGTGTATGGCTGGTAACAAAGTCGAAGTCACGGAAAGATATAGAGGAAGGTGAGAAGGTGAGTTGAAATAAAAAAACTACGGGCGTTAGTCCCGTAGTTTTTTATTTTCATTAACCATTGGTGCCTTCTTCAAAGTCTACCATTCGAATCTCGAATATCAGCGTACTGTAACCTGGAATGGTGTTGTAATCCGACGTTCCATAGCCTAACTGGTAAGGAATGGTTATTCGCCAATGGTCGCCTCGGCGCATGTGTTGCAGAGCTGTCGAGAAGCCTTTAATGACACCGTTTACTGACATGACTGACGGTTCAGCAACATCTTCCATGAACGCGCCAGAGTAGCTGCTATCAAACTGGTAACCAGAGGCGTAGCTGAGTGATGGCAGCAGATGGGCATTATAGTGTATAGCCACATCATCAGTATATATGGGCGTCGTTGTCTTGTCACCCTCTACAGTAAAGTCGCTGGGCAACACATCAACCAATATACAATCGGTATGTGGCAAGTCGCTCAACTGAATGGTATCGCCCTTTGAATAACTTTTCAGGACAAAGCACGTAGCGCTGCTGGCAGCCACGTGTTGCTGATACTGCTCTTCAAAGTAGGTCTCGTTCTTAACCTGCCAGTTTTCATACTCCTGTACAGTATCGTCTTCCTCACTACATGAAGTAAAAAGACAACCAAAACAACTAAGACAACCTATTAATAAAAGTTGTCTGAGTTGTCCAAGTTGTCTTAATAAAATATTGCTCATTATTATTGAAGTTTCTTTAAGAGACTTGCGATGCTAACCTTATCCTCGATGATACCGTTCAGGTCCTCAATCTTCACGCGCTCCTGCTCCATGGTGTCGCGGAAACGCAGGGTGACGCAACCGTCGTTCAGCGTGTCGTGGTCAACAGTGACGCAGTACGGTGTACCGATGGCGTCCTGACGACGATAGCGCTTACCGATAGAATCCTTCTCATCGTACTGGCAATTGAAGTGGAACTTCAGCTGGTCGATAATCTCACGAGCCTTCTCGGGCAGACCATCTTTCTTCACCAGCGGCATCACGGCACATTTCACAGGAGCCAGCGCTGCGGGCAACTTCAGCACAACGCGAGTCTCGCCGTTCTCCAGCTTTTCCTCCTCGTAAGCGTGACACATGATAGAGAGGAACATACGGTCCACACCGATTGACGTCTCGATGACATACGGCGTGTAACTCTCGTTGGTCTGAGGATCAAAGTACTTGATGCTCTTGCCACTGTATTTCTCATGCTGCGAGAGGTCGAAGTTCGTACGAGAGTGGATACCCTCCACCTCCTTGAAGCCAAACGGCATCTTGAACTCGATGTCGGTAGCGGCGTTGGCATAGTGAGCCAGCTTGTCGTGGTCGTGGAATCGGTAGTTCTCAGCACCGAAGCCCAGAGCCTGGTGCCACTTCATACGAGTTTCCTTCCACTTCGGGAACCACTGTAGCTCTGTACCGGGCTGTACGAAGAACTGCATCTCCATCTGCTCAAACTCGCGCATACGGAAAATGAACTGACGGGCCACAATCTCATTACGGAAAGCCTTACCAATCTGGGCGATACCGAAAGGAATCTTCATACGACCGGTCTTCTGCACGTTCAGATAGTTCACAAAGATACCCTGAGCTGTCTCAGGACGCAGGTAGATCTTCATCGAAGCATCGGCTGAGGCACCCATCTCGGTAGAGAACATCAGGTTAAACTGACGCACGTCCGTCCAGTTGCGGGTTCCGCTGATGGGGCATACAATCTCCTCGTCGAGGATAATCTGCTTCAACTCATCCAAGTCCGGACCCTGCATAGCAGCAGCGTAGCGGGCATGAAGGGCATCGCGTTTCTCCTTGGTTTCCTTTACGCGCTCAGAGGTCTCCAGGTATTTGGCCTCGTCGAAGCTATCGCCAAAGCGTTTGCGAGCTTTTTCTACTTCCTTCTGAATCTTCTCGTCATACTTGGCAATCTGATCCTCAATCAGCACGTCAGCACGATAGCGCTTCTTAGAGTCGCGGTTGTCAATGAGGGGATCATTAAAGGCGTCAACGTGACCGGAAGCCTTCCATATTGTTGGGTGCATGAAGATGGCACTGTCGATACCCACGATATTCTCGTGGAGCATCGTCATAGCCTTCCACCAGTACTGCTTAATGTTATTCTTCAACTCCACACCGTTCTGACCGTAGTCATAAACAGCGCCTAAACCATCGTAAATTTCACTTGAGGGGAACACAAAGCCATACTCCTTACAGTGGCTTACGATTTTCTTAAAAACATCTTCTTGTGCCATTATTACCTTATTTATTTTTTATACCTTATTTTAATTTTGGCTGCAAAGTTACACAATTTAATTAAGAATTAAGAATTAAGAATTAAGAATTAACAAAAAAACATAGAATTATTTTGTTGTTTCGGAAATATTTACTACTTTTGCAACCGCTTAACACTAGTTAGGGGCATAGCCCAGTTGGTTTAGAGCGCTGCAGTCACATTGCAGAGGTCCCCGGTTCGAGCCCGGGTGTCCCTACTAACAAAGAAAGAGCTGAAAGTTTCATAACTCTCAGCTCTTTTCTTTTACCTTAGTGGACTTTTACCTCATAAACCTATTGTTCATCAGAGTGGTTCTCAGAAGCTTCATGTATGTCTCGTACTGCTCCTCGTTCAACACGTTGCGCATGTGGCGTGCGTCCTTTCTGATGGCCTTCTCTACGAGTGCGTGGCGCTCAAACCAGTGTGCTGTGGCTGCCGATGTCAACTCGTTGTTCAAATTCTCACTGATGATTTTTACTGCGTCCATCTGGTCTTCATTCAGATTCAACGTTACTGCCAGTCTGCGGAGGTCGAAGTTCAGACCTGTCTCCTGTACGTTTGCTACTGCATGGCGATTTTCTGTCTCTGCATAACTGATGGTCATCATCATCACTGCTACGAATGTTAAAGCAATCTTCTTCATAATTTGTTTCCTTTCTTTTTTTTATTTTTTTTGTTGTTTTTTGTTTTCTGTTGTCTGTTTCTTTGACTCACAACGCTGTGGAAAGTTTAAAAGAAATCGAGAAAAATTTTCCTTCCACAGCCTTATTACTACGTAATAGATTCTGCAAAAAAAATGCTGAAGGTCTTTCAACCCCCAGCAATTTCCTTGTTCTGTCCATCGAGCGTGGTCAATTACGTTCTCTTGTTTCCACCCTTTTCTCAATCTTGGTCTTGTCCTTTCCCTTCCAGAGCCATATCTCGCGGTCAGAGCCAATGTGGCTGGTGATGTTTGAGGTTTTCTTGTCGATTCCAGGATTGGGGATCTCGCGGAAGTTCTCGACGAGGGTGAAGAAGCAATAGTCCTTATCCCACAGATAGGCATCATAGTACAAGTCCTTGTTCACGCCATAGCGCCCCAGGCAGACAAGCGCATCGGTATGCTTGTCGCCGTTCAGGTCGATGAGGATGACACGGCCCACCTCCTTCTTATTGGCAGGCGTACCGGGCAGGGGTTGGAACAGATTCTGCAGCGGGCGGTCATAGCCCAGATTCAGATTGTAGCGTATCTCGCCCTCTTCTTCGTCCTCCTGATAGACGTCATCCTCGTTCCAATACGGGATATACTTTTCCACATCGTCCTTAACGTCCGACAGGTTCAGGGGTTTGTCATTCTTAAGGTCAGGAGTAAACACCAGCTCGTCGATGTCGTCCTCGTCAGTAGCCTCGTCGGCAACGGCCTTTACCGAGTCCGCAACGGCTGTTGTGTCATTGACGTTCGTTGAATCGGCAACAGCAGCCTCTTCACCATTTGTCTTCTTGCCTCCACATGCCACAAGCAGCATCAAGGCCGATACAATTAAGATACTTTTTCTCATAATCTCATTTTATTTGTTGTTGATTAACTGCAAGCTGCTTCAGCTTGTTCTTACCACCTAAAGCGAATATCCAGACGAGGATACCAGCTATCGCTAACAACGCAATGCCCACGATGGGACGGTAGAAGAGCCAGGCTACGGCGATGACAAACAACGACCATACGACGCCTAAAACTGTGCAGATCACGCCTACGCCCCACCCTACGATGGTTGACAGGAAGGGTACAATCCTGGTGAGTGTCACGACGAAGCCGAAGATGAGTTTCAGGGCTCCAATGACCATCACGATGCCCAGTATGCGATACGCCCAAGTATTAAAGGTGTTGGTTTCCTGCTCGTTTTCGAAGAACTGATTCATGTCCTTCCTGCCCATCACCAGCTTTTCTAACGTATAGCCATTCTTGGCCTTAAAGGGTTTGAAGCCGTCACCATCGACGACGGCCACTACGGTTACCTCACTGGCAGGCGCCACCTTTTCGAAATTGATGCGGACGTCGCCCACCTTAGAATCATTTGGATCAAGACCAAGGTACAGCTGTCCGTCGCTGACGTGAACGAAGTTATAATCGTTACTGTTCAAGCCTTCCTTTTTTGTATAGTGACGCTCGTACGACGCCTGAATCGTCTTGTCCAGCACGCGCAGCATGTCGTCGCTCATGTCCGGTCTTAACGGCTCGTAGGCGTTGATGCTGTGAATCAGGCTGTTGTTGAGGTTGTAAGCACCGAAAGACACGTGCTCAGCCCACTGCTCGTCATCCTCAAACTCGGCCAGCACCACGTTGACATGAGTAGAGTGCTCTTTGAAATGTTTCGAGCCGATAGGGCTGGAGCTCCACTTCAAGTTGTAGTCGTAGGTAACGACCTTCTTCTCGCTGCCGTCAAGCTTCTGCTTCGTCTCCTCGGTCCTCTTCTCGTCCCACTGATAGTATTCAACCTTACGTTTCATCGAGATGGCGTTGACGCTGAAGCCGAAGTCCTTGTCAGTGAGCAAGTCAGTAGTAGCCGTCATAGCCGTACCACACACCAGCTGACCTTCCAGGCTGGCATCCTTCTTGTTGGGGTTCTCCATCTCCACGCAGACCCCTTGCGCCTCCTCAAGCATGTCGGCAGTCTTCACGCTGTTGCCCTCGTTCCACCACAGCATAGCCGTAGCACCCAGGAACAGCGTGAAGCCTGTCGCAATTTTCTTGAACGACTGCTTGACTTGCGTGCCGTAACCCGTCGTTACTGTTTCTTGATATGCCATTACGTATTATTTTGCCTTACATGAAGCGATGATCTTGTCAACAAGGGGCTGGTACTTAGCCTCGTCGCTCTTAAGGAACTTCAGTTCACCAGTGAAGGACTTCTTGTTTAATGTCCCCACACGGAAGGAAATCCTGACCAACGTCACCGTTTCACCCTCATCGTTCTCCTTTTCACGCTCAGAGCGAATAGTTACCCGATTGCCTTTAATCTCAGCCTGTCCGACCATCTTCCAGGGCGAATCCTCCATCTTTGCTTTCTCAGATCTAATAAATTCCCCCATTATCCGTGCATTCAAATCCTCCTGAATTAAAGTCAGAGTGAAACCACACATGCGGTCATCTGTCTCAGCGCTAAAAAGATAGTCAACGTATTGGTCCAAAGCCTTAAAGTCGGCAGGATACTGGCAGCTGAACGACTTGCCGTTAAATGTCTTCAACTGTGCACTTGCAGTTAATGTCATAGCCATCAGGGCCATCATCACAAATATCTTTTTCATTGTCTTTTCTTATTTTAATTGTTATTAATGTTGCTATCACTGGGGAATCAGTTTCGTTCGCTGGTTTCCACCTTTTTCTCAATCTTGGTCTTGTTCTTCCCCTTCCATTGCCATATCTCGCGGTCAGAGCCGATGTGGCTGGTGATGTTTGAGGTTTTCTTGTCGATACCAGGATTGGGAATCTCGCGGAAGTTTCCGACGAGGCCGAAGACCCAGTATTCATTATCCCACAGGTAGGCATCATAGTACAAGTCCTTGTTCACGCCATAGCGGCCCAGGCAGACAAGCGCATCGGTATGCTTGTCACCGTTCAGGTCGATGAGGATGACACGGCCCACCTCCTTCTTATTGGCAGGCGTACCGGGCAGGTTCTGGAACAGTTGCTGCAGCGGACGGTCATAGCCCAGATTAAGGTTATAACGCACTACGCCCTCTTCTTCGTCCTCCTGATAGACGTCATCCTCGTTCCAATACGGGATATACTTTTCCACATCGTCCTTAACGTCCGACAGGTTCAGCGGTTTGTCGTTCTTAAGGTCAGGAACAAACACCAGTTCGTCCATCTCGCCCTCCTCGTCAGTCGCCTCGGCGGCAACAGTTTTCACAGAGTCGGCAACGGCTGTTGTGTCTTTGACGCTTGTTGAGTCGGCAACGGCTTCGTCACCACTTGCTTTCTTGCCTCCGCATGCCACGAGCAGCATCAAGGCCGAGACTATCAGAATACTTTTTCTCATATCATCAGAATTATTTCGTTTTCAATTAAACATCCAGCGGAAAGTCGTGCGGAGCCTGCGCCTGCAAGTGGCAGCAGAGCCACCACCGCAAGCAACAGAGTCACGATTCATTTCCTCATTTGGCTTTGAACATAAATAATTATTTTGTCGATTTATTTTTCCTTACAAGAAGCGATAATCTTGTCTACAAGGGGCTTATACTTGGCCTCGTCGCTCTTCTTGAACTTGAGTGAGCCAAGAAACATATTCTTCTTAGCCGTCAAGATGCCGAAAGAGTACTTTACTGCAGGCACCTTCTTGTCATCGACTTCCTCTTCGCCCTCAGCGCGGAACGTGAATTGCTTGCCCTTCACCGTCGTAGGACCGCATTTCCAGCCTGTAGGCTCACCGAACGAACGCTCTATCAAGTACTTCACGCTCTCAGAATACTTCTTCATCTCAGCCGGCGTCATATCCTTGCCATATTCGCCCAGACTCAACTCCATAAACTCAATGCCGTCCTCAATTTTGGCATTGAAAGCCTCGTCCATCCACTGATCCTGAGCCTCGAAGTTGGCAGGATACTGGCAACTAAATAACTTGCAATCAAACGTCTTCAAACCTTGTGCACTTGCACTCAATGTCATGGCTGCGAAAGCCAGAATAGCAAAAATCTTTTTCATTGTTGTTTAATTTTAAAGTTTATAATTCTTATTTATATATTTTGATTGGTTGATAAATTATTCTCTTGATTTGAGTATCTCTTTTAATTGTCGCTCCACCTCCCATTTCACCATATCGCGCATGGCGAGCAAGAGTCTTGCCTGTTCCTCAGTGTAGCTGTTGGCTGCCTGATGCTTGCGCTTTAGAATGTCGGTTGGTGTCATCTTATCCATTGACGTTTCGTACTTTTTGTTTGACGATGCAAAGTTACGACAAAAAAGTAGCACAACCTTCAGCAGAAAGCGCGGAAAGTTGTGCAGAATCTTCTAAAATGCCCCGTTTTATCGGATTTCAAACCTTTTTTGTGATTTTAGAGCAAATTCCATTATCGAATTTTAAACCTTTTCCTCGTTTCGGGTTAAATATTCGCTGGGCGTGATACCATAAAATCGCTTAAAAGCTCGGGTAAATGCACCTTGATCCTCGTAGCCACAACTCAAGGCAATGTCTAAAACAGTGGTCTGGGGAGAGTTGTTGTCCAGCAAGTGGCGAGCCTTCTGCATGCGGATGTTAGTAATGTAGCCCTGTGGAGTCTCTCCAGTAATCGCCTTCAGATGGTAGCGGAATTGTGTAGTGCTCAAGGCCATCTGCGATGCCAGCGCATCAACATTGACGCTGTTGGTCTCAATTTGCTCGGCTATGATATTCATGGTGCGAGTCAGGAAGTCCTTATCGCGTGCAGATAGTTCTTGTTGTTTGTCGGCACACATCTTCTCGTATCGCTGGCGCAACTCGTCTAGCGTCATGGCGACTTCGTTAAGTCGGCGACGCTGAAGTGCCGAACGACGTCGCTGTATCATTACCAGCATGACGGCTACAGACAGCAAAATAATGCAAATAATGATAATGATGGTACGAGAATGGCGGGCTTTGGTGTTCTCTTCAGTCAGTTTGGTATTGCCAAACTCGGCATTGTAGCGAGCCAGCAGGTCGGCTGCTCCATGGTTGTAGAGCGAGTCCTTCAGCAGGTCAAAGCGTTCAAGCTCCAGTTGCGCACTATCAGGGCTGATGGTCCATAGTGCCTGATACAATCCGTCGCGAGCGTGCATCTCGTTATAAGGATTGCCCATCTCGTGACACAGGCTGACTGCTTCGCGCAGATAGGGCACGGCTTGCCGCTCCAGACGGTGCTTCTCTTCATCGTTACATCCATCCTCGCGACTCATGGAGAGCAGCGTGTGGCCCACCTTGTTAAGCGAGATGGCAAGCGACTGGCGATTACCCTCGCGACGGAAATATGGGATGATGGTGTCGAAAATGGCCAATGCCTCTTGATACTGCTTCATGCCTAACAGGATAGCAGCCTTCTGGGACAGGCGCACACGCAGTTTCATCTGCCGTCCGTCTTCGCGTTCCAGCCGTATAGCCCGCTCGATATAACGTTGAGCCGCGTCAAAATGATTCATGGTGAACTCCGTCTCGGCTGCCGCTCCACAATACATGGCTATGCGGGCACGATGGTTTATCTCTTCTGCCAACTGGAGCGCTTCGAGTATGTATTTCAGTCCCTCCTGTGGCTGCTTGGCATCGACATAGATGGCACCAATCGTGTTGAGCGACGAAGAAATCATCTCCTTGTCACCGCTGGCACGATCCATGGCGTTGCACTCTTTAGCATAGCGCAGAGCCTTCTGGTAGTCTGACTGTCGCGAGGTACACACGGCAAGTATGCTAAGTTCGTCGGCTACCTCGTCAGTCATACCAAGCTGGCGAAGCATGGGCAATGCCTGTTCGCCAACGATGACGGCACTATCGTAAAGTTGCTCTTCGTAGTAACTGCCACTGGCCTCATAGAGACGCACGGCCTCCTGACGGTTGATAGTCGGCTTGCCATCAGACTTTTTGGTCGACACAGCTCCAATAGTACTGGTGGCAGCAAAGAGCAAGAGGACGAGCAGAATTTTGGCCAGATAATCACTTGGGGTTACTCCAAAGAAGCGCTTGAAGGCACGTGTGAACGACGACTGGTCGTTGTAGCCGCAACCTTTGGCCACATCAAGTATGGTCATGTCGGGCGTGGTATCCAGCAGATAGCGAGCCTTCTGCATGCGGAT
>Ga0265301_10004266_pt1 | contig 14539 bp, 11 predicted proteins | sample AusTroGonzalo_MG_2_FD_193488 | JGI IMG/M metagenome (GOLD analysis project Ga0265301, IMG submission 193488) | Bovine rumen microbial communities from tropical cattle in Woodstock, Queensland, Australia - Gonzalo_04 | ecosystem: Host-associated > Mammals > Digestive system > Stomach > Rumen ...
AAGTCTCTGAAGTTTGGGGCAAGGCGATAGAGATTGTCAAGCCCGACGGACGCTGCCGCAGACCGCACAAGGCCTGGCTCTGGCGTCACCTGCGACCCATAAGGCGATATTTGTTGAAGATCAATAAAAAATGGAATAAATACATCAAACGATGAAAACGAAAAAAGGATATGTGCTGCGTACTTTAGGCAAGGAATACATCCTGGCTGCCGAAGGTCTTGAAACCAAAGCTGACCGTCTGATCTCGATGAACGAGTCGGCTGCCTTCCTCTGGAAAGCGGTGGACGGTAAGGACTTTGATACGGACACCTTAATTAATCTCCTCGTTGAGGAATACGGCATCACCCACGAGGTGGCCCAAAAGGATGTGGCTGCCCTGCTCGAAATCTGGAAAAAAGCCGAGATCGTTGACTATTAATTAATAAGGTGTAGGAATGAGCGCTGCTGAAAGCCAATATTTCGCTCTTTTGCGGGCTGCCCTCTGGGAGACGCCTGCTGCCGTCGACGGCCCTGTCGACTGGAAGACTGTCTTTCAGATTGCCATGTTTCATGGCAACGCGGCATTGTTGGCTGACTTGGCGGCAAGGAAGGAGGAGGATGCCCCTTCGCCCAAGCTGTTCGCCAAGATGCAGAACGTCATGCGCGAGAACCTGATTCACCAGATGCGCCTCAAGCAAATCCTGGTCTCTGCAGTGAAGCTCCTGCGTGAACACGACATTGAGCCGGTGCTGCTTAAAGGTTTCGGTTTGGCTATGCTCTATCCCAATCCCAGCCTGCGTCAGTTTGGCGACATTGACCTCTTTGTGGGGACTTCCGATTTCCATGAGGCTTGCACTTTGTTGCGCACCCTTCCGGGTGGTTACAACTGGGGTGAGGAAGTGGAGATTGGACGACACTACAATATCGAGTTCGGACAGTATCCCATGGAGGTGCATCGCGTGAGTGCCGATGTGGAAGATGCCAAGGAGCAGCGCCTATATGTCGCAATGGAGCAGGACGGCCTTGTGGACCACTCCCAGCGCATCGACCTTGAAGGCTTTGAAGTTACTATCCCCTCCAAGGAGTTCGCCGTGTTCTTCACATTCTATCATGCCTGGCACCATTTCTTGGAGACAGGGGTGGGTTGGCGCCAACTCTCCGATGTGGCCCTGGCACTGCATTCCTATCAAGGACAACTTGATCTCGACAAGCTCAAGACTTGGATTAATGCCATGCGCCTGATGCAACCTTGGCAGACTTTCGGCTATCTGATGGTGGACCGTCTCGGTCTGCCCGAGGCAGAGCTGCCGTTCTACAGCCCCAAGTGCAGTCGTAGGGCCAAGCGTCTCTATTGCCAGATTATGAAGGAAGGCAACTTCAAACGGGCCAACCACTTTAAACGAAAGAAGCCCAAGAGCCGGCTGTGGCACAAGGTGCACGCCTCCTTCAGTATCTTTGTGGACTTTTTCCACCGTGTGGGCGTGTTTCCCTCACATGCTTTCCGAGAGATGGGAAGGTCGATAAAAGCGGCTTTTGGGAAAAATTTTCAAAAAAAGTAGATTTTTGGTTCAAGGTATGAAATAAATATGTATTTTTGCCGCGTCAAACGTTGTGAAAAGGACAATAGAAAATAGTTAAACAACAATAATTCAAACCTTTAAAACTTAAACAAATGAAAAAGATGAACATGTACGAGGCTCCTAAAGCCGAAGTAATCGAGATGCAGAACGTTGCCGTTCTGATGGAATCCACCGAAGGTGGCGGTGCTGGTATGGGCTCTGAATAAGTCTTGTCCAGAAATCTTCGCTAATAGAGTATTAATCAAACAATAACAACTAAAAAAGAAAAAAGTAATGAAAAAAGTATTTGTTGCAATGTTAATGGCTGGCACTTTCGCCATGCTGTTCGGTTCCTGCAAAAAGCAAGAAACTAGTGAAGAAGTGAACGTTGGTCTGCCTGAATTCACCGAGGAAGCCGAAGGTAGAGCTTACATCGACATCGCCAATGGCAATTCCTTCAAGTGGAATGCCAACGATGAGATTATGATCTATAACCTCAAGTTCACCGATGGTAGCAAGTCCAAGAGAGCTATCTACAAGACCAATGCCGCTGCTGAAGGCAAGACCACTGCCCGCTTCGCCAAGAAGGCTGGTCAACCCGCTCTGGGTTCCAAGAAGGATGGTTTCTTCGTATTCTATCCCACTTCCAAAGTCGTTGCTGACCTGGAAGGTGAAAACGTTCAAGAGTTTGATGTTCCTGCCGAGCAGGAATACACCATGGTTGGTAACAACACCACCATCGCTGAAGACGGTATGGCCATGGCCTGCACGCTGAGCAAGCTGAACGCCGCTTTCACTCTGCAGCATGTTTTCGGTGCTCTGAAGCTGAAAGTTAAGGGTGCTGGCGATGTCACTGCTATCACCATCTATGACGAGAGAATGAACCTGAATGGTCAAGTTACCATGAAGCTTCACGAAGTTAACATGGATGAATTCAGCGACCTGCAGGATGCCTACAATGCCGATGAAGATCCTTACGGCAACGAGGAATGGATGGAAGTTTGGGAAGAGTATAAAGAGGCTCTGGGCTTCACCACCAACGGCGAAGGTCACGACATGACTCTGAATGTTCCTGAGGTTGCTCTGAGCAACTCCTGGACTCCCTTCATGATCGGTCTCCGTCCGGGTGCCCTGAAGTATGGTTTCACCGTCACTATTGAAAGAGATGGCGAAGACGACGTCACTTATCGTTACGTTGGCAACCAATTCAACATCAAGGCTGGTGTGATCAAGAACCTTGAGCTCAACCTCAATGCCCCTGGCAACAAGTGGGAAGAACTCTAATCTAAAAAGAGTACTCAAATCAAAAAAAGCACTTTCCCGAAAGGGGAGGTGCTTTTTTTATGATTGTATTTCATCGGCAGTTTGCTTACTTCTAACTGCCAGTTAGGTTACTTCTAACCGGCAGTTTGCTTGCTTCTAACTTCGGGTTGGCTTGCCGCAAACCGGAAACAAAAAAGAGACGCGATTTTCGCGTCTCTTTTTGTGGGGTGGTACCGACGGGAATCGAACCAGTGACACGAGGATTTTCAGTCCTCTGCTCTACCAACTGAGCTACGGTACCTACGTATAATCTTTCGATTTGCGGCTGCAAAAATACGACAAAAATCCGTATCAGCAAGAAAAAAACGTCAAAAAAACAGTTTTTTTTATTTTTTTATTTGTTTTCTGTTGATATTCAGATTGATAACAAAAAGTGTGTGTAATTATCGCAATAAAAACTTGCTCAACGAGTTAAAAAATCGGATATTTGCACGCCCAATTGTGGGCTTTTGTTATGGTTATGAGAACACCTGTACTTAAAAGTATCATATTGTTTGCCCTATTTGCTGGATGCTGTCTCAGTGCCAAGGCTCAGGCGGACGTTGATTCACCCTATTCCCTGTTCGGTATTGGGCAGGTGAACAATGGAGGGATGAACGTCAGGCTGAAAGGCATGGGCGGAACAGCCAACGCCATGTTTGGCGGAGGTCTCATCAACTCGGTCAATCCGGCATCGTATGGCAAGATTGACTCTCTGGCTTTCCTTTTCGATGCAGGCTTCTATTTCAAGTCCTCCACCTTCAGCACCTCCTCACTCTCTGAGAATGCCAGCAATGCCTCGTTCGACCAAGTGGCCTTGTGCTTTGGCGCCACAGATTGGTGGAAGATGGCTATAGGAGTGCAACCCTTCACCACCTCGGGTTACACGATGCTGGTCGACGATGTAAAACCAGGTGTGGGTAAGACCACCACGCGTTTCAAAGGCAGTGGAGGCCTCAATCGAGCTTTTTGGGGCAATGCCTTTAATTTAGGTAAGCATTTCTCCCTTGGTGTTAACGCTTACTATGCGTTTGGCGACAGCCAGGTGGAAACCTCGTTGTATTTCCCTGATTCTGCCTATGTCATAGGCTCGCGTCACAGCGTTGATGTGCTGGTGCGTTCATTTATGTTCGACTATGGTGCGTTGTTCAATACCCAAGTGGGTGATGATATGGAGTTGGGGGTGGGACTCACCTATACTCAACAGATCAATCTGAAAGGCAACCAGACGATGTTCATCCGCTCGTTCCAGGAGGATCTCGACACGGAGATTGAATACCTGATCGATACGGTGGAATATGGAATAAGCACGATGAAGATTACCATGCCGCAAGGTTTTGGCGTGGGTTTGTCGCTGAAAAAGGGCAACAATTGGGCTGTTGGAGCCGACTTTAACTGGACACAATGGTCGAAGTTCGCAATTCAGGGTAAGACCGAGGGGTTGCAAAACTCGTGGCGGGTTTCGGCAGGTGCAGAGCTGACGCCCAGGCATACCTCTATATCAGGCTATTTCTCACGCGTAACCTACCGCTTTGGCGGTTTCTATGACCATGGTTACATCACTCTGCTAGGCAACGACGGTTTGGAACACTCCATTAATAGGATGGGAGTTACGGTTGGCATGACACTGCCGTTGCCCCGCACCTTGTCGACAATCAATTTGTCCCTCGAAGCCGGACAGTATGGTACCCGAGAGGGTGGGTTGATTCAGGAGCGCTATGCAAAGCTGGATGTTGGCGTTTCGGTATTCGAGCACTGGTTCATGAAACGTAAGTACAAGTAATGCGAATACTTTGGAATGATATTTGAACAAGAGCGAAACAAGTCTAACACTAAAAATAAGAAGAGATGAAAACGAAAAGATTAATGATGATTGCCGTTATCTTCGGAATGGCAATGAGCGTATCCGCCCAAGAGGCATCGGAGTCGAAGTACGGAGCCGACAGCGTTGCGTGCGTGACTAACCTTTCCATCTACGGTGAGGCCTACAAGCAGTGGGAGGCTGTCAGGTTTGCCCCCGACGCTTTCAACCAAGAAATGGTCAACGCCTGGAGAGAGGTTTTCCTCAACTGCCCCCGTTCCAGCCAGCTGATCTATACGAGAGGTGAGAAAATTATGGACTACTACATCCGCACCAACCCGATGAAGAAGGATGCCTATATCGACACCATCTGCATGATGATGGACAACCGCGCCAAGTACTTCCCGACTGACCCGAAGACGGGTGCTTCGCAGGTGGCCAACATCATGGGCCGTAAAGGTCTTCTCATCTATACCTATAACAAGAACCGCTACGAAGAGGCTTACAATGTGCTGAAAGATGCCGTTGCTCTTGACCCCTCGCAGTTGCAGGGTGCTTATATCGATGCCTACTTCAAGGCCACCATCGACATGGTGAACAACAAGAAGGCTGAAAAGATGACCGTCATCAACGTCTATCAGGAGCTTTCGGAAGTGGTCGATAACAACATCGAAGCCTTGGTTGAAGCCGCTTCACAGGAGGTTTCAGATCCCATGGGTCTGACCGAAGAGGAACTGCTCGCCGCATGGGGCCTCCCCAGTAACGTTGAAGAATTTGAAGAGGAAGGCGTTTCCGGCAAGCACATCACCTACGGAACCATCATTGTCACCGTTGTGAACGGTCGCGTGGAAGCTTTTATCGATTCCAACAATGAGATTGGCAAGCGTTTCGCCAAGAACACCAAAAATATCACCATCAACAAGGGTGTGAAGAACAACCTCGACAATCTGTTCTCGCCCTTCGCCTCCTGCGAAGACCTGATTAAGGTGTTCACTGCCAAGATGGCCGAAACCCCGGATGATGTCACCTTGTTGAAGCGCATCACCACCATCCTGGATAAGAAGGACTGCACCGACTCGAAGCTCTTCCTTGATGCTGCTGTCCGCCTCAACGAATTGGAACCCAGCCCCGAGGCTTCATACAACTTGGGCATCAAGTTCTTCAAGGACAAGAAGTATAGCGATGCCGCCACCTTCTTCGACCAAGCCACGAAGACTGATAACAATGACCGTAAGTACCGTGCTTACCGCAATCTGGCCTTCTGCTACCAGAACATGGGTAGTTTGAGCAGAGCCCGCGACATCGCCAGAAGAGCCGCTCAGGTTGACCCGACGGCTGGTGAGCCTTACCTCATCATCGCCCAGCTCTATGCCTCAAGCGCTTCGCAGTTCAGCGATGATGTCGAAAGAGGTGCCGTCTACTGCGCTGCTGTTGACAAGTGCATCAAGGCCAAGTCAATCGACCCCACAGTGGCCGACAGGGCTAACCGCCTGATCAGCTCGTTCACTGCTGGTTATCCTAAGGCAGAGACCATCTTCTTCAACGACTTCAGCGAGGGACAAAGCATCCACGTTGGCGGATGGATTGGTGAAACCACCACCCTCAGAGCCAAAAAGTAATTGAAGCACATCCTTAAAATAGGAGTCATAATCAACATCACAGCCTTCTGGGCTGTGATGTTGTTTTCGTGTTCAAACCCCGATGCCATCGTGCAGGCCATGGGGTCAGACGACACGCTGTCGGGTATTGTTGCCGATAGTGTGGTATTCTATCGCAGTGATTCAGGCTTCGTCAACTTTGAACTGCACACCCCTCGCATGGTGCGCATGGAGACCGAGGACGACATTATGGAATTCCCCCTCGGCTTCGACGTCTATATGTACGACAAAGGGGAGAAGACCACCGAATTGCATGCCGATTACGGCAAGCAGTTCGGAAAGCTGAAAATCATCGAGGCTCAAGGAAACGTTGTGGTGCAGAACTTCAGCAGCAATGAGACTATGTATTCCGACAAGTTCTTCTGGTATCAGGACCAAAAGATGATTCACACCCGCTCACACGTCAAGATTGTCACTCCCGACAAACAGATTGAGGCTGACAGTCTGGTGGCGCGTGAGGATTTTTCGGAATACACCATGTACTCAGGCAGCGCCATGCTTGATGTAGAGGAGGAGGAAGAGCATTGAACAGCTGGATTATCGTTGCTATAACCCTCTTCTTCTCAGCCCTCTGTTCGGGACTTGAGATTGCTTTCAACAGCATCAACAGACTGCAGCTGGAGGTGGAGTTGACCAAAAACACTTTTTCGGCCAAGATCATCAGGCTGTTTTTGAAGGATCAGTCGCGTTTCCTTACTTCTTTGCTCTTGGGCAATAATATCGCCCTCATTATCTATGGCATGAGTATGGCCCAGTTGCTTGATGGTCCTGTCAGCCATTGGTTGCAATACCTTACCATTGATAATGACTTCACGGTGCTGCTGGTGAAGACTATCCTCGCCACACTGTTGGTTCTGTTGGTGGCTGAGTTTCTTCCCAAGATTCTGTTCAGCATTAATCCCAACGCGATCCTTTCGTTCTTTGCTTTGCCCACCTTTATTGTCTATTGCCTGCTCTATCCATTAATCCTGATTTACACAGGCATCTCGGAATTCATCATCCGCCACATTCTGCGCCTGAAGATGGATAGACAAAAATACCGCTTCTCTACCGTTGACCTCAACGATTACATAGCCGAATATGCCGACCCTGAAGAGGCCGATGAGGATATGCAGCAGGAGATACAGCTATTCCAAAACGTGATGGAGTTTCGCTCGGTTAAGCTTCGTGAATGCATGGGTCCCCGCAACGAGATTGAATCGGTGAAGCTTACCGACAGCATTGAGACTGTAAAGGCCCGCTTTGAAGAGACCAAACATTCCAAATTAATTGTGATAGGAGAGGGTATCGACGACATTGTGGGTTATGTCCATCTGAACGATGTGGTGCGTGTAGTAGCTGAACACCGAGAGGCGACCTTGGCCGACCTCATCCGCAAGATTGACTTCTTCCCTGAGACCTATACTGCCGACAGGCTTCTGAAGCATTTTATACAGCATCGTCAAGGTGTGGCTGCTGTTGTTGACGAGTTTGGAGGCACTGCCGGTATTGTCACTATGGAAGACGTTGTGGAGGAAATCTTCGGCGAAATTGACGACGAGTATGATGTGGAAGAAGAGGTGGAAAAGGTGGTTGACGACAACACCTTCGTTTTCTCAGCCCGTCTCGAAATTGACTACCTCAACGACACTTACAAACTCGACCTGCCCGTTTCCGACGATTATGAGACCTTGGCCGGTATGATTCTGCATTACTGCGAGAGCATTCCTGAGCAGGGGCAAGTGCTCCAAATTGGCAACTATCAGGTCAAAATACTGAAAGCCTCACACATGAAACTGGACGAGGTGGAACTGAAAATTCAAAATAAGTGATTGATTTTCAGTATGGAAAAATAAAAATCCAACATTTGTCCCTGCGAGTTGAAATCTTTACTAAATTTGCACGCTCAAATTTGAAGTTTAATAGTCAATAGAAAATAGAATTATGGCAGCAATTGAAAAAATCAGAAGACGCTCCGGATTGTTGATTGCAATCATCGGTATCGCATTGTTAGCGTTTGTCTTACAAGATCTTATCCAGAGTCATGGTGGAAGCGGTGGTCCCTCCGCTGCTGTTGTCGATGGCGAAAAGATTTCGGTGAGAGACTATGAAAGGGTCAGAGATTGGAACACGGGAGGCAGAAACAACCTCACTCCCGAGCAGAGCTATGACATTAATAACCGCTCTCTCGACCAGATGATCAAGGATCTTATCATGGACAAGGAGTATGAAGCTGCTGGTTTGGGCTTTACCCCAAACGAGCTTCTTGATATGATGACGGGCGAGAACCCTCACCCCTGGGCCAGCCAGATTTTCAGCGATGGCAAGGGTGGTGTCGACACTGAGCGTTTCAACCAATTCCTCGATGATTTGAAGAGCGGCGAGATTCCGGCTGAGTCCAAAGCTTGGTGGCTCGAGATTGAGAAATCCTTGAAGCACGACCGCATGGAGGAAAAGTTCAACAACCTGGTGAAGGCTTCTTATTTCCTCCCCACACCTCTGGCAAAGAAATACTATGAAAACAAAAACAGAAAGGCTACGGCTGATGTCATTGCCTTGCGTTATACTACCATCCCGGATTCAACGGTGAACGTCACCGATGCCGATAAGAAGGCTTTCTATGAGGAAAACAAGTATCGCTACGAGACTGGCGAACGTCGTGACATCGAGTATGTGGTGTTCGAAGTTGTTCCTTCGTTGGAAGACCGTCAGGAAGTCCTGAAGCTCGTCCAGGAACTGAAACCCCAGTTTGAGGCCACTGCCGATCCAATTGAGTTCGTCAACTCAGGTTACAACTCATCGAAGCGTTACGACAGCACTTGGGTGAGCAGCACTGATGTCCCCGAAGTCATCGAGAAGGCTATCTTCGAAAACGGCAACGGTGTAGGTTATGTCTATGGTCCTTACGAAGATGGCGGCGCTTTCAACCTGGTTCGCATTGTTGAGATGGAAAACCGTCCCGACTCACTTCGTGCCAGCCATATCCTGATTGGTTATAAGGGCGCTTCCATGTGCAACGATACCGTCACTACCAAAGAGCAGGCCGAAGCTAAAGCTAACGAACTTCTGGCTCAGCTGAAAGCTACTAAGAACAATGACGAATTGTTTGTCTCGATGGCTTCTGAGTACAATCAGGATGCTACCAAGGACAAAGGCGGCGACCTTGACTGGTTCCGAGACGGTGCAATGGTTCCTGCTTTCAACCAATATGTGCTGAACAACGCTGTGGGTTCAGTGGGTATTGTTGAAACTCCCTTTGGCTACCATGTGGTGAAGGTTACTGGTAAGACCGATCCCAAGCCCAAAGCCCGTTTGGCCTATGTGCAACAAGACATTACGGTCTCTGAGAAGACTCGCTCGCAATACTATGCCGAAGCCAACAAGTTCGTGACTGAGAACAGAACCTACGAGCAATTCACCAAGGCTGCTGAGGAGAACGGTCTCACCAAGCGCAGCATGGAAGGCTTGGAGAAGGGAACCTTCAGAATCACTGGTCTCGAAAATCCGCGTGAAATCGTCCGCTGGGCCTTCAACGAGAACACCAAGCAGGGTGATATCTCCGATAAGATTTTCGAACTTGACAATGATAGACAGCTTGTCGTTGCCGCTTTGACTGGAGTCATCCACGAAGGCAATGCTCCTATGGATGTTGTTGTAGACCGCAGCAAGTATATGATCCTTAATAAGAAGAAGGGCGAGATGGCTGTGGAGAAGATGAAAGCCTGCGGTACTGATATCAACAGAATGGTCAGTGAATTGGGTGCTGAGTCCACCAAGGTTGCGGATGTCAACATTGAATCACGTGTGTTGGGCAACTTCGGCGTTGAGGCTGATATCGTCGGTACAATTCTCGGTATGAAGGAAGGCGAGGAAGTTGGTCCTGTGGCTGGTAATTCCACTGCCTTCATCATCAAGAATGTGCAGTTCACCAATCCTGCCGAGACCACTGACTACAGCAATATCGTCAGAGAAAAGGTCAGCCAATACACCAACCGTACCATGAACGACGGTGTCTACAATGCCTTGAAGAACAAGGCGAAGATTAAGGATAACAGAAACATTATCTTCTAAGACAGTGTTCTGTTACAAGCCTAAAGAAAGGTGCGTCGGAAAATGATTCGACGCACCTTTTTTATCCTTGCATACTAAGTAAGCCTTGTTTTCGTTATAGCCTAAGATACAATGAATCTAATAATTTCATCAATATGAAACAGCTGAAATACTTTTTGTTCGTAGCAGCTCTGACGTTATCCTTCATGGGCTGCCAGAAGGCCATTGAGGTGTCGTTTGACAAAGCCTCACAAGAGATTGACGCAGAGGGCGGCTCTTTTGAGCTGATGCTGAAATCGAATGGTGACTGGACTATCAATCCTGACAAGGAATGGGTGTCCATCACGCCAATGTCGGGTAAAGGCAATGCTACATTGACCATTATCGTAGAAGCCAATACTACGGGAGATATCCGTATGGCTGAAGTGAAAGCCACTACTAAGGACAACACCGCTGTGCTGACTCTCACGCAGAGTAAGGTTGTGGAATACATTAACGTGACGCCAAAAGAGATTGAATGCAACAGCGAAGGGGGCGAGTTTACCGTAGAGTTGTCCACTAACATTGATTGGTTCGTCGCTGCCCCTGAATGGATAGCTTGCTCTCCGGCAGAAGGCTCAGGTAATGCCACCATCACTATGACGATTTACCCTATTTCTGGTGAGTACTCTGGGAACCGCGAAACGGATGTGTTTCTTGGCAACTTGAGTGTCTTAGAGAAGGTACATGTTGTTCAGTCAGTGGAACCTGCCCCTGGTCCTGGCCCTGATCCAGGTCCGGAACCCAACCCACATTTCTTGGAAGTGTCACCAATTGCGTTTGCTTTTGGCAAGGAGGGTGGAGAAATGGATATTACCATTAGCTGCGACACCACTTGGGAGTTTGATTTGGATTGCTCCTGGCTTTCGCTTTCGCAGCAATCGGGCATGGGTGATGCCACAGTGACTTTGACAGCTCTGCCGAATGAAATCAGCGAGCCTAGAGCGTTGGAGTTTCACATCAAGTCCTACGATTTGTTTTACAACCTTACTGCCACTCAAGCCGCAGGCGAAATTATCCCTGCTGTATCTTTCACGGCCGACACAGTGTATGCGGCCTATGTTGGTGGTTTGCAACATGTGGAACTGAACTCCAATACGGACTGGGCACTTCAAGTGAGCGATTTATGGATCAGCCTGATTCCTCCCACAATGGGTAATGGTAACGCTTCGTTTGACATTATCATTGACAGCAACGCAGATCCTGAAGGCAGGACAGGCTTGCTGAAAGCCCTTCATGCAGGTCAGGTGATGGCTACTTTGGTTGTCGTACAAGAGGGAAAACCCAATATCCTGGAAACCGACTTGACCACATTGGAAGTTAGGCCCGAAGGAGGCGACTATGTCATTCAGGTGACTGCCAACCAGGAATGGACCGTGGCTAACAACGAAACGTGGCTGCGCTGTAATCCTCAGGGTGGTTTCGCCAATGGCAGCTTCACTATCAATGTGGATCCCTTGCCCTCGCCCCGACCCCGAACCGGATATGTCAAAGTGAGTGGGTCGACGGGAGCCCAGGTGATGATTACCGTCAACCAGCATTAAAAAGAAAAGGAGAGCAAACTTGCTCTCCTTTCTTTTTTAGAATCCCATTCCGAACCAGTACCAGAACTTGTTCTCCATTTCCTTCCAAGCTTGTCGTGTCGAGGCAGCAAAGTCGGAAGTGTATTGGTTGAGCAACTCGGTAGCTTCCTTGTTCTTGCCATCGGCAATCAGGGCTTTGGCTCTGTCTTCAAGAGCGGGAATCTCGTCGAAGGCTTTTTGCTCAAAACGGTTGGCGGTGCCGAGCAGGGTCTGCTTGGTTCGACCCCATTGCACGGTGGCCAGCTTGTTGGCCTTGCGATAGTGCCAAATCCAAGCTTCCTCGCGATAGCGCAGTTGGCCGCACTTGTCGAAGCCGTCGGGAAGGGTGGTGGAGCCTGAGAAGATGGGTATACGAGGGCTCTGTCCTGGATTGTCGCAGGCCATCCAACAAATGGCACCAATCTCGTCGGGCATCCAGCTGCGGCATTGAATGATGTGGTGATAGCTGCTCCAAGCCACAGCGACAGTGCGTTGGAAGTTGATGGTGCCTGGAGCCAAGTGGTTGAGAGTATTCATCATGGCGCTGTTTACCCACGGGTTGGCGATAGGACTGATAATGGTGTCTTCCACAATAGTGCCATCGTCCTGACGTTTTTTGCTGACCATCTTCACGTTGCGGGTCATGTCCATGTCGGTGCCTTCGTAGGTGCTGCGGAAGAGTTCCATCACCTTGCGGACGTCGACGTTCTCATCGGGCTTCACTGAGAAGGGCAGTTCGGGCATATCGCGATTGAGGTTCAACGAGGGCGCTAGTTGGCTGAGGATGAAGAACTCGCGATCACTGTAGTTCTTGCCTCCGCCATATTCGGCACGGAAAGCTTTCCAAAAAATGAAGTCGCCCTTGCCGTCCCACAGTCCGTATTTCTTGGCAACGGCCTCGCAGTTGTCGGAGCAGTAGAAGTCCTTGCTTTTGCGCTCCAACTTGCCAATGCGGGCAATGTTGGCGCTGACGCCTACCTCGTCGTCAGGAATGCGTTTGGCAGCCCAAACGCCACCAATTTTGTCGGGACCTTCGCCAAGGATTTCCATCTGCCATACCTCGTTCTTGTCAGCGATGGTGATACACTCTCCGCCATCGCCGTAGCCGTATTCCTTCACCAGCTTGCCGATAAGTTGAATGGCATCGCGTGCGTTGTTGCAACGCATGAGGGCCACACGTTCCAGCTCCTCAATCATAAACATTCCTTTATTATTGACCAAGGTGTCGGGCCCCGAGAAGGTCGTCTCGCCTATGGCCAATTGTTTCTCGTTGAGGCAGGGGTATGCCGTGTTGAGGTAGGCGTAAGTGTGTTCCACCTGCGGAATCTCACCTACAAGTTCCACCTTTCGGTTGTCGAATGGGTCTTCGGTGTGCATGGTGCCTTTATACACCTTGTACATTTCGCCTTTTTCGTAGTCAGCGGCGGGTTCCCAACGCATCCAAGTGCGGTAACGTCCGTCGCAGGTGTGGGAGGTGATGACGGAGCCGTCTGTGGAGGCTTTTTTGCCCACCATGATGCTGGTGCAGTTGGCACCAACGCGTTGTTCATTTTCGTCTTGAGCTATCGTGTTCAAGCCGATAAGCAGAAGACCAGCTAAGAGTAATGATTTGATTTTAAGCATATTTTAGATATTTAATGGATTACCGTAAAGAAGTCCAAAGATAGAAAAGAAATCGATAGGTTCGGAAAAACCGCGCTTTTTTTGGAGAAAAGGCCCGTTAAGCTTGCTAGAGGTTTTCCCAAAACAATTCCTCTGCGATGCCGTCGGCGAAGAGCATCTGTTCGTCGGTGAGGTAGAGGAATTCCCTGGTTTGTGAGAGGCGGCCTTGGGCGATGAGGGGCTGTGCGTGCTGCTCGCAGTAAGTGGAGAAGCGTTCCCCCATTTCGCGTTTCATGTATTTCAGGTCGATGCCCCAGTGGGTGCGCAGGCGGAGCATGACGTATTCGTCGTATTGTTGTTCCTCGGATAGCGTTTCGCGTTCCGCGTTTTGTCCTCCCGTGTCCATATACGTCTCGACGCTGGCGATATTCCATTGTCGCGAGGTCCCGTCATAGGAATGTGCTGAAGGCCCGAAGCCCGCGTAAGGGGTGCCGAACCAATAGGCGGCGTTATGCTTTGAGTGCATTCCGGGCTGGCAGAAGTTGGAGATTTCGTAATGCAGTAAGCCGTTTTCCTTGGCGCGACGGCAGAGGATGTCGTAGTCGCGCAGGGCGTCTTCGTCGCTGACGGGCATGGCTTTGCCTTGCTCGATTTGTTTGGTCAGGATGGCATTGGGCTCAAGAGTGAGGGCATAGGCTGAGAGGTGGGGGAGGTTCATCCCGAAAAAGAGGTCGAGGTTGCGGCTCCATTGGTCGGCATTGGAGGTGGGTAGGCCATATATGAGGTCGATGCTGATATTGCTGAAGCCCGCCTGTTTGGCCCAAGTGATGCACTGACGGGCATGGGTTGAGTCGTGCCTGCGGCTCAGGTATTTCAGGTCGTTGTCGAAGAAACTCTGTATGCCGATGCTGAGGCGGTTGATGCCAAGGTGTCGTAGGCCTTCAAGATATTCCGGCGAAAGCGTGTCGGGGTTGGCTTCAAGGGTAATTTCGGCATCAGGGGTAACGT
>Ga0265301_10004269_pt1 | contig 14535 bp, 10 predicted proteins | sample AusTroGonzalo_MG_2_FD_193488 | JGI IMG/M metagenome (GOLD analysis project Ga0265301, IMG submission 193488) | Bovine rumen microbial communities from tropical cattle in Woodstock, Queensland, Australia - Gonzalo_04 | ecosystem: Host-associated > Mammals > Digestive system > Stomach > Rumen ...
AACAGGTTGTCGCCCTGCTTCTTGACCGCGCGGATTTCGGCCATCAGGTAGCCACTCTCGGCCACCAGGTAACGGCCCGGTTCCACTTCCAGGTGCACATCGTGGCCGATGCTCTGCTGGATGTTCTTGCGGGCCTTGTCCCACAGGTCGTAGTAGGCCTTCACGTCGATGCGGTTGCCCTTTTCTTCTTCGTGGTAAGGAATCGGGAGGCCACCGCCGGCACTGATGGTGCGGAGGTGAGAGCCCAAGCGACGGCTAGCGTCCACCATCGCATCGCAAACCTGAGCGAGGTGTTCGAAGTCGGTGCCGGAACCGATATGCATATGCAGGCCGGTAATCCACATGCCGTTTGCCTGCGCAAGCTTGATGCAGTCCTTAATCTGTTCATGCCAGATGCCGTGCTTGCTGAGGTCGCCACCGGTGTTGGTCTTGCGGGAATGGCCGTGACCGAAGCCCGGGTTCACGCGGATGGTGAGTTCAGACTTCACGCCAAAATCGGCGAGCTGCTGGATCATGTCGGGAGAACCGACGTTCACAGCGATGTTGTGTTCCTTGACAAGTTCGAGAGCGTCCTTGTCGAAGATGTCCGCGGTGTAGACGATTTCAGGAGCCTTGCCCTTCTGGACTCCGCCCTTGAAGCCCGCCTTGAGGGCGCGCACGATTTCGCCAGCAGAGACGGCATCGACAACGCAGCCGAGCTTACGGATGAGCGAAACCACGGAAAGGTTCGGGCATGCCTTCTGGGCAAAACGCACGGTGTCAAAAACCTGGACATCCTTCACGCACTTTTCGATGGTAGCGCGGTCATAAATCCAGAGGGGGGTGCCGTACTGTTCGGCAGCCTTCACAAAAACATCTTGGGGAATAGAATAATTTGCCATGGGGACAAATTTAGCAAATGGCTATGAGGTATGAGGTCGCACTGACGTGCTTTGAGGCCGCTTCGCTTTGGGGAGAGCGAAATGTCATGTGTGGAATTCACGCTGATTTTACACAAAATGAAAAAGGTCTCGGAAAACCGAAACCCTTTCATCTTTTTCTGTGGGGCCGAAGGCCCATCCTCTCGTCTCTCGTCTGTAGCGAGCTTGCGAGCGTTCTCTCGTCTAGATTAGACGTGCTTGATTTTGTTGTCGCCGGCATCCCAGTTCTTGCCGTCGCATACGAACTTGTATTCGTAGTCGCCAGGAACGAGGGCAATCTTTGTTGTCCAGAGGCCGGACTTCTTGTCCTTCTTGAGCATGTCGACATCGACAGCCCAGTTGTTGAACGTGCCAGCGATAGACACGGTGCTTGCAAGCGGGCAATCCGCGATGAACTCCACAGTAACCTTCTTGGGGGCAGAGCTCGTAGCGGCAGCCTTTGCAGCGGGCTTGGCAGCAGCCTTCTTAGCCGGGGCGGCCTTGGGGGCAGCCTTCGGAGCGGCAGCAGGTTTTGCAGCAGCTTTCTTTGTTGTAGCTTTGGTAGCAGTTGTTTTTGCCATAATTATCTCCTTTCATCTTAGTGCAAATAAAATTAGCAAAAAAATGTATATTTGCAACATGCTCAAGCAAATTATCGCACCCAGCGTCCTGAACGCAAATTTCCTCGAACTCGGCAAAGGTCTCCAGGCCATCGAAAACGGTGGTGCTGGCCTCGTCCACCTCGACATCATGGACGGGCACTTTGTCCCGAACATCAGCTTTGGCCCGGGCATTTCTGCCTGCGTCGGCAAGGGCACCAAGCTCCCGCTCGATTGCCACTTGATGATCGAGAGCCCAGAAAAGTACGTGGGTGAATTTGCGAAGGCCGGTGCAAGCATCATCAGCGTGCACGCCGAAACCACGAACCACCTTGACCGCTTGCTGCACCAGATTGCAGAACTCGGCGTGAAACCTGCCGTGGCCATCAACCCGGCAACCCCGCTCGAAAACATCAAGTACGTGCTCGACATCGTGGACATGGTACTCATCATGTCGGTGAACCCGGGCTTCGGCGGCCAGAGCCTCATCCCCTACTGCCTCGACAAGATCCGCGAACTCCGCCAGATGAAGCCGGAACTCAATATCCAGATTGACGGTGGTGTCAAGCTCGATAACATTCTCGCCTGCAAAGAAGCCGGCGCAAACATCTTTGTGGTCGGTTCCGCCATCTTCGGCAAGCCCGATCCCGAAGCCGTGTGCCGTGAATTTGTGGAGTTAGTAGGAAGTAAGAAGTAGGAAGTAGGCGGTAGGAAGGGCACTGAACTTGCCGAAGTGCCGCCTAAAGAAAGCGATCCATAACTTAATTAGAGCAGGATGACAATCAGCGGATTCCTGCCCCATTCGCCTTGTAACGTCTTTCTCCGTCGCGGACGATAACGCTGTTGCGCACCCTCTGCACGAAGGGAGCGTTTTGTTTTTGCACGTCGCGTGTCGACAGCGCGCGCGGTATCGAGATCTTCAAGTCCTCGTCAAAATAGACCTTGCCCAAGTAAGCGGCAGGCCGCTCTTCGCCACAAGACCCTATGCCGGAAACTTCGTGATTGGCGAACTGAATATCACCAATTTTCAGGTACACCTGGTAACGCCCTTTGCCCCGTATATTCAATTTGGTCGAAATCGCAATTTCGTTATTGCCGTCGAACGTCATCACGGTATCGCCGCCCGCAATCGATATGGTACGGCTATGGATATCGCGGGAATCGATGTCCGGCAAGTCGTAATACGTGGGCATCGGACACATCAACAAACCAGTTCCTTCCAAGTCCGTCAAAACGGCAAGCCGGACTGGAGCTTTCCATGTCAAATTACCGAAGCCCACATTCTGGATGCGGACCTTCGCCTTGAAAATTCCGTCAGAACCCACCGTATCGCTCACCCACGATTCGCGCAACACGAAGCGGTAACCCAGGTGGTCGTTGATGTACTTGAAACCCGTAAGCGAATCGACGCGCTCAAAATCATAATCGAAATCCTTGATGTTGAACAGCGTCTTTTTCCAGCTGTCGATCAGGTTGTTGTTCCATTGGATATTCAGGTAGCTCGTATGCGTGCGGAAGCCCTCGTAAGAGAGGAACTCCGGCGTATTGATGACCTGGTAATCCTTGGCCGTCGTAAGCGCCTCGCCGCCATAGGGCGTGTTGATGCCATACTTCTCGAGCCAGGCCACGCCTTCTTCACGACAAATGGATGTATTGCAGTCGGCGCCCCACGTGCCATAATCATATTGCGTTCCCAAGTAGCCGTCGTTGAACATTCCCACGCGGTACATCGTGTCGCCCTTGGCCTTCGCGATTTCTTCGAACTTTTCTCCGCCGACATAGAAATCCTTGCCCCAGTCGTCAAAACCCAGCACCTTCGCCGAGTAGTTGCCCGTGCGCGTGAGGATTTTCAGTTCGGGCGGAGTGCTGCGCAGCATCAGGTTCGTCGCCTCGGCAATGCGGTCGTAGGTGATGTTCGTATCGCTGTGCATCTCGCCGTAGGCGCCGTGCATGCCCATCTCGAGCGCGACAATCACGTCGGTATTTTTCGAAAGCACGGGAGCGAGCTGTTCCACATGGCGCATCACCCACTTGTGATCCGGCGTCACGTTGCTGCGCCCATTGTACCAAGGGTCGTAACAGATGCGCACGACGGCAAAGCCCTTGTTCGCGCGGATACTGTCGAGCGATTCCTGCAACACGTTCAAAGCATCTTCGGTCAGGTCCTGGCTCTTGCCACGAATCGTGTCCCCGCTCACCGAATCGACACCCAGCCACGCATTGCTGCTGAATTCCGAAATCTCGGCACGCAGGTGCAGGAGTTTCGCCCACGGTTTCCCGATAGCCTTGCCGCCCGAAGGTTTCAAATGCAGAACCTGCGGCGTATAGAATCCGCGATCGTAATTGGAAAGCGTCTTCATGGCATCAGTCGTGTCGATATCCCACTTCACGAGTCCAGCAGCAAAAACCGGCGCCTGCAAAAACACAAGCGCCAGGGCCGCCAACACGGCGCGCCTCAAGCTAAAAAAACGGATATGGGACCTAGCCATATCCGTAATATATACTTTTGTTTTGACCGATGTCAAGACTTCTAGATCTTACCAGTCCTTGGCGGGCCTAGCCTGTCCGCGGAGAGGTTTCCAGGGCTTGCGTTCACCGTTCTGTTCGTCGAAGTCCTTCAACAGCTGCGCCGCCTCTTCGGGAGTCATCTCGCCCATCTGAACAGGCTGTTCCTGGGGCTCCTCGCCCTGGCTGTCGCTAGAGCCTTCTTCAGGCTGTTCGGGCTGCGGTTCGGGCTGTTCACCGCCCTGGCTGCTGCTCGATTCGCCGTTCTGGCCGCCTTGCTGGTTCTGGTCATCACTTCCGCTCGAAGAACTTTCTCCCTGGTTCTGGTCCTGCTGATCCTGGTTTTGGTCCTGGTTCTGCTGGTCCTTATCCTGGTCCTGATTCTGATCCTGGTTCTGATCTTGATTCTGGTCCTGGTTGTTATCCTGGTTCTTGTCGTTCTTCTTGTTCTCGTTCTTCTGCTCGTCCTTGGCCTCCTTGATGCGGTCGAGGAGCATTTGCAACTTCTGGTCGTTCGGGTAGTATTGCAGGCCCTCGTTGCAGGTGATTTCGGCACTGGGCAGGCGGTTCTCGATGTACTGGAAGGCAGCATCGCTGTAATAGGCACTCGCCGACTTCGGCGCCGCAAAAGCAGCGACGGATAACAGCAAAACAAGAATCAACAAAAGCGAATACGAGATTGCTTCGCTACGCTCGCAATGACAAGACTGAGTCTCACAATGACAATTTTGAATAGCTCGTACCTCGAAGCGACCGAAGGGAGCGTGCTCATAGCTCATAGCCATTAGATTACCTCCAGGTCGTTGTCGGTGTTGCTTGCGTCAATCTTGGCCTTGGGCTTGCGGCCGGCCTTGATTTCGATGACGTCGTCGATGCGCTGCACGTGGCCGTTCAGCTGGCCCGCGGTCTCGTCTTCGGCAATCAGGTTCTCGAGCATCTCCTTGCCTTCGGCGTACTTGCCGTCTTTGCAGAGCTGGAGCGCCCGCGCCAGAACTTCCTTCGCTTTCTCGGAAAGCGGCGGCTGTTTCTGGTCGTTTTCCTGATTCTGGTCTTGGTTCTGCTTTTGCTTGTCGAGTTCTTCTTTCAGCTTGCGCTGCACAATTTCCACGTTCTTTTTTGCGTTCTCGAAACCATTGTCGAGGTCGATGGCCTTCTTGAGGTAGGCGACCGACTCGCGCCACGCGGCAATGCGTTCACTGCCCTCGGCGGCCTTCTCGCCCATGCGGAAATGCGTGTTCGCCAAGTTGTAGGCTGCCTTCGCGGCCATCTTCTTGTCCGGCATGCGCACGGCACTCTCGAGTTCCTTCTTGGCCTCTTCGTAATTGCCGAGCCTGTACTGGCATGTCCCAATATTGTAGAACAAAAGCGGGTTCGCGGGTTCAGCCTCGCGGGCCTTCATGTACTTTTCAAGCGCACCGGCGTAGTCGCCGTTCTTGAACAATTTATTGCCGTCATTAATCGGGCGCGCCCACAGGCACACCGACAGCAGACATACAAGTAGTACAAATAATCGCATCAATGACCCTATCAGGTAATATCTTTTTTTACACGAAGAATATACAAAATCTAGGTTGCAAAAAACAAGAAAGTCCGCCGGGCGGGCGGACTTATTTTCCCATTTTATAGAGGTTTTCTTCAATACGGCATTGATGCAGAACTCATGGCCTCGGGCATTGAGGCGGAAGTCACGGGGAAAGGCATCGACGCCGAAGACATGGATTCACTGCCTTGTCCGTCGAACGGGTCTTCTTCATCGTCTTGCACATTGAAGTACTCGTCTTCGCCTTCCATATCCAGGCAAACCGTTTCGCATTTGCCATCCAAGCTATTTTCGCATACAGTATAGCACGATTGCATGGAAGCAGAGCTCATGGCCTCGGGCCTCAAGGCCGAAGCCACAGGGAATGGCATCGACGCGGAAGACATGGATTCACCGCCTTGCGCACCCAACGTGTCGTCATCATCGTCCTGTACCTTGAAGTGCTCGTTTTCACCTTCCATATCGAGGCAAATCTTCTGGCACTTCATATTGTCAAACGGATTAGCGACAGTGTCATTCGGAGAAATATTCTCTAACGGATTCGTGCATACAATGGAACACTGTGGGCCCTCTGCCACCACCAAGGAATCGCAGCGCGCCTTATAGTAGTAATCCGCCTCATGCGTCAGCACTTCCGGGGTAATGGCCAGACCGAACAGAGGCACAGCGCAGGCGACCCGGAGGAGCCTAAAGTCATTACAACCGGTTCCATCATTATAATCCCTGAATACGCCATACAACGACTCACAACGCTGCCGGAACGCCGTAAGGTCCGCTTCGCAATCTATTTTGTCTTCTTCAAACCAATAGGTATTTTCAACCTTTTCTATCAAGACCTCGTCCTTTGTCAACAAAAGACTGGTTTCCATGTAGTCCGCGCTACTTCCGGTAAAGAGCATCTGGGTGCCAGATTCCGCTTCATAATAGGTAACGTTGCATCCCTGCCGGCTATAATAAACTTCGCCCGAAGTCTCGAAATTATGGGCTGTTTGCGGCACAGGAATTTCAACGGACGGATTCATAGCATGGACTGCAACCTCCCCAGTCGAGTCTTTACAATGTACTTTACTTGTATCGAAATTTACCTGATTGGAGTTTTCCACGGTTCCGCCGCCACCAGATTCCATAGTCTTGAGGATGCTATCCATGATGGCTTTTTGTTCTGCAGTAGGCTCCCCGGGCAAAACGGACAGTCTAGTGTCAAGATCGCCAGCCGGTTCCGTCGTCACGCCGGCACCCTCTTCCGAAGAACATGCCGCAAACAAGGCCAGCGAGAAAACGATTCCTATATATTTCTTCTTATCCATGATTTTCCTCCTGCCGCCTTGTCAGCGGAAACAATTGTAAATTCAACCTGTAAACTTGTTCACCGTGCTTGTCTTCACTCGCGATGGCGACGACCTTCTGTCTGAACTTTTCCGCCTCGCACGCAATACGGCGGTACGTATCGCGAGAAATCCCCATAGTGGCGCCCGCGAAGCTGCGATCTTCGACAGGGACGTTATCTATCGCGTCCATCGCCAACTTGGCCATCTGCCTGTGCATGGGGCGCATGGCCGGGGGCACCATTCCCGCGACGCCCATCACAACCTTCTCGGTCTGCTCGTAATGGTATTCGTCGTGTTTCTTGAGCAACCCCATCTGGATCAGAAAATCGAGAGTCTTCCGGATTTCGGTCGCGCTGATTTCCGGGTAGCAGAGCTTGGACAGTTCCATCGGTTTCGCGCCGGGATTCATGGGAGCGAGTTCGCGCAGCACTGGGTTGTACCATTCGCTAAAGTAGGCGTAGGCATCCGCCGACAGCGTACGCACCTTGTTCTCCTTCGCAAGTTCGCGCATTCTCTTCAACGCGGCATTCTTTTTTGCCTCGTCACCGGAATCAGCGAACACGACCATCTGGGCAAAGTATTCCTTGGCGCACCCTTCGAGTTCCATTGCCATAGCGACACGTTCCACGCCCACCTTGGAAAGGCGGGTTTTCCCATCGCACACCAACTTCATGTAATTCGACGAAGAGAACCCCGCCAAATGCGAGAACTCCCTCCACGAGAAGGCGGAACAACGCTTGCGTTCTTCGTAGAACTCCTGCATGTACCGCCTGTAATCAAGATATTCGTATATTGCTTTCATAGGTTTGACCTCGACAACAATATATCTCTTTCAAAACACAAAATCAACGATTTTAAGTCAAAATCAAAAGATTTTACAGAAATCCTAAAAATTCATACGTATATAACACAAGCCGTGGTATATGCAGATATCGTCGAAAAACAAAAAAAGATCCAGTCAAGAAATTGACTGGACCGAGGCATTTTGATTAGTGAACTTTCTTGCGGGGCAGTGACACGGCAAGCCCATTTTCAAATCGCACGATTGTCGGCGTGCGGAATTCGTCGGCATACTCCTCGCGCCATTTGCCGCTACTGATAAGGTTGCCGTTCAGGTCGAACGCACGGAACTGCATTCCCTGTATAGGGACCTGCGGCACGGGAGATTTCAAGGACAGCGGAGCTTCTTCCTGGAATAATTCGGGGCATTGACGCACCGAGTCAACAAGGCCGCAGAAACTGTGGATACTTTCATTTTTTTCATAATCGCAAAGTGAAGTAACCAACATTACAAATTTTCCCTTATCCGTATCTCCATTAGACTTGTAAGGGTTGTAAACACCAGCAGCAAGCGAAATATTATCTACAGGAGGCAAGTCACTTTTTATCATCTGTATGGCATGGCGAATCATCGAATCTGCTTCTGTTGCGGATCCTGGGAGAATGCCTGCCGACTGTAGCCTGTGGAATTCTTCAACAATCAGGCTATCTATATAATATGCATGATACAAACTATTACACTCTTCTTTCGACGAACACAATCTAAAGAAAGTTACCCGATCTTCGGCAAGAAAAATCATAATCGTCGAATCCGAAGGCGCTATGTAGGCTCTATAAACGGAATCTGAACTGAAATTTTTCACCGGCGGGTCAAGTTGCGACAACTTCGATAAATCCAACCGAAATTCGTCGAAGAGATTGAATTCCGTTGCCGGATATTCAATCCCAAGTTCCATGTAATGGTGCACTTCGCATTCTTCTGCATACAATTGAACTGTCATGCAAAAGTATACAAAGAATGCTAAGGCAATCTTTTTCATATTCCACCCATGCTTATAAAATAAGGCCTATTTGGAATCGGGTCAAAATTAACGTGATATATTTCAGCATACTGGTGCACAGAGATTTTATCTGCAAAAATCATTCCATAGAACAACTTTCTTGACTGAGCTATAACCACTTCCGAGTACGGAGCAACAATATTCCCTGCCATCATATCATCGATAAACATTCTCTTTCCAGAAGCGTGTAGGACTAATTTAAAGCCCAGTGCAATGATATCGTATTCCTCAGCATTATTAAGTGTCGTCGCTCTCCATGTGAAATCATCTTTTACATGAATCGTAGTCTCTTGACCCGGCATAGCGAACCTGACTTTTGACCGAGGATCTAATTGCATCGTGCCGATATAAACCGTTCCAGACGGGATAATGAGCGTTCCACCAGCCTCAACTTTCACAAAAGAATAGGAATCAGAATTTAATACATCAACTTCCCCATTCCGAACAATCAATTCATGATTAGAAGGAACGGAGAAATCCTCTAGATCATAATTCCTCAGCAGGTACTTGTCTTCCCATTTATCTAACAACATTTCTGTAATTTTGCCATCGATAGTTGAACCATTTTGCAAATAAATGTCATCTATATTAGACGGCTCTGCAAGGACGACATTCCCCTTCACACGGGTGTTACTCCGAAGGAGAACTTTGCCCTTTGAATATATATCGCCAACAGTTGAACGGGCACCCACTTTAGCAGAGTATTCTCCATTTAACGCAACCGCAGCAGCGGCAACATTACAATAATGTGTAGTTGTATTACTATTATGGCAAACGACACCATCGTTGTAATTTAATTCGGACAAAGCATAAAGCGTTATTGATGGTACTTGGTTGTTATCCATGATATAAACATCTGTTTCACCATCGTCTTTTATACCATTAGCGTTTACATCTTCTTCTCCGTCACCCTTTCCGTCTCCATCGGAATCAGGGTCCTTCTCTGCTCGCCATCCATCACCATCAATATCCGTATAAAATTCTGTCGTCACGCCAAAGTTATTACCATACCAATTTGACTCTGGATACGGTTCCCGAATCGTGTAAGACATAATTTCTGTTTTATCATTAATGCCATCTCCGTCATAATCAGCGTTTACTTCCTTCTCGGCTGCAGCAAACCGGCGGTATTCTTCATAATCAAGCTTCCCGTCTTGATTCGTATCATAAAGACGATTTTCATGATATGTGGTAAACCGATTGTATTCGTCAAAATCAAGAAGTCCATCTTTATCCGCATCATAGACTTCGTTTAAATCCATGACGTGGTTACTATCTTTATCGTCATAAAGTTCCGACATTCTTACAGTCCTATTATTTCCTAGTTCACGTGGATCTTTCACAATGTAATACTGCTGCACCAAATTGGGATAAAGCGGTTCCCACGAAATAGTTCCATTATTATCTACATTATGGTAGCGATAAACATACAACTTTTGATCAGGCAGGCCGTAAGGTTCTCCTTCAACTTCCATGACAGCATCTATCAACATAAAATGAGACATCGTAAGAGTTACTAACCAAACAATTACTGGATATCCAGAGTCCAAAGCTGCGATCACCTCCTGATCTGTCAGATTTGCTTCCCCACCAGGAAACGCTGCATAGCCAGGACTATACTTATAAGACCAGCCAAAGGAAGTTTTCAAATCATCTGAATCTATATTCAACGCCCAATAGAGAACATCTTCAGGATTTCCTTGTCCTCCATTGAAATCATGCGGGAAAGCGTCTAGAATATGGTCGGAATATAAAAACTGCTTGGCTTGATATTTTATCTCATCCTGCGTCAGATTTCCACCATAAAAATGATTTAATTCGGTCACAACAACAGCCCAGCATCGCTGGCTTTCTTCATTGTCGTAATCATAATGTTTGGGGTCTGTAAAACGACGGTTGCCGAATTCATCTATATATCCCGAAGTGTTGTGCGGTCTATCCCAATCTGCTTCAATACTACGTTCACCCCATTTAAGGTCAAGCATATACGAGTCTTTTCGCGCCGCAAGCGGATCAACATGCAAATCATGTATCGGCTCACGGAAATTGTTCAACACATACACCTTAAATTTACCGTAATAATTCAAGGGAATATTGGGATTTTGCGATGTATGCCCATATTCATCCAATTCCGCATCAGAAACATTGGGATACACAATCCACATGTATTCTTTTGGCCCCAACACCACCGAAGCACTTGTTCTGTCTGTAACTTCGTGGTACACAATACTCCCATCAGCAGCGTCCCTAACGATGGCCGAGTAGGACTTAGCTCCAGCTACAGGAATCCAAGAGAGTACGGTCGCTTCCCCAACATGTTTGTATACGGCCCCCCCCTCGCTAAGAGTGAATGGTTCGGCAAATGGGAATTGCGTAAGCGGTGCCTCAACCATATTTTCGCGGAATTTATTCCAGCTGACAATGGAATCGGTACCATCCTTGATGACCACTCGGAAAAAATCGCCCTTATGATAGATAGAAACAGGTCCAAAAACGGGATCTTCCGATGTCTTAAAGAAATTATTCGGATTAATCACCATGTTCTCGATTTCAAGAGAATCTGCATAATTGCCACGTTCACCCCAAGCAATGTAATCTAGCGGCACAGAACCCCGAAGCAGAACGAATTCGCCCACTTTCCCGAAAGGCAGCCCCGAAATGCTCTTTACAACGCTGTCTTGAGCGCAATTTGAAACAGAACCATTGCAGACGCGCAAAGTCGCCTTGGCGCCCAGCGTCAAATTATCCAGCGAATGTAAATTACCGGAAGCATCCTTGATTTTCACCCCGTTCAAAGAAACCGCAGAATCGCCATAGTTCTGAAGTTGAACCCAAGGAGATGCAGAATTTGCCGTTTCGGGCCGCAAACCGACAAAACGGAGTTTCAGTGCCCCTTCTGACGGTAGGTTACCCGCAATCAGGTTATCTCCCGAATACACGCCATAGCTTGCTGCTTCTGCAAAGTCAGCGCCAGGACACCCAGGCATGTTTTCTTTATGGATAGACCCCCAACCCGAACGACGGATTCCAACACTAATACCGGTCGCATCAGGGGTACTCCCTGTACCGAGAACGGGAACGTTGACCTTCAGTACAGCAGTTATTTCGTCAACTTCTTCTAATTGCACGGACAGATTACCCATATAGTAAGGCTCTATCACAAGATTGTCTGTCGCCTGCTTTTTCAAATAATACTTGACCTGAATCCCGTTGTATTGCTGGCCCGAATTGTTGATAATTCGCAGTCGCAATCCCAACATTTGAACGTTAGTAGGTTGTTCGTCCTTTACTTCTACGCGAATAGACTCGCTGGACCATGCCATACAAGCCAAAATGAACAAGACAAAAAGGCCTTTTTTCATTCAATTCTCCTTGGATACAGGTTGTCTGTCTATTTTTCAACTCCAATTTATCGACAGACTAATTTGAATATAACATGGCCATATCAAAAAAACAACAACTTTATGTTGTCAAAATAATTACATAATTCGTTACAATTTTAAAAATTGGCTTTTTTTTGAGATTTTTAACAATAACTTATTTTTTCGGATAACCGACCAGATAGTGCTCAAATTCGCGGATTTCGTACCCGGCGTTTTCTAGGGCATAGCGGGAGCCGGAATCGTTGTTCAGGAGATAGACCGACGAGCCGTCCACGCGGTTCTTGTCAAAGTAAAAGTGGTAGCGCCCGAAACGGGAAGCGTCGAGGAAGGCGGCGGGATAGTTCGTGTAGCCCACGGTCTGCAAGAAATCGCTGAGTTCCGGCTTCGCAAAGAAGAGAACGCGCGGCCAGCTCACGCCACGATCCACGTTCACGACGGAGGCGTCTTCCAGCTCGGTTTCCACGAATGTCATGGCGTCTTCGATTCCGCGGCAGAAATTCCAGGCAATGCTGTTCCGGTAATCGGTAAAGTAGTGATTCTCGAACGAGACGAACATGCACACGTACACGACAAGGGGTATCGCGAGCGCCTTCGGGTTCAAATAGTTGAATACAACATAAAGTCCACGGGCGATCATCACGAGCATCGGGATAAAGAGCAGGTTCACGCGGTTGATATTCACGTTGATGAGGATGCCGATGGCAAAACCGGCGGCGAGCCATACGAGCATGAAAAAGTCAAGCGTCGCAATGCGGGCCCTGAGCCCCTTCCAAGCGCCCTCGATACTCCACAAAAGCCCCACAAAGAAGAACGGGATAGATATGGGGTAGAAGATTCCGAATTTCTCCGTAAAGTTCCACGGCAGGCCATCGCTTTGCAGCGTAAGGATGCTGAAGAGGTTGCCGATATTCTCCGGGATTTTCTCGAACGAGATTTCGCTATCGCGGAAATACAGCAACTTGGGGATGCTCAGGAACGGGAGCGAAATGGCATCCATACGGCCCTGGTTCACCAACATGAACAGCAAAAGCGGAACGGCAAGCACCAAAAGGACGGCAAGGGCAATCCAAGTGTAACGGCAGTTGCGCAACTTGCGAATCCAGAACAGGTAGGCCACCTGCAAAAGAATCATGAACGGGACCACGGCCCAGATTGTCGCGTAGGCGTAAAGCGAGAGCCCGTAGAACAGCGCCGAGAGCACCAGGAATTTCGGGCGTTCGACACCCTTCGCAAAAAAGTAAATCCCGAACAGCACAAAAGCGGGAGCAAGATTCGATTCAAGCCCCCAGCGCGACAGCATTATGTGCCACGGAGCGATGGCAAGCACGAACAGCACGGCAAGCGCCTGGCGGGCACCCACGTACATTTTCACAAGTTTATATATAGCCACCAGCGAGAAGATGCCGGCCAGCAGCATGGGCAAGCGGATAACCCAAACCTTGAGACCGAAAAGCGCCACAAAGGGCACCATCAGGTAAGACTCAAGCGCGTTCATGCCGGAGCCCCAGGCGGTGAGGTACACAGGCATGCGGAACCCGAAGGAATCCCGCGCCGTCGTCAAGAGCGTGTAAGCGTTGTAACCGGCAAAGGCCTCGTCCTGGTTGATGTCGGCGGGAACACCCGTAAACATGAAACAGCGCGCGAAAACGCCCACGGCAAGGAACAGCCAGAACAGATAGATTTCTGCGGGGACATTCCGTACAAGGCGGGCGACATCGGCAATACGCAATTTCACGGGCACAGCCTACTTTTTCAGCTTGACAATAGGTGACAGCCAGTCCGCATGGTCGTAGGAATCGGGGCCGCGCGGATCTGTCTCGAGCCGGAGAATCTTGATTCCCTCGACCGATACCGCAGCCGACACAGGAGCCTTTGCGCTACCCCTTACAGGGCCGCTCTGCCAAAGGAGATTTTCGTCGCCATAAATGCGGAAGACGACTTCGCCATTGTCGTAGACCTCGTCGTCGACGCCGACAGACACGAAGAACGAATCGACATCGGACGGCAAAAGGTAGACGATGCTCGAAGGCGCATGGGTGCCAATCCCGTACTTGTACTGCCTGCCGCCAACTTTGAGCGGAGCATTTTCTACGGACTTGTTCATCATGGGCACTTTGTAATTCTGATTAAAGCTATCGAACTTTATTCCGCTTAAAATAATCTCGTTGTCGGCCTGCTTAATTTTGACAGGAGCAAGCGAGTTGATATGATAAGCGCCATCCACCAGCAGGCACACGCCAAGGAAACAATACGGCACAAAGCGCGGAATCTTGACCAAGGCGGCAAGCGAAACAACCTTCGCAAACACCTTCGGCAAGAAGAGGTAGAACATACCCCCCGCCATCGTCAGCACGGCAAACGCCGAGAGCCACGCCCAGGCATTGCCTCCATGGAACCCGTCGCACAAGATGCTCACGTTGCAAGAGGCGACCGCTGTCAA
>Ga0265301_10004283_pt1 | contig 14488 bp, 11 predicted proteins | sample AusTroGonzalo_MG_2_FD_193488 | JGI IMG/M metagenome (GOLD analysis project Ga0265301, IMG submission 193488) | Bovine rumen microbial communities from tropical cattle in Woodstock, Queensland, Australia - Gonzalo_04 | ecosystem: Host-associated > Mammals > Digestive system > Stomach > Rumen ...
ATTCGGCCATTTTGGCGTGACCGCCGCCGTTCATCCCATTCACCATCATGCGCCCGAAGAATCCCTCCGGCTTGCGTGCATTGCTAAAGATTTTGCTAAATAGTCCCATATCAAATACGTTTTTTTTTCTGACGGCAAAAATAGCACCTGCCGCCCACCCGAATTATCCTCAATTGTGGGGATTTACGGATGGCGGTTTCACCAGTATCCGCGACTCAGGCGAGAGGCTTTGGTTGTGGAATTTTTTGTATTTTTGCCATCCAAATAATCGCCTTATACTCACCAAAAATGTTCGAAGGAAACGTAAACAACAGCCGATATCGTAACAAACCTTATTACAATGAAACTGAAAAAACGAAAAATCAAGTATTCTGCCGTATTCTTTCTCTGCTGGTTTGCACTTTTGGTCTTTTTGGTTGATGGAGTGCTGAAATTCCAGACATTGGTTGACTATTTCGGATCGTACGCTATTGTAGAGGTGGCACTATGGCTATTGGCTATTCTACCGACATTGGCAGTTTACATATTTACAAAAGAATGATGGGAAAAAACATCTTGATAATCCTCGCCTTGATCATGCTTTCAGCATGTGGAGCAGGCAAAACGAAGACAATGATAATCAACCGATGAATGTAATATGATACTGCTTACAGGTGCTTCGGGTCTGCTGGGCCATAACGTATTGATCACTTTGCTCCAGCGCGGCGAACAGGTGATGGCACCGCTGCGCGATACCGCTCGCCTGCAGCTGCCCGCTTCGCTGGCCGATAGTCCCAACCTGCACATCATCCCCATGGAGGGCATACCATTCCCGCTGCCGGAATCCGCCATTCATCATTCCCCTATCTCTGCCATCATCAACTGTGCCGGCGCCACCGACATGTCGCTACCGACTATCGACGACTATATGCCGGCGAATAAAGACCTGGTGGAACACCTTGTCATGCTTATGCGCGACTATAACATTCCCACGTTGGTACATGTCAGCACGGCGAATACCATAGGCTACGGAAGCGCCGACACCCCTGCCACCGAGGCGGCTCCTTTCCAGGAGCCTTTCACAGCTTCCTACTATGCCCGCAGCAAACGCGATGCCGAGCAAATGCTCGAGCGGGTGGCGCACGACGTCAGCGGACACCGTATCGTGGTCGTTAATCCGGGGTTCATGGTGGGAGCCTACGACACCAAGCCTTCGAGCGGTAAACTGCTGCTGGCCGCCTATAAGCGTCGTTGGATGGCGGTACCCAAGGGTGGCAAGAGTTTTGTGCAAGTGAGGGATGTCGCCGAGGCGGTAGTTAACGCGGTAACGATGGGCGTCAACGGCGAACGCTACCTGCTGACGGGTGAGTCGATGACACTCAAGGAGTTCTATGAGTTACAGGCCGAGGTGTGCGGCTACAAGCAACGGGTGCTGGAACTGCCTGACAAACTGGTTCTGGCAGCCGGCAGGGTGGGGGACATGCTGCAGTGGATGAAGATACGTACTCAGCTGTGTACACGTAATGTGCGCCAGCTTTTGGTGTGCGGATTCTACGACAACAGCAAGGCCCGTCGCCAGTTGGCCATGCCTCAAACGCCCATCGCAGATGCCATCAAGGATTTCTTTGAATGGGACAATAAACGATGAATTTTTGTACTTTCGCCGCCTGAAATATCCATTATGAAAAAGCACCTTTTCACCCTCATTGCCCTTATACTTTGTCTCGGGAGTGCCTTTGGACAGCAAAACTGGATGAAGATAACCTATTTCGGGCATCTTTATCTCCATTCCAAAATCAACGGGCATCCGGCATCTCTGGTCTTTGACACAGGTTCGCCCTACACCTGCATGGACAGCACTTTTTTTGCCGACAGCGGAATTGAGTATAAGCATATTTGGAAAGCTCAGTTGGGCGGTGCAGGAAACAATCAAGAAACAGTGCGTGTCATCGTTGATGAGCTGACATATACAGTCGATGAGAAGGAGCACCTGAGCCACATCTCCCCGATCATTCAACTGAAACCGATTGTGGGAGACTATGCTGATGGCATCCTCGGCATTGACGAAATGGGAGGCAAGGTGATCGCCATCCACTATTTGGATGAGCAGATGGGGGTTTGGGACCAGCCAGGTGACACGACAGGCTTCACGTCCATCCCTATACGTTACGATAAGATCCGTATCTTTGTGCCACTTGCTGTTACTGTTAGGGATGGAAAAACCATCCAGGGAGAGGCGTTGGTGGACCTTGGCAGCGGCAATTCCGTCACCTTGACAAGCGAGGTGGCCAAACAATACTCCCTGAAAGAGCTTTCACCACTCCTCCACTACACCAGTTCCATCGGGGGCATAGGCGGAGAATCGTCCAGCTGCGATTTCCGGGCAACGAATATTGCTTTGGGACCGTTCTCCCTCGACAATGTGACGATGGATTTCAGCAACAACACGGGCGGCGCACTCTCCAACGCAGAATATTTCGCCATTATCGGCAATGATATTTGGGAACGGTTTGACATGATGATAGACCTCTCCAGTGAGCGTCTTTATTTGAAACCGAATGCAAAGTTTGATGAACCTTTCAAAAGTCCAGTGCGTGGATTTAGCTACACCGACCGCAGCCGAACGCTCGGCTACTGGGTGGTCAACGGACTATATGCGCAATCCAATGCTGAGAAGGCAGGTTTGAGAGAAGGAGACCATATCACCGCCATCAATGGCCGCAGCGTGAAAGAGATCAGTTTTGAGGAACAACGGACGATCTTCGATGGACTATCAGGCGTCACCCTTACCATCCAACGCGGCGACACCTTGCAGGAAATCCGCTTCGACTTCGATGAACCGAAAATATGACAATGAAACCCGAAAAGACTCACATATTGGAATTCGACGCAGTGATCCTCCAAAACGAGGGGATGGACGCCGCCTACGTGGAGGTGCCGTACGATATCAAGGCGTTGTTTGGTAAAGGCCGGCTGTCGGTGCACGCCACCTTTGACGGGGTGCCTTACGACGGTCAAATCGTGAAGATGGGAACACCGTGCTACATCATCGGAGTACGGAAGGACATCCGCAAACAGATGGGCAAGAGCTTTGGTGACACCGTACATGTCACGTTTTGTGAAAGGGAATGTTAGCTCGTTTCCACCGCGGAAAAACGCTGTCAAAACTTTTCTTCGCGCATCATCCTATAAATGGATAAATATCGTATTTTTGCAGTCCTGTTTATTCATCAACATTCAAAAAATCATATTATGAAGAAAACATTAACCCTCATTGCCGCTCTCGTACTGACGATAGCTGCGATGGCGCAGACCCCGAGCGACAACACGGTTGAGGTTGTCTATAACGGTACGACGGCAACGGTTTCCGTGGCCGATAATGTGGCGCAATATTTGACGGTCACCCAAAACGGGGCGCACGTCTCCATTGCGCAAAGCAGCGATCTCGCCAGTGAGATCACCTACACGCTGAGCGGTTCATCCACCGATGGCGAGTTCTATATGTCGGGCTCCTATAAGGCGACCATTGAGTTGAACGGCCTCACACTGACCAACGTCACGCCTGAGTATAGCGGGGCCGCCATCCATATCCAGAATGGCAAGCGTATCAATGTGAAAGTGATTACGGGTACCGTCAACACCCTTGTTGATGCGGCCTATGGTGCGCAGAAAGGATGTCTTTACGTGAAAGGACATGCCGAATTCAAGCAGCATGGCACGCTCAACGTTGTGGGCAATGTGAAACACGGTATCAAGGCTGGCGAATATATCAGCCTGAAAAACGCCACCCTTAACGTGACTTCTGCAGTGGGCGACGGCATTTCCTGCAACGAGTATTTCCTGATGGAAAGTGGCACGATCAACATCAGTGGCACGGGTGACGATGGCATCCAGTGTGAAATTGACGGCGATGCCTCTACCGGCGAAACCGTTGACCACGAGGACGAAGACAGTGGCAATATGTATATCAGCGGCGGCACTATCAATATCAACTGTACGGCTGCCGCTGCCAAGGGCCTCAAGTGCGACGGTGACATGAATATTAGCGGTGGCGAAATCACCGTGACGACTTCTGGCATAGGCACTTGGGACGAGGACGACTTGGAAACCAAATCCGCCAGTTGTCTGAGCTGCGACGGCAATATGAACATCAGTGGCGGTACCCTTAACCTGACTTCCACCGGTTCTGGCGGCAAGGGAATGAAGTGCGACGGTGTGATGACCATCAGCAACGGCGACATCACCGTGGTGACCTCCGGTGGCCTCTATTACAACAATGGCACTATCGAAAACACCAATTACACGGGCAATACCGATAATGTGAGCAGCAACTACTATTCGTCGCCCAAGGGCATCAAGGCTGGCGTAAAGACGGAGAATGGTAACAGCTATACCTACAGCGGCGGAATGGTCATCAGCGGTGGTAATGTCAAAGTGACTACCAGCGGCCGTAACGGTGAAGGTATTGAAAGTAAGAACACGTTGGAAATCAGTGGCGGTGAAATCTATGTCAATGCTTACGACGACGGCATCAATTCAGCTCAGGATATGACTGTCTCAGGCGGTTTCGTCTATGCTCGTTCCGAGAATAACGACGGAATGGATGCCAACGGCAACTTCTACATCAACGGAGGCTTAGTCTATGCCATCGGTTCCAGAGCTCCCGAAGTGGCTTTAGATGCCAACACGGAGGAAGGTAAGAAACTTTACATTAACGGCGGTGTCATCATCGCTGTCAACGGCATCGAGAATGGCAGTTCCATCAACCAGCCCTATATCCAGCCTTCGTCCATAAGCAGCAACACTTGGTACACCGTAACCTACGGCGAGGAGTCTGTGGCTTTCTATACGCCCACCATTAGCACCGGTGGCGGCCCTGGTGGCGGTGGTCCTGGCGGCGGTCCTAGTGGTAACTCATCTACGTTGTTTATTTCCGCACCCACCACCCCGACGCTTGCCAATGGCAACACCATCACCGACGGTACTGCCTATTTTGAGGGAAATTGCTATGTTGGAGGTACCAGCGGTATTGACGAACTGGATATGGAAGAGATCATCATCACGAGTCTGAACGGCAATATCCATGTGGAAGGCTGTGAAAGTTGTGAAGTGAGCGTGTTCGACATGTCAGGTCGTCTGGTCAACCACAGCGGCCTTTCCACCGGCATTTATATTGTCAAAGTGGGTGACTATCCTGCACGGAAGGTCGTGGTTATAAGATAACTTTTTTGAACGAAGCAAAGTTGTTCTTGTACAGCAATCGTTTGCAGCACCTTTCGGAACATACAAAAGAGGTCGGAGACGTGTGGTTTCCGACCTCTTTTCCGTTTAGGGAGTGAGCGGTAAACGGGGTTCGAACCCGCGACCTGCGGCTTGGGAAGCCGCCGCTCTGCCAACTGAGCTACTACCGCTTTTCTAATGCAAAATGAAAAATGAAGAATGAAGAATAATAATGTCAAAATAACTTGGAAAGATATTCTTCATTCTTCATTATGCATTATACATTGAATCGAATGTGAAGGATGTCGCCGTCCTGCACTTCGTAGTTCTTGCCTTCGACCGCCAACTTGCCGGCCTCTTTGCACTTGAGTTCCGATCCGTATTGCACCAAATCGTTGTATTTGATAACCTCGGCGCGGATGAAGCCGCGTTCCAGGTCGCTGTGGATGACGCCCGCCGCCTGTGGCGCCAACATGCCACGGTGAATCGTCCACGCGCGGTTCTCCTTGCCACCCACGGTGAAGAACGAGATGAGATCCAGCATCTTGTAGGCCGCACGGATCACCTTGTTCACGCCCGGCTCGGTCAAGCCTACGTCTTCCAAGAAGGCCTTGCGGTCCTCTTCACTCTCCAACTCGGCAATTTCGGATTCGATCTTCGCGGCGATGACCAGCATCTCTCCGCCGTTCTCTTCCACATATTTCTTCACGGCTTCGGAATAGGCGTTTCCGTTCACCGCATCGTTGTCGTTCACGTTGCAGACGAACATCACGGGCTTCTCGGTGAGCAGCATCATGTCAGCCACCACCGCCTTTTCTTCGGGGGTGACCTCCAAGGTGCGCACATTCTGGAAACCTTCGAGATGCTCCTTGTATTTCTTCAAAACCTCATAGTCGTGCTTGGCGGTTTTGTCGCCCACCTTAGCGGCTTTCTCCACCTTGGTGATCTTACGCTCAATCTGTTCCAAGTCCTTGCACTGCAACTCGAAATCCACAATCTCGATGTCGCGGACGGGATCCACGGAACCTTCCTCATGGGGTAGGGCGGGGTTGTCGAAACAGCGCAACACGTGGATGAGCGCATCGCACAGACGCACGTCCGCCAAGAAACTGTTGCCGATGCCGGCACCTTGGCTCGCACCCTTGGCCAAACCGGGGATGTCCACCAAATCCAGATTAGCGAAGACCAGCTTGTCCGCTTTAATGAAAGTGTTGATATGGGTCAAACGTTCGTCGGGCACCGCACACACGCCAATGTTCGACTTGTTCGTGCTATACGCAAAGTCCGTCACCTCCGCCTTCGTGTTGGAGATGCAGTTGAACATCGTCGTCTTACCGGAGTTCGTCAATCCTACTATGCCGCATTTTAATCCCATTTCTTTTCGTTTTAGGTGTAACTGCCAACTACTAACTACTAACTGCTAACTGCTAACTAACTAAAAGCCGAGCACCACGTCTTCCACATGGTCAATCTCAGGCAAATAGTGTTTGATGGTCTGTTCCACGCCGTTCTTCAAGGTCATCTTGGCGTGGGGACAGGTGCCGCACGCGCCCTGCAGACGCACCTTGACGATGTTGTCAGGGGTGAGTTCCACAAATTCGATGTTGCCGCCGTCCTGTTCCAGGTAGGGACGGATTTGGTCGATGATCGAAATCACCTTTTGTTCTAACGTGGCATTTTCCATATCTTCAAATTTAGGCTGCAAAGATACAATTTTTTTTCATTCGTCATTCTTGATGATGAGCAGGAGTGAATCTGCCGCCATGGCCATGGTGTCGTTGGCGGCCCAGCGGCGGAAGCTGATTTCGTTGCGGTAGAAGGCGACCATGGGCTTCTGCTCAAAAGACATCAGATAAAATGTGGTGTCCGGCGGCCATGTGCCGTTGCGTAATTGTGTGACGGGAATTTGGTTGCAGTAGGCCACGTAGTAGTCCCACGTGCTGTCCAACCGGTCATAATCCTTGAAAACGATTTCGAAGGCGGGGTTGTCCTTGTAGAAAAGGGCGCAGGCGGAATTGCCGTTGGTGGCAATCACCACAGGACGCGAGGTGTAGTGCTTCCCCACATCGTGCTTGTTGGCGTATTCCTTCATCCATTCGTTGGCCTTCCGGTTCGCCTCGAAATTGCTGTCCAGCGCGTATTTGGCGTAGGCGTTGTGGATGCCACCGGAAATCTCGTTGAAATAGAGGGAGATATACGGGCTGTTAAACAAGATGTGACGGATGGGCATCACCGAAAGCATCAGCATCAGTCCCAAAATGACGGGATTGGTGTATCGGTCTTGGATGTGCCGCAACGTGCACTCCAATCCGCTGACCGCAATCATCATGAAAAGCGGATAGATGCAGTACAGAATCGCCCATAAGGTGTCGGGATTCATGTAGTGCGTCTTCACACGGTTACAGCAGAAAAGGAAGGTGTAGATGAATATGAAGATGGAGAAAGGTTTCAGACTCTTGATGGCGGTCCCGAAAAAGATGAAGAAAAGCAAAAAACAGATGAGGACCACGGTGGGTGTCGTAACATACAGATATTTCGTTAAATAGCGGGTGGGGAAGTTGTCCGGACCGATAAAATGCCCTTCGAAAATCTGATTCTGGTCAATCGGAATGTTGGTTGCCAACGACGCGAACGCCTCATTGGGCCTGATGATGGAGGTCTCCAGGAAGAAGGTGCACAAGCTGTGGATGATGCAGACGGAAGTCCACATTATAACCACTACACCGAGCATGATCCCTAACGCTTTGACATATTCTTTGGTGAATATTTTCTTGACGGGGTTGTAGAGGAAGAAGTTCAGCAAGGTGAAGACCATGAACAGATGCAACAGCGTGGTGCCGGCATTGTGGACCGAGAGGGTGAGCAGGATGCCAATGGCGATGCGGATCAAACGCGAAGTGCGGATCACGGGCAGCTCACGGCTGAAGTAGTACATCTGCATGATGCTGTAGATGAAGAAGAAAGCGAAGGTGACATCCACCAAGTTTGTTAGCGAATAGCCGAAAAACCGTGGAGAAATGACCAAAAAGAATACCGTGAAGAAGGCTGCGCGCCAGCTGAATGCTCGTAACAGAATAAAGGACAGATAGGCGATTAGCAACCATCCGAAAATCGTACTCAGAATATGTCTAAAAGCGTATATGTCATTGAAATGTAATGATTTGGAAATTGAATAGACCAGCAAGTCAATGACTTGCGCCTGTGTGTGCGCGTAGGGGTGGCTTTTGTAGGCGTCTGGGTTTCCGATATGGTGGAAGTGGTTGTAGAGCAGCTCAGAATATTCGTGCTGCGCCACCTCGCGGTCGGAAATGCCGATTTGCTGGTTCAGCACCAGCATCCATACCAGCGCGGCCGCTAAAAGCAACATCCAGAGGTATTTGAACACGTCATCGCTGTTCTTCAAGGAGAATGAGAACTTGCTTTTCTCTATTTGGTACTTGATTTTTTTCTTGTTGTCCTTGGAAAACCGGATTTGCCAGACATTATCATCAAAAAGATTGTCATAATAGAGAAGTTTATCCACAAAATTCTTGATGCGGATAAAAATACGTTCCCAAAATCCGGTGGTTTCCTGTTTCATCAATTACTTGTTTTCAAACTGTTGTAAGATACTTTGCAGGTGGTGTACCGCTTGCGGCCCTTCGTTGAACAGCAAATCGATGACGGAAAGGTTGGGAATGAATCCGAATTTATCTTCAAACACCTGATAATAAGGTTGCTGTAGACGAAAAGGATACGCCTCTTTTTTGGCGTTCTTGGGGTGTATCAACAGACGCAAGTCATCCTCCGTGTAAGGTTCGAAAGTGGTGGTGACGGGAATCTCCTTCTCTTTTTGAAGCAGTTTCAGCAGCGTTTGGGTGAGTTGGAGGTTGAAATCGAACAGAAACTCGAATTTCTGTTCAAAAAAGGGTTTGAGAGCGTCTTTATAATATAGATAGAACGGGGTGTTGTTGTAGGCAGATTCGATGGAACGCCAATGTGCACGAGGCCACGGGGTGGCATAGTCGATACGCACCTCTTTCACGATGCCCATTCTACCGTCATGAACGGTTGGAATGATGAGATTCAGCACTCCGTTGCCGTTCATGATCGAGGTCCTGTTGCGATAGGACTGTTTCTGGTATCGTTCCTCTCGCTCTATCGTCGCCCCTTCTGCAAGCAGGAAGGCGAAATACTCGACCGGCGGGAGGTATGCGGTGGAAAGCAGTGGACTTTTCACCGTTATTTGGCAATAATCATTTTGGATCTGTAGTTGCGCTCACTGCCTTGAATGTCAATGAAATAAATACCGTTGTCCAAACCATTGACATTCATCGTGAAGGAAGCGTCTGTCACAATATTCCGAGTCATCACCAATTGTCCCAGGGCATTGTAGATGTGACAGATGGCGTTTTCGTTGTAGAACTCGCCCTCAATGGTGACAAAGCCGTCACGAACAGGGTTGGGGCTGACCTGGAAGGTGTTGTTTTGGGTGTAGTCTTTGAATCCCGTGATGACAGAACCGCCGTAGGTCATACCTTGCAGCACGGTGGTACCGGTGTTGTCGGGATCGAGCCAAGGTTGCAATTTGCGCGCCGCATCGGATGAGTTGTTGTTCGTCCAGTGATAGGACATTCTGCCATAGTCATCTGTACCGGAAGGGTTGTAGCAATAGCTGGAACCACCCGTCAAAGTACCGATAATCAAGCCGTTTGCGTTAAATAGCGGAGAACCGGAAGAGCCTTGTTCGGTGACACCCTTGTTGGGGTTGGTCATCCAAGAGACCACAAAGAATCGGTTGGCATAGAAACCGGTAGTGGGGGCAGAGATACTTTTAACGAAGCTGATTTTTTTCCAGTCGCCACCGGGATGATGGATGCAAGTACCGTTGGAGAAGGCACCGGTGCGGTCCCAACCGGCAAAGAAAATGCTGTCACGAAAGGCGATACCTATGTTGCCGGTGATTTTGAGCAACAAGAAGTCGGAAGCTGCATAGGTGCTGCTGGTGTTGGAGCTGGCCACAATAACACCGCCGTTCGCCACGCGGGAGGAATTTCCCGTAGTTCCGTTGCATTCGTAAGTTTGGTAGTTGAAGTAGAACTTGTAGGTCTGGTCGGTGGCGGCCACGCAGTGGTTTGCGGACAGCACGTATGGGGTCTTGTCCATGCGAACGTTGTTGATCATGGCACCGGAGCAGAGGTACCCTGCCCAGCCTTCACTGGTGTGTGCGGTCATGCTGATGCAAACCACAGAGTTGATAGGGTAGTGCCACGGTTGTGCATCGGGACATGCCACATTGATGTGACAGTTGCCTTCGGCATCGCCGTGAGGCCCCTTTTCTTCCGAACGAATATTCAAGAAGTCTCTATAGACATGCATGACGGCGGCAATTGTGAATTCACCTTTAAAGGCGGCGTTGGCCGGTTCATAGTACTCTACAATCAGTTCGTCACCTTCGATGTTGTCAGATTCGAATCTGCCCGTCGGCTGCACATCTTTGTTGGTGTATGGACCATAAACTTGTTGTTGGTCAGGACTGTATACGAACAGCTGGCCTTCATCCGGAATGTTGAAATTCTCGAATACAAGATAGGTCATGATGGCATCTTTTGAATCGAATTTGGTGCGCCAGAGCATTCCGCCATCAGGCGTGACATCCTTGCGGCCGGAATTGTTGAGCGTGGCGTTCACACCAAAACCGACAGCCGCACGCAACGGCATGGACTTGTCTTGGTTAAGGGCATCTTCGCTCAGGAGTTTTTCATTGTCGATTTGCGGCATCGTCTTCACGTCAATGGATTGGGAAATGTCCTTCTTACCAAAAGAATATGGCAGAGCGGCTGGTGCCTCCTGAGCATGTAACATGCTGGTAACCATAGCCAAAATCACAAAAAATGTCAAAATTTTTTTCATATTTCAATTCGATTAATTTCAGGGCGGCAAAAATATAAAAAAAATTGTACTTTTGCAACCGTTTTTAAATGTATATATGACAGTAAAAAGAAAAGTGAAATTTGAGGGCGTGCCCTACGAAGGGAACCTCGAGGAGTTGATTATACAGGCGTTAATTGAGAAGCAGGGCGTGGACATCCACTGTCTTAACCTCAAGAAAATCAATCACGTCTATTTCGATTATTTTATCATCTGCACGGGAACCTCCAAACCGCATGTGGAGACGTTGTGCGACTTTGTGCAAGAACAGACCAAGCGGGTGGCGAATGTCAAACCGCTGCATGTCGAGGGTCTGGAGAACAAAGAGTGGATTCTGCTGGACTATTTCAACATTCTGGTGCACATCTTCCAGCCGGAAGCCCGCGAGTACTATCAGCTTGAATCCCTCTGGGGAGATGCCGAAGTGCAGAAATTTTGATACGTTAGATGGATTATGGAAGATAACAATAGAAAAAAGGATATCAGGAATAACATGTCTGACTTTTTCGGGACCAAAGGTAATCCGAACGGCAAGGGAGGCGACAAGAAGAAATTCAACTGGTCGCTTTTTTATCTGTTGATTACGGCGGTGCTGGTGGGCATCTATTTCTTCTCCTCCGGCGATGCCATCAAGGAGGTGAACGACATGGAGTTCTACCAAATGGTGAAGAATCAAGATGTTGAACATGTGGAGTTTGTGAAGAAAAATTCTCATATCAACGTCTTCCTGAAGAAAATGTCGTTGGAACAGAAGGCGGCCTACGAAGAGGTCCGCAATAACACTACCGGACCGCAGTACTATCTGGTGGTCACCGACTTGCAGGTTTATAACGAGAACCTTCGAGATGTCAAGAACCAGTGCGTTCAGGAGCGGCTTGCGCAGGATAGCACGCTGGTGGCCAGTGAGATAGCTAAAGAGTATGATTTTCCGATGAAACAGGACAACTCTCAGAGCTGGGGCTTCGAGATTGTGTTTTGGATGTTGCCTTTGTTGTTGATTTTCCTCCTTTACTATTTCTCGATGCGTTCCATGCGCGGAGGCGGCGGCCCCGGCGGACTCGGAGGCAGCAACATTTTCAACATTGGCAAATCACGTGCCCAGGAGTTCGATGAGAAGAGCGGTCAGCTGGTGACGTTCAAGGATGTGGCTGGTCTGGAAGGGGCGAAGTTCGAGATTGAAGAGGTGGTCGATTTCCTCAAGAATCCGCAAAAATATACGGTTTTGGGCGGCAAGATTCCGAAAGGTGTGCTCTTGGTAGGCCCTCCGGGTACGGGTAAGACTCTGTTGGCCAAAGCAGTGGCCGGCGAGGCGAAGGTTCCCTTCTTCTCGATGTCCGGTTCCGATTTCGTGGAGATGTTTGTGGGCGTGGGCGCCTCCCGCGTGCGCGATCTCTTCCGCAACGCCAAGGAGAAAGCGCCTTGCATCATCTTCATCGATGAGATTGACGCTATCGGGCGCGCCCGTGGCAAAGGAGCCTTCTCCAATGCCAATGACGAACGTGAAAGTACGCTGAACCAGTTGCTTACAGAAATGGACGGCTTCGGTACCAATGCCGGTGTCATCATCATGGCGGCTACCAACCGTGCCGACATTCTCGACCGTGCGCTCCTGCGTGCGGGTCGTTTCGACCGCCAGATACAGGTGGAATTGCCGAATCTCAACGAGCGTCGCGGCATCTTTGGCGTGCACGTGCGCAACCTTAAGCTCGGTCCCGATGTGGATCTCGAATTTTTTGCGAAGCAGACCCCTGGTTTTTCAGGCGCGGACATTGCCAATGTCTGCAACGAGGCGGCGCTCATCGCTGCCCGCCAGAGCAAGCAATATATTGAAAAGGAGGATTTCCTCGCCGCGGTGGATCGTATTATCGGCGGTCTGGAACGCCGAGGCAGCGTGATCTCTCCGGAAGAGAAAAAGACCATCGCGTACCATGAGTCCGGCCATGCTTGCGTGAGCTGGATGCTGCGCTACGCTTCCCCGCTGGTGAAGGTGACCATCGTGCCCAGAGGCAAGGCGCTCGGTGCGGCGTGGTACCTCCCCGAAGAACGACAACTGACCACTTACGACCAATTGGTGGACGAGATGACGGCTACTCTGGGCGGTCGTGCCGCGGAGGAGGTCTTCTTCGGCAAAATCTCCACCGGCGCCCTCAACGACCTCGAAAGGGTCAGCAAACAGGCCTACGCGATGATTGTCTACTACGGTCTGGATGAGAAGATTGGTAATGTAAGTTATTATGACTCAACGGGTCAGCAGGAGTATAGCATGACAAAGCCCTACAGTGAGAAGACGGCGCAGGAGATTGACGAGCGCGTCCATCTGCTCATTGAGGAAGCCTATAAGCGGGCGAAACAGATCCTCACCGACAACTACGAAAAGGTCGAAACCTTGGCCAAGTTGTTGTTGGAACGCGAGGTGATTTTCACCGAAGATGTGCAGAACATCTTGGGTGACCGTCCTTTCAAGACCGAGGAAGTTGAGCCAACGCCGGCTCCCGAGGAGAAACCCGCAGAAGTCCCCGAAGCCCCCACGAATACTGAGAATCATGAGCCAGATAGAGAATAATTTCATCACCGATAAAGAGTATGTGCGAGGTGTCATCCGGAAAAGCACGGTTTCGCACGACCATATTGCGGAGGGGCAGCCTTCTGCGCAGTGCTTCACGAAGCTGAGCAATCCGCCGGTCGATTTCTGGCACAATTTCCAGGCGAACGGCGGCAAGATTTTGCGTTGCCATACGAAGCAGGACCGCTTGAAATTCCTGAAGATGCTGGCAGAAGACCAGCAGTACAACGTGGTGCTGAACACGCACCCGAACCTCTGTGCCGACCTTCAACAAGCAGCTATCAACTATGTGGATACCATTTCTGTGAACACCCCGATTGATGCGGTGGTCGCGCTTTCCACGGCGTTGGTGGCCCGTGACGGTAGCATCGGCTTCACGCAGCCGCTCTCCCGTTTTGTCTCCATGCGCAATCTGGCCCTCGATGTGATTGTGATCTCAAGAATGGTGGATATTGTCCCCGATATGGAGACGGCCCTGCTGCGGAATGTGAAGTTCGCCAAGGACGCCGGCATGGAATTCATCACGCCGACCCCGCTGCCGAAGGAAAATGACAAAGAAAAACGTACGCGGCAGCATCCTCGCTACATCCTGCTGTTGTTGGATGATAATCCTCCGAAAAATGAATCCCAAAACGCATAATCTGTTTGTCAGGACGGCCTCTGGGATCGTATATGTTGCCCTGATGTTGGCGGCGGTCTACACTCCGTGGGTCTCCGTGCCGTTGGCGTTGTTTTTTGCGTTTGTGGGAATGTATGAGTTTTACAAATTATGCAACGACTCTTCACTGCGTACACATTTGACATTTTGGATGATAG
>Ga0265301_10004287_pt1 | contig 14484 bp, 9 predicted proteins | sample AusTroGonzalo_MG_2_FD_193488 | JGI IMG/M metagenome (GOLD analysis project Ga0265301, IMG submission 193488) | Bovine rumen microbial communities from tropical cattle in Woodstock, Queensland, Australia - Gonzalo_04 | ecosystem: Host-associated > Mammals > Digestive system > Stomach > Rumen ...
GGTGATCAGCTCGGCGTGCCCCGCCATCGTGCGGCTGATCCGGCTCCGTTTCCCGGAGCTTTGCGACCACGTGCTGCCGATTCTGCCGCCGGTAGAATACGCCAGCCGCGCCGCAAAGCAGGAGGCGCTGCAGCAGCATCCCGAGCTCAAGCCGGAGGAAATCTGCACGGTGTTCATCAGCCCCTGCCCCGCCAAGACCAGCTACGCAAAAAACGGGCTGAGTCAAACCAAGAGCACGATCGACTACGTTGTGTCCATGACCGACGTATACCGCAGGCTCTCCGGCAAGCTCGGCAAGTCGAAGAACATCACGATGAAGAGCAAAGCCGGTATCGCTGGCGTGAAATGGGCAAACTCCGGCGGCGAGGCGGAGGGGCTCTACTCCGACCGCTACTTGGCTGCCGACGATATGGATAACGCCATCCAAGTGCTCGACGCGATCGAAAACGGCAAGCTGCCGGCGCTGGAATTTGTCGAGCTCAACGCCTGTCCGGGCGGCTGTGTGGGCGGCGCGGCGACGGTCGAGAACCCCTACATTGCAAAGACGAGATTGCTCTCGTTTAAGCACAAGCTGCCGAACTACCGCAACTATCTGAAGGTCGAAAACAAGGAACCCGACTTCATTCCCGACGACGCGCTGGTGGACAACCCGATCCTTGACTACGTTCCGCCCGAGCGTCTGAGCGAGGATCGCCTCGAGGCGATGCGCATGATGGCGGAAATCGAGGAGATTTACGAGCTGCTGCCGCAGATCGACTGCGGCTCCTGCGGCGCGCCGACCTGCCGCACCTTTGCAGAGGACGTGGTCAAGGGCGAGTGCCGCGTAGAGGACTGCATCGTGCTTCTGAAAAAGAAGCTGCAGGAGGGACAGCTATGACCGTGCAGGCATTGGCAGAGGCGCTGCGCCTCACGCCGCTGTGTGTGCCGGAGCCGGACCGCGAGGTAACGGGCGGCTACGTCGGCGACCTGCTCTCGTGGGTCATGGGCAACGCGCAGTCCGGCGACGCGTGGATCACGATCATGTCCAACGACAACGTGGTAGCGGTCGCGGTGCTGACCGACGTCGCCTGCGTCATCCTCTCCGAGGGCGTGACGCTGGACGAGCGTCTGCGCGCGCTGGCGGAGAAGAAGAGCGTCAACGTTTTTTCCACGGAGCTCTCGTCCTTTGCCGTCGGTGCAAAGGCGGCGGCGCTGCTATGAGCCGCTACTTCTACGACCTGCATCTGCACTCCTGCCTCTCGCCCTGCGCCGACGACGATATGACGCCGGCGAACATTGCGGGGATGGCGTCTTTGTGCGGGCTGCAGCTTCTGGCGCTGACCGATCACAATACCTGCGGCAACTGCGGCGCGTTTCTTACAGCCTGCCGGCAATACGGCATCGTGGGCGTGCCGGGCATGGAGCTGACCACGGCGGAGGAAATCCACATGGTCTGTCTCTTCCCGACCTTAGCGGCAGCCGAGGGCTTTGACCGCGAAGTGCAGACCGCGCGTCCGCCGATCAAAAACAAGCCTGCGGTTTTCGGCAACCAGCTCTACATGGACGCGGAGGATCGGGTGCTCGGCGAGGAACCGAATCTGCTGATTCCGGCGACGCGACTTTCCCTTGAGGAAGGAACCGCGCTGGCGCTTTCCCACGGCGGCGCCGTCTACCCGGCGCACATCGACCGCCCCGCCAACGGAATCCTCGGAATTTTGGGCGCGCTGCCCGAACGACCGTTTTTCCCGACGCTGGAGCTCAACGACCGCGAGAATCTCGAAGTCTACCGCAAAAAATACGGGCTGCAAAACCGCAGGCTGCTCTGCTCGTCCGACGCACACCGTCTGGAGAGCATGCGCGACGCCGGACCTTATCTGGAGCTGGACGACGAGCCCTACAGCTCGCAGCGGGCGCGGGACGCGCTGATCGCGCTGCTGCGGCGCGGCTGGAACGACGAGAGGTGACGCGATGAAAGAGCTGTCTCTGAACATCCTCGATATTGCAAAAAACTCCGTAAAGGCAAAGGCGACACAGATCGAGATCGTGATTGACGAACAAAACGACTGGCGGCGGCTTACGATCCGCGACAACGGCTGCGGCATGCCGCCGGAGATGGTCGCGACCGTGACCGATCCCTTTACCACGAGCCGCACGACGCGACCGGTCGGTATGGGGCTGCCGCTGTTAAAGCTTGCGGCGGAGCAGACCGGCGGCACGCTGTCGGTGAAGTCCTCGCAGGGCGTCGATCACGGCACCGAGGTCACGGCGACCTTTGCAATGAATCACTTGGACTGCGTTCCGCTCGGCGACTACGCCGGCACGATGGTCACACTGATCCAAGGCAGTCCGGACATTGACTTTTCATTTACCTACCGCCGTGCGAGCGGCGAAATCAATCTGGAAACCGCGCAAATGCGTGAAATACTGGGCGACGTCCCGCTTGACACACCGGAGGTGCTTGCATGGGTGTACGAGAGCCTGACCGCGCCCGAATAACCCGGAAATCAATATTTTGATATAAAAAAGGAAAGGAACGTACTATGAAAACTTTGGCGGAACTTCAAGCCATCCGCGACCGGATGAAGGACACCGTGAACCTGCGCAGCGGCAGCGGCAGTATCCGCGCCGTGGTCGGCATGGCGACCTGCGGGATTGCCGCCGGCGCCAGACCCGTGCTCGCTGCGCTCGTTGAGGAGGTCAGCAGGCTCGGACTTACCGATAAGGTCACCGTGACCCAGACCGGCTGCATCGGCATTTGCCGGTACGAGCCCATCGTCGAGGTCTACGAGGCCGACAAGGAAAAGGTCACTTACGTTAAAATGACTGCCGAGAAGGCGCGCCGCATTGCCGAGGAGCATCTGCAGGGCGGCAAGGTCGTGGAGGAATACACGATCGGCGCAGTCGAAAACGCATAAGGAGGAACGCAAATGATTCGATCCCATGTACTGATCTGCGGAGGCACCGGCTGTACCTCTTCCGGCAGCATGAACGTCAAGGCAAAGCTGGAGGAAGAGCTTGCGGCAAAAGGACTGAGCGGAGAGATCAAGGTCGTGCAGACCGGCTGCTTCGGTCTGTGCGCGTTGGGTCCTGTGATGATCGTCTACCCTGAGGGCACGTTCTACAGCCACGTTACGCCGGAGGACGTTCCCGAAATCGTGGAGGAGCATCTGCTCAAGGGTCGCATTGTCACCCGCTTGGAATACAAGGAAGGCGCGGAGCTGACGCAGCCCGGCGAGAACGTATCCCTCAACGATACCGATTTCTACAAATCCCAGCTCCGTGTGGCGCTGCGCAACTGCGGCGTCATTAACCCCGAAAACATTGACGAGTATATCGCCCGCGACGGCTATATGGCGCTGGGCAAGGTGCTCACCGAGATGACGCCCGACGACGTCATTCAGGTCCTGCTGGACTCCGGTCTGCGCGGTCGCGGCGGCGCCGGCTTCCCCACCGGTCTGAAATGGAAGTTTGCCAAGGGCTATGACGACGACCAGAAATACGTCTGCTGCAACGCCGACGAGGGCGACCCCGGCGCGTTTATGGACCGCTCCGTTCTGGAGGGCGATCCCCATGCCGTGCTGGAGGCTATGACCATCGCCGGTTATACCATCGGCTCCTCGCAGGGCTACATCTACGTCCGCGCCGAATACCCCATCGCGGTCAAGCGGTTGCAGATCGCGATTGATCAGGCGCATGAATACGGTTTGCTGGGCGATAATATTCTCGGCACCGGCTTCAAGTTTGACATCGGTCTCCGTCTCGGCGCGGGCGCGTTCGTCTGCGGCGAGGAAACCGCGCTGATGACCTCCATCGAGGGCAACCGCGGCGAGCCCAGACCTCGTCCCCCGTTCCCCGCGGAAAAAGGTCTGTTCCGGAAGCCGTCCATCCTCAACAACGTCGAAACGTGGGCGAATATCCCCCAGATCATCCTCAAGGGCGCCGACTGGTTCGCCTCCATGGGCACCGAAAAGTCCAAGGGCACCAAGGTCTTTGCGCTGGGCGGCAAGATCAAGCACACCGGTCTCGTTGAGATTCCGATGGGCACACCGCTGCGTCAGGTGATCGAGGAAATCGGCGGCGGCATCCCGAACGGCAAGAAGTTCAAGGCGGCGCAGACCGGCGGTCCCTCCGGCGGCTGCATTCCTGCCAGCTTGATCGACACTCCGCTCGATTATGAGAGCATGGCAGCCATCGGCTCCATCGTCGGCTCCGGCGGCCTCATCGTTATGGATGAGGACAACTGCATGGTCGACATCGCGAAGTTCTTCCTGAAGTTTACGGTGGACGAGTCCTGCGGAAAATGCACGCCCTGCCGTATCGGCACCAAGCGCCTGCTGGAGATTCTGGAGAAGATCACCTCCGGCAAGGGCACGCTGGAGGATATCGACAAGCTGGAGGAGCTGTGCAACTACATCAAGGCAAACGCGCTCTGCGGTCTCGGTCAGACGGCGCCGAACCCCGTCCTCTCCACGCTGCGCTACTTCCGTGACGAGTACATCGCCCACGTGGTGGAAAAGCGCTGCCCCGCCGGCGTCTGCAAGGATCTGCTGAAGTTTGTCGTAGATAAGGAGAAGTGCATCGGCTGCGGTATGTGCATGCGCAACTGCCCCGCCTCCGCCATCAGCAAGACCGACTACGTCGCCCCCGGCCACAAGCTGCCCTCCGTCGAGATCGACCCCGACAAGTGCGTCAAGTGCGGCGTCTGCATGGGCAACTGCAAGTTCAAGGCCATCAGCAAGCAGTAAGGAGGACAGATCATGGAAGAATATACCATTAAAATCAACGGCATCGAGGTCACCGCGCCCAAGGGCACCACGATCCTGCAGGCTGCGAGAATGGCGGGCATCCAGATCCCCACGCTCTGCTACCTCAAGGACATGAACGAGATCGGCGCCTGCCGTATCTGTGTCGTCGAGGTCAAGGGCGCGCGCGGTCTGTGCGCCTCCTGCGTATACCCGATCGCCCCGAATATGGAAGTCTTTACCCACACCCCGAAGGTCGTGGAATACCGCAAAAAGACGCTTGAGCTGATCCTCTCGGATCACAACTGCTCCTGCCTGTCCTGCGTCCGCTCCGGTCAGTGCGAGCTGCAGACGCTCTGCCGCGAGTACGGCGTGGAGAACGAGAACGTCTACGCGGGCGAGAAGAATCCGTCCGAGCTCGACGAGTCCGCCGTGCACATGGTGCGCGACAACTCCAAGTGCATCCTCTGCCGCCGCTGCGTCGCCGCCTGTGAAAAGGTGCAGGGCATCGGCGTCATCGGCGCGAACGAGCGCGGCTTCAAGACCAACATCGGCAGCGCCTTCAACATGGGTCTTGCCGAAACCAGCTGCGTTTCCTGCGGTCAGTGCATCGCGGTGTGCCCCACGGGCGCGCTGTACGAGAAGTCCTGCATCGACGAGGTGACCAAGGCGATCAACGATCCGACCAAGTACGTCGTCGTGCAGACGGCGCCCGCCGTCCGTGCGGGACTGGCGGAGGCGTTCGGCTACCCGATCGGTACCAACGCACAGGGCAAGATGGCGGCCGCCCTGCGCCGCCTCGGCTTCGACAAGGTATTTGACACTGACTTCGGCGCCGACCTGACGATCATGGAGGAGGCAAACGAATTCATCGAGCGCGTGCAGAACGGCGGCAAGCTGCCGATGATTACCTCCTGCTCGCCCGGCTGGATCAAGTTCTGCGAGCACTACTATCCCGAATTCCTCGGAAACCTCTCCACCTGCAAGAGCCCGCAGCAGATGCAGGGCGCGATCACCAAGAGCTACTTTGCCGAGAAGAACGGCATTGACCCGAAGAATATCGTATCCGTCTCGGTCATGCCCTGCACGGCGAAAAAGTTTGAGATCGGGCGCGAGCATCAGGGACGCGACGGCATGCCCGACATGGACTATTCCATGACCACTCGCGAGCTTGCCCGCATGATCAAGCGCGCCGGTATCCGCTTTGAAGACCTGCCGGAGGAGAGATTTGACAACCCGATGAACGAAGGCACCGGCGCTGCCGTGATCTTCGGCGCGACCGGCGGCGTTATGGAAGCGGCGCTGCGCACCGCGGTTGAGACGCTCACCGGCGAAACCCTGCCGCGTCCCGACTTCAAGGAAGTCCGCGGCACCGAGGGCATCAAGGAGGCAACCTATGCGGTTGCCGGTCTGACCGTCAACATCTGCGTTGCTTCCGGACTTTCCAACGCCCGCAAGGTGCTGGACATGGTCAAGAACGGCGAGAAAAACTACCATTTCATCGAGATCATGGCATGTCCGGGCGGCTGCGTCAACGGCGGCGGTCAGCCGCAGGTTCCGGCGTCGGTCCGCAACTTTACGGACATCCGCGCAGAGCGCGCGAAGGTGCTGTATTCTCTGGACGAGGCCAATACGATCCGCAAGTCGCACGAGAACCCCGACGTCCTCGAGCTGTACAAGACCTACCTCGGCAAGCCCGGCTCTCATAAGGCGCACGAGCTCCTGCATACGAGCTACACCCCGCGCAAGGGCTACAAATAATCGCCAAATTGCATAAGAAAAACGAGTTCATCCTCTGATGAACTCGTTTTTCTTATCTTACCGTAGGGGCGTCCACCGGGCGCCTTCCCTTCGTGTCTTTGCGAGGCTTGCGGAGCAAGCCATGGCAATCCGTGCGTTTCGTCGTCGGACACTTCATCGGAATTCGGTACAAACATACAGATACGAAAGATTCCTAATTTAAGATTCTCCGATCTTGGCAGGCAGCTTGTCAAACCTGTTATGCACGGCGCGGATGCCAAGGGCGAGCAGATACGTGAAAACGGGGAAAAGCAGGTAGGTGATATACCAGAAGCCGCCGATGTTGAAGCCGTAAAAATCCCACCAGTGATTCAGGAAGATCACGTTGAGCATATACACCGTGCCGTAGATTACCGTAGGGATCACGGTCAAAAGCAGACGCTTTTTTGTCACGAACAGTCCGCGTTCAAGGAAGCAGAAGGAGCCGATGGCGAGCAGCGGGCAGATCAAATGCAGCGGCAGAGACGCATCGACGAACATCCGGTCGTAGCCCATTGTCGGTCCGAGGAAGAGCATCACGACCGCAAAGGTCAGCGCCACCGCGACCGTGCCGATCAGCTTGCACGTCAGCGCCCATTTGGGGATCGCGTCCTTGCCGCGCCGGATTGACCGGAGGTTGAACGGGATGATCAGCAGACAGGTCAGCGCGGCAAGCACGTTGGAGTCGACCGTAAAGAAGATGAAGCACGCCGCGCCCTGCACCTCCATGTTGCTTGCGCCGTCCGCCGCCTCGCGCAGAAAGAACCATATCACCGCGCCGAGCACCTGCACGAAGATCAGCGCATTCATCGCCAGAGAGATCGCGTTTCGGATCCTTACCTGTTTCATCGTTTTTCCCTCCTGTGTTTGCTTCATTATACACGGAAAAGAGAAAAATGTCCAGCCACATCTGCGTATCGCAGTGATTCCGCTGGCGTCATTGCGAGTTTGCGGAGAATCATAACAAAAAGCTGTATTTTTTGCGCGGGATATGCTATACTGAACGCAAGTGAAAACGCAACGCTTGGAAAGAGAGAGGACAGTAATATGGCAAAAAGAAGATTCGGCGACCGCAAGGACGCCGCGCTCATCCGTGACATGGACGCGATGCACGTCTTCATGGCGCATCTTTACCGCGACCGGACCGACAACGAGGCGTATATTTCCGAAACGATCGACCTTGCGCCGATGCAGAAGTGGATCGCCGCCCATCCGGACGGGGAATTCAAGTACACCTTCTTCCACATCATCATCGCCACAGTGCTGAAGCTGCTGGTCGAGCGCCCGAAGCTCAACCGCTTTATCTCCGACCGAAAGTACTATCAGCGGAACGAAAACATCGTCTCCTTCATTGTGAAACGGCAATTCACCGAGGAAGCGGCGGAGGGGATGGCGGTCGTCAAGGGCACGGAGGACGACACGATCTTCACCGTACACGAGAAGATCAAGCAGCAGGTCGTTCCCTGCAAGAACGGCGAAAACAGCGGCACGGAGGACGGCATGGACTTCATTACGAAGATGCCGAACTTCCTGCGCAAGTGGGTGCTGTCGATGATCCGCTGGCTGTCGGTCAAGGGCAAGCTGCCGAGGTCTGCGACGGAGGGCGACTCCAACCATTCCTCCGTTTTCGTCACCAATCTCGGCTCGATCGGGCTCAAGTGCGGCTACCATCACCTGTCCGACTACGGCACCTGCTCAATTTTTGTCGTGATCGGGCAGAAGAAAATGACCCCGACCTTCCACGCCGACGGTACCTTCACCCTGCGCGAGACGCTCGACATCGGTCTGACCATCGACGAGCGCATCGCGGACGGCTACTACTACGCGCAGACCGTCAAGCTGATGAAGTACGTCCTTGAGCATCCGGAGACGCTGGAGGCTCCGTTCAGCACGAAGACCGAACTGGAAGTCAAAGCCTGAGAAAGGGCGGAAAGAACCGCGGCTCGCAGAAGCGAGCCGCGGCTTCCTTGTTTCTATATGGCGTTACGCGACGGCGCGGTACAGGAAGGTAACGATCTGACCGCGGGTGCAGGTGTCGTTCGGGCTGAACGTGGTTGCGCTGGTGCCCTTCGTGATATCCTTCTCGACCGCCCACAGGACGGCGCTGTAGTAATATTCGCCGCTGCCGACGTCCTTGAACGGATTGCCGCTTGCAGTCGGCGCGGGCTTGCCCTCGCTGCGCCACAGGAAGGTGACGACCTGCGCGCGGGTGCAGCCGGCGTTCGGGCTGAACGTGGTCGCGCTCGTACCGGTGGTCACGTCGTTCTCGACTGCCCATAGGACTGCCTTGTAGTAGTACGCGTTTTCGTCCACGTCCTTGAAGGGATTCACTCCCTCCGCCTCGCTGTGCTCGGCGCCTCCCTCAAGGAGGGAGGCAGGCTCCGGGCAGCCCTTCGCGCGCCAGAGGAAGGTTACGACCTGTGCGCGGGTACAGGTGGCGTCTGGGCTGAACGTGGTCGCGCTCGTACCGGCGGTGACCTGCGGCGCGGCGTTCGCCGCCCACAGCACCGCGTCGTAGTAGTACGCGCCCTCCTTCACGTCCGTGAAGGGATTGGTCACGTCGACGGGACGGGAGTTCACGGTGATATGCAGGTTCAGCCGCTCGCTGTATTCCATGCCCGGCTTGTAGGCGGAGATACGGTAGTAGCCGCTCTCCGTCAGCGGGATCGGCGCGGTGTAGGCGACGCGGTTTGCCGTGTCCTGACAGGGGCAGGTATCGTTCAGCGTGTAATAGATCGTCGCGCCCTCCGTCTCGCAGGAAAGCGTCAGAAGCGTACCTGCGTCGACGGTCAGATAGTTGTCCTTCGGCGCGCCGGCGCCGATCACGGTTTCGCCGACGGTCGCGGTCGGACGGGCGACCTGATTGGATCCGACCTCGATCTTGAGCGGCAGGGTTTCGGAGAGAGAAGCGCCTGAAACCGAAAGCGTCAGCTCCGTCATGCCGGGCAGCAGCGGCTTGATTTCAAAGACTGCGATTCCGTTTTCGTCCGTCTCGGCACGGATCGCCTTGACCTGCGCCAGCAGATCGCTGTAACCGCTTGCAGCCACGGTCAAGCCCTTGATCGGCTCGCCGTCGGAATCCAGAATCTGCGCGGTGACTCTGGGCGTTGGCTCCTCGCTGAGGAAGAGCGCAATCTGCGTTTCATAGTTCAGTATCATCGAAGCGGGTTTTTGCTCGACCGTCAGCGTGGCGGCGAAAGCCTTCAGGGGCTTGTCGGCGTAATTCTTTGCGCCGTCGAGCTTGCAATCGACCTTTTCGCCGAGCGCCGCCGGTTGCTCCGGCGTCAGGCGCAGGACGGTCGCAAAGCAGGTCTTGCAGCCCTCGTAGATGGGCTCCGGATCGACCCATTCCGCCGTATAGCCCGCCGGAACGCTGAGCGGATCGACCGTGCGCATGTACTGCGTGAAAACGAATTCGATGCAGTCCGGATAGGCGCGGACGGCGGCGATTTCCGGACCTTCCTTGGCGATCATGCCGGTTTTCAGACCCATCTGGGGAGGCGGCACGGTGACGACCGGCGTGGACGCCTTTTCGTAGCCCTCCTTATAGAAATCCACGCGCCAGTCGCCCACGGGCACGTCCCATGCGTAGAAGCCCTCGGCGCCGGTGATCTGCGGGTTGATTTCGCCGAATTGCGAGCCGTCCCAGACCGTCCCGTTCGTCACGTCGAAGCAGGTTGCCGTGACGCCGGACAGCAGGTTGGATTCCACCGCCTCGAAGACGACGCCGGAGGGATCCATGCGGGTGGCAAAGGAGCAGTCGCCCTTCGTTTTAAGACTGCCGCAGCGCTGATAGCGCTGATTCATCGCGTTGACGTAGTCGGCTAACTTCAGAACGATCTGCGAGGAGCGGTTGAGATTGATCGCGTTGGACAGCACGTCGTAGATCGCGTTCAGCGTTTCGACGGCGGCAAAGCCGCTGCCCGCCGAGGGCAGGGCGGCGATAATGCCCGCCGCGGTGAAGCCCGCGCCGACGACCGTATCGAGCAGGGCGTGGTTCTTCTGCTTGCGGAGCAGTTCCAGCAGGCGCTCGCCCGCCGCGAGCTCGTCGCGGATCGCCCATTGGCAGACGTCGGAATAGTTGTGATCCTTATAGTACTGCTGATACATCCGGGCGTTTTCCAGCTCGCCCTTGAGCTTTTCGTACTGCTCCACGGCGGAAACGTAGTCGTTCGCGTCGTTGGCGGTCTGATAGAAGCCGAAGAGTCCGCCGAGCGTCGCGTCGGCGACCTTGCCGACGCCGGAGAGCTTATTGAAGCCCTTCGCAATATTCGGATGCGCGTCGAGCCATTCCTTGCCGACGCCCGCTTTCTTGAGCGAGAAGTTATCCGCCGCCTCGCCCAGCGCGTCGAGGGTAAAGCCCGCCGCAGTCAGGCTTGCGTTGTTGATCGCCTCGCCCTGCGCGTCGACGGTCAGCGAGGTGCCGCTGCTGTCGCGGTATTCGTACCTGCTGCCGCCGTCTTCCGTCGGCGTATCGCGGAAGGCGAAGGAATTGCCGTCCCCGTCCGGCGGGGTGACGGTGAAGCCGTCGCCCGCCAGCGCGTCGGGATCGTAGGGAGCGCCGGTATCATAGTCGACGCCCAGATCGTCAAGGAAGTCGTCCGCGTCGTCATAGTCGCTCCAGTCGCCCTCGCAGCCGAGCAGATCGAGCATCGTGTCGAGCGCGTCCGCGATCGCCTGCTCGTATTGCAGCGCGGCGTCCTGCACGTCGGGCGGCAGCTCGGAAAAGTCCGGCTCGTCTGCGATGGAGCCGTCGTCAAAGATACCGTCCGCGTCGCCGGGCGCAAGGCCGTTCTCATCCATGATATCCTCCACGCCCTGCCGCCAGCCGCCGTCGTCGATCGCGGCGAGCTGCCGGATGTAGATCACGGAATCGGCGTCCATCGTGAAGGTGCGTCCCATATAGGTAAAGGTGACGTCGTAGCCGGTGGGGATGAGATTGGGGAAGAAGACGTGATCGCCGCCCTGCTCGAGATAGACCGTGCAGACGTAGGTCTGGCGGTAGCCGGTCGCGCCGTTTTCCACAGAGGCAAGCGTCATGCTCTCGTGGCGGACGCTGCCGTCCATCATGTAGATATTCAGAATCACCTGATCGGTCAGCATGGTGCCCTCAAAGGTGACGCTGTAGGTCCAATATTTGTTCTTTTCGTCTCCGTTTGCGATGTAGGTATAGTAGCCGCCGGAGACGTTCACGCCGTCCTTATGACCGTAGGTCTGCGCGCCCGCGTGGATAAAATAGGATTCCTCGATCTGCGCCTGCATCGGCGCCATGATCGCACTCTGGTGGACGGCGGCTTCGTCGGTCGAGGCGATGATCGCGGTGCGCGTGCCGCCGACGGTTTCCTTCGGCAGGGAGATCAGACCGCGATAAGTGCCGTTCAGATTTGTGGCGACCTTGACGGGCGCGCCGCTGCCCGCCTGCAGGGTGACCTCGGTATTCGGCGCGGCGTAGACCGTCACGGGAACGCTGCGGTCATGCAGGAAGGTTTCCGGGAGCTCAAGGACGAGCTCCTGCACGCGGCAGTCCGCGCTGCCCAGCGGAACGGTGACCGAGCCTGCGGAGACCGCCGCGCTGACGGCGTAAACGCCGACCTTTTCCGCACGCAGCGTCAGACTGACGACGCCCTCTCGGCTGTCCGCCGCGACCGGTTCGATCGTCGCGGCGTTTCCGTAGTTTTTGTTCTGCGAGGCGACGGAAACGACTGTCAAGCCGTCGGGCACGTGAAAGGTCAGCTTTTCCGCCGGATGCGCGGCATTCATTTTGTAGTTGACGCGGATGCTGAACTCCACGCCCGGCGCAAGCTGCCGCTGCGCCAGCAGCAGACCGCCCTTTTCCAGAACGCCGGCTCCGAGGTTCAGAACGGGAACCGCCAGCTCCACGGCAGTCTGCTCGCCGCGGGCGACCGCGACGTTCTCCCGCTTGCCGTAGTCTCTGATGCCGAGGGCGAGCAGGTCGCTCTCGGCGGAAACGGCGCTCACGTAGGGATTGTCGCCGAAGCCGAGAACGGTATAGGTCCCTGCGGGCAAATCGGCGGCGAGGAAGAAGCCGCCCTCCGCCTTGCCGCAGGCGGCGAGCCTGCCGTCCGCGTCCAGAACGGCGAGATTGGCGTCCGCCGCGCCGGTCACGCTGACGGCAAGGCTGCCGGTTGAGGCGAGCGGCTGGAAGCTGTCAAGGGGCAGATCGCCCAAATCCCAGTCGCCGCGGAAGTCCGCGCCGTCCTTGCTGAAGGTGCGCTCGGCGCAGTCCTCGACCGTGACGGATACGGTAACGGGCAGGCTGGCGGCAGCCCGCGCGGCAAACTGCCGTCCGGTCAACGTGACGGGCACGAGAGAGCCGCCGGACGCGACCGTGACCGCCGCGCCCTCCGGCACAAGACCGGATACGGTATAGGTCTGCGGCTGCGTCGCGTCGAATGGCGCAAATACGGGATGCACTCTGCCGTCCGCGTTCTGCTCACAGTAGGTTTTGTATTGCAGGAAACCCGGCGAGGTCGTCTCGGTCATCGTTTCGGGATAACGGATCGTCGGGTCGCCGATGCAGTGGAACCACGGATCGGGCGCGTTCTCGCCGCCCGCGCTTGTCACGACGGGCAGACCGCCCTCCCAGTTCTGCTGGGTGTACGCCTCGTTGTCCACGAGGCGGAGGCGGTCGTTATAGATCAGATAAGACGGGCTGGTCGCCGTGGGGATGTTGGAGAAGCAGCCCTCCTGCAGCTCGGTCACGCGCTTGGGCAGGGTGACGGTGGAGGCGCCCAGCGCAGTGCAGTACTGGAACGCCAGCGGACCGATCGTCAGAGGCGTTGTGCCGGGGAGAATGGTCAGGCTCGCAAGCGCCGCGTTATGCCCGAACGCCTTGTTTTCGATCAGCTCCACGGAGGCGGGGAGAATGAGGGAGGTCAGACCGCACTGATAGAACGCGCCGCTGCCGATGGTGCGGACGGTGTCGGGAATCTGAATTTCCGTCAGCGCGGAGCAGGCGGCGAAGCCGTTGATTGTTTGGAAGGCAGGATCGCAGTGCTCGGCGAAGAGAACCGTCTGCAAGCTCTTGCAGTCTTCAAAGCAGCTCGGCTCCAGCGTCTGGAGCGAGGCGGGGAAGGAAAGCCAGCGAATTTCCGACGCGCGGAACGCCTCGACGCCGACGGTCGTCAGACCCTCCGGCAGCGCGACGTCCGTAACGCCGGCGCGATAGAACGCCTCCTTCGGGATCGTCCGCAAGGCGGTCACCTTTGAAAAATCAACGGCGGCGAGGGCGGTGCAACCCTTGAAGCAGCCTTCGCCCAGCGATTCCAGCGTAGACGGCAGCACCAGCTCCGTCAGCGCGGTATCGCCGAAAAAGGCGCCGTAGTCGATCGTGCGCAAGCCCTCATGGAGCGTGACGGTCTGGAGGTTCGTGCATTTCCAGAACGCCTGCCGCGAGACGCCCTCCGCAGTTTCGGGGATCTCAACCTCGCGCAGCGTATCGTGCAGCGGTCCGCTCAGATCGCTCAGGCAGCCGTAGCGGAAGGTGCTGTGTTCGGGAATACTGACGTAGCGCACGGGGATACTTACGTCCTCGTAGGGAACGTAGGCGGGGATCGTCAGCGACGTGACGTCGTGTTCGCTGTCCCACTCTACGTACTCGACGGCGGCGAAGAAGTCCGCGCCGTAGCCCTCCTCGGCGGGATAGACGCAGTATACGTAGGAATTGCCGTCTTCACCGGTCGTCTTCAGTCGGGTGGCGACGGGCGTGATCTTGCCGTCCTCGGCAATGACCGCCGTCGGCAGCGCCGATATGAGCAGAATCAGGCAGAGAAAGAGCGCCAAAAGCCGTTTCATGATAAAAGCCTCCTTCATTGCAATGGAATGGATTCGTTTTTTGTATTATATCACACTTGACATACCGCGTTCAAGCCGTTTTCGACGGAAATCCCTGCCGCCAGCCAAGCACGTTTTCGCGCAGGAGCACGCATTGCGCCCGTCGTTATGCGGCAATACTTCTTCAAAT
>Ga0265301_10004288_pt1 | contig 14476 bp, 25 predicted proteins | sample AusTroGonzalo_MG_2_FD_193488 | JGI IMG/M metagenome (GOLD analysis project Ga0265301, IMG submission 193488) | Bovine rumen microbial communities from tropical cattle in Woodstock, Queensland, Australia - Gonzalo_04 | ecosystem: Host-associated > Mammals > Digestive system > Stomach > Rumen ...
TCGGGCACGCTGTCAAAATCGCCCTGCTCGCACAGCTCCACGGCCATATGCATTGCAAACCTGGTGTTATCTTTGACGATATGTTGCAGGTTGTTCATCGCTTAGCCGCCTTCCTCTGCTCCGCCAGCGCGTCGAACTGCTCGGTCACAGCTTCAATCATTCCCAACCTCCTGCTCCCACGATTATGAAACTTACGAGGAACATGAGGACAAGCACTGTGATCGCAAGTCCCATGATACAATCCTCCTATCGGAATTCGTCCTTCCGGTATCTCGGTCCCCCGGCGTAATGCAGCAACCGGGGGACCCGAAACTTTCTAGAGATGTGAGCCGATGTATCTCATCTTGTTCTTCACTGTCTTGCAAGCTTTCTGATATCGCTCGTGCGTCTCCGTGAAATCGGACAAGCATCTACTCAAATGATCCAGCTCATCAACTGTCCTATTCCCTATGTTCGTAGCCTCGATCACAGACTCGCTCATCTTCGCGATCTCGTCAGGTTGCATCTTCGCAAGGTCCGTGATCACCTGAGGTGTAATCGCATTGTTCTCCATTGTCACCTCACTTCAACATGAACTCCCCGCCTTGCATGCTGGCGATGTAGTCCATGTATATCTCCTCTTCCGTGTACATTGCCTTGATGTTAGGAACCTTCTGCTCGCATAACTCGGCTTGCTTCTCGTATGCCTCGACCACCTTGCGGATCGTGCCTATTTCCTGGTTAAGCTCCTGCCTGGTGTAATGCTCCTCGAACATGGAGATCGGAGCACCAGGGCAGAACCAGAGGATCCTTGCAACCTCAAGCTTGTCCAGCACCTTGAACGCCATAGCAACTTGCATGATCTCCTTGTGATCCATGTGTCCTTCGATGAAGGATTTCATATGCTGCTCGGGCATATAGCACTTGACTTCCATGACTTCTGCATGAGATGGAATCATGCTGTGCTTGACGCTCTTCTCCGTATCTCTACAGCATAACCTCTGTCTGACAGTGAGAGCATCGGGACTAAACCCATAGATCCCATTGACGATCACGCAATCATCCCAGTGTTCGAACTTGGGATCAGCTTGCCTGTTCCATGAGTCGATGGCATACGGTTCCATGATATGCCCACGTGCTGCAGCATCCGTGCTGCTCGTGTCCAGGTATACGTTGGAATGCTTCTTGCACCAGAGGGCAGCGAAGCCCGGGAAGATCTTGTCATCCGGGCTTCCTGCCTTCACGTATCTCTTGTACTCAGGCAGCAGGTTTACTACGTCTGTTGCTGTGATTACCTGCTGCCTGGCAACTAGCCATTCCGCCGACACCTCATGATGCCAGCGCCTCATGCTAACCCTCGATCACTACGGGATTGTCGACAAGGTGCTCGATGATATGTGCGACTTCCTTGCCGGTGAGCAGCAGAGGATTGCCGAGGGTCCTGGTGTCGATCGGCTTGCAGCAATCGCCTTCGACGAACTTATCCGAATCGCACCAGTCGATCAGCGCGCCGTACTCATCAATCAGCTTGTTGACATGAACGGCATCGTTGAGCGAATCGATTTCGCGCATGAACTCCATTGCTTCCGCAACACGGCGATCGGTTACCGGAGTCTCGGGAGTCTCGACATATGGGCGCTTGTTGGCCAATGCGCTCTGACGCTCGAACCCTTCGAGGCTCGGGCCAGCGCAGAATGCAGGCTGGTCATGCAGGTAATCGAGCTGCTGCACTATGAGTTCCAGCTTGTTGAGCTGCGCCCAGACAGCATAGGGAATGCCGACCAGCTCGTTCTTCTTGACGATATGGCCGGCTTCGAACGTGCACTTGGATTTCTTGATGAGCTTTGCCATGCTTCTTCCTTTCCGTTTTTATTTTCCGTCATGAATATCTCGATGGCACTGGGGACAAACCCAGATTACATCCAATGGTTTCGAGTAATCTTCATGATGTCCTTGAATATATTCAGACTCAATACCGCATACGCTGCAAACTGTTGGCTTTGTGATATTGCCTTTGCGAACATGATAAGTAAGAATGCGGTGTGCTCTATTTTTTTCAGGATTCTTAATACGATATCGCTGTAAATATTTACCAGACCTTTCATGTCTGCTTGCAACGCGCTTCTCACTTCGCTCATAGTCTTGGTAATGCTTTTTGTTTCTGCGGTAATTACTAGATACATCCTTCTTTGTGCATTCCTTGCATTTGTTCAAATGCCCGTCTTTCATTTGAGGATGCGCATAGAAGGCGGAGAGTGGTTTAAGCTCTCCGCACTTCATGCATTGCTTTTGCTTTAGTTCCATCCTAAGCCCTGTCCATCAGGTGAATACTGGTTGCCTCCAGTATATCATAGAATGGAACTAACTAAAAGGGATGTCCTCATCGTAGACGCCATATGCATCCGCAGGAACCGGCGTGCCTGCAGGAATCTGCGGCGCCGCTACCGGAGCCGGTGCAGGAGCAGGCTGAAAGTTCTGCTGTGCCACCGCCTGCTGTGCTGCAGCCTGTGCCTGCTGCAATGCCGTCGGTGCAGGAGCAGGAGCCGGAGCTGCCTTCGGCTGCGGAGCGGGCTGAGGCTTCGGCATGCCGGGCATCGTACTCTGAGGCTGGCTCAGATCCTTGAGGCCGCGTACCATGTTTGCCTGCCCGTCGCCATGGATGGTCACCCACCACGGGCGCGGGTTCTTCCCGTTGTACGCACCTGCCACTGTCTGCACGGTCACCAGCTTGCCGAGCATCTCCTCAATGCTGACCTCATCCCTGTCGCCATTGGGATCCAGGGCTGCGAGGCAAGCTTCGGTGCTCTTGCTCTTCGGCGAGAAGATCCAATTGATCTCCGTGCCATCAGCCTGTAGCACGGTCATCATGAGGTTGCGCTTGGGATTGCCGTCATCCCAGAATGCAGGCTTGCCGGTGTTGAAATCCCGAGCCTGCGGGTTGCTGATCTCGACAACGGTACCCTGGATGAACTCCGTATAGGTGTCCTTGGTGTTGTCGGAATAGTTCCAGACGTTGCTGCTGCTTCCACCCTTGAGATCGAACATGCTCATGCTCTTTCCTTTCTAGTAGTTGATTGCATAGTCCATTGCTTCGATGGTGCCTTTGGTTCCCCACTTGCTGAGATACGGAACGATCCTGTCGATATGCTCACGAGCGACATCGTATTGGGATTCATCCCACTTGTGCTGTGCAGCCAGCTCGTTGAACTTGTCAACCGGATTGTATCCGAGGCACCAGCTTATAATGCAGAAGTCAACTGCATCATCGTTTCTCCGGCCGACCTTGAAGCATCTGTCATCTCCGAAGAAATCCGTGTTGAGCCAATAAAGCAGTTTGTCCTTGTCTTCAAATGACAATGCCATTAGCAATCCTCCTTATCGTCTAACCATTGTACCATCTTATCCCTCAATGGTTCATATGCAGTCATGAACTCATTGAAAGCTTCTTCGCTCTTGGCCGTGTTGAACAATTGGCCCTTGTGGATCACGTCGTTGATGAGCCTGATGTAGAACTTGGCCATCGGCCTCGTGTCGAATCCACGGTTCCAATACTTGATGCACCTGTCGAACTGGCGCACCCACATCTCCGTGCCGTACATGTCCACATCCTGATCACGGAGCGGATTGGGATAGGCTACCTTGGTGCTCGGTGACCAACGGTTATCCGGGTCCTCCGGCACCATGCCATCCCAGCCGCACCTGAGATCTAGCATCACATGCTTGCGAATGTCATAGCCTACCATGATGATGGACATGTCGAAGCTGGACAGCACGGAGAAGATGTTGTTCTTGTAAGACTTGTAGGTGATGTTCACCACCACGTCACCACGTTTCAGCTTGAGCGTGGAGAGGTACGTGTTCTTCTGAGTACCCTTGTTGATGATGCGCTTGTACTTCCATTCCTCGCCATCGCTCAGGTTCTCGAACCCATGCTTGAACATGAGTAAGTTGGCAGCATACTGCAACTGTGGCTCGGTGTACACGAACACATCGATGTCGGGAGCAGAGTCCCATGTGTCGAAGTCTGCATCGAGCATCGAGCTACCTGTGATGCAGCCATTGATATCAGTCTGCTTGAGAAGTTCGATAGTGTCCTTGATATCTTTAGTTAAAGACATTCGGTTTCCTTTCTAATATCATTTGTAAAGAACTTGAATATCTTTGGGGGAGTCCATCTAGGATCATATTCATGCCTGTATATAATTAAATACGATACATATTCTTCTGGAGTTTCAGCGCGATCAGGCATGATTATCTGATGATGCATAGATGATGAAGAAGGATTTGATTGTGTCACAAATTGTAGACAAACAGCATCCATTCTTTCGTGATACACTCCGCACCTATTTGGAACAAAGTGTACGATTCAATCCGCCAAGTTCTCGTAGCCATCGGCTTCCTGCAGCATCTTCAATGCTTCCATCTTGTCTTCCTCGGAAGCATCCGGGTCATGCATGATCCTACCGAATTCCTGTTTGGTCATCGTCTGCTTGGCTGCCGCAGCAGTCAGCATGTCGAGCAAGCTCATCCCTTTGGGCATCAGCCTTCTCCTTCCTGTACTTGAGGTAATCCTGCAGCTCGGTCCACCGTGCACCGCTCATCTCGATAGGCTCCATGTGATTCCATTCCTTGTTCTTCCAGTACCGCAGGCTGTTGCGCCTGTTGCCCACGATATCTATGTGGGCATACGGGAAGTGCATGGTCGGGATGATCCTATCCACCTTGAACGTGAGATGAAATGACAGCGGCACGCCTTCGTTCTCGCACTCCGGCTTGACGAGGCAATGCGTATGTCCTCTCCACCTGTTCAGGAAGTACACGGTTTCCATGTCGATCTCGTCGCCATGGTTGCCATCGCAATCGATCACGATGAACCGAGTGCCTTTCAAATTTTCCGCAAGATATACCTGGTCCTTGTATGCCACGGCATCGGCCAATGACATGCATCCTTCACCCCATCTGATCATGGGCTTGTTGTCCTTGTTGCAAGGCACCCACCGATTCTGCACCTCTGGAATACCGGAGTCATATGGATGAACGGGATACTGCCAGTAATCCAGATCAAAGAACTGGCTGCTGGATCCGACCTCCTTTGGAACACGGCGCGAGAGCTTGAAGATATCCTCGCTGCCAGGTCCACGGTAGAGGTCGGACCTATGATATCCATTCCAATAGTTCTGGTAATCCTTGGGCCTGATGTCCTTGCCGACTGCTGCACACTCGGCCTCGATCTCCTCGATCGGGATGTGCTTCAGGCCCCAGCTGTACATGATGTGGTAGATGCTCTCGTTCCTCGAAACGAAGATCATCGGTTACCACCTGTTCTCCATGCAGCTTACCCAGTCCGTGTTGTAAACGATCTCAGCCTTCGGGTCAGCGTCGACTGCCCATAATCCATAGCCGGGCATCTTCTTACGGTATGTATGGAAGGCCATGATCCTGTCGATCCTGGTAGATTGTAGCTCTTGTAATGTTATGTTCGTAGTTCTCCCGCGCTTCACCACACCCTGGATGTCATCGCGCAGCGGGGAATCCTGGTCGCCGAACACGATGACATTTCCCCAATGCTTGCCGAGCACATGCTTGCGAAGGATGCTGTAGAACTGCACGCATTCGTTGCAACCTCCGATCAGGTAGCTCAGCTTGTCGGGATCCGGAAGCTCGGTGTTGGCTGCCCAGTATTCGCTGCGGCCTGACGTGATGATCAGGTCTGCATTAGCCTGATGCCTGAGCGTGTCGATCAAGCTGATCATGGTACCTGCGATACCGGATGGAATGGATCCGCTGGTATCCAGGATGATCAGATTGGGAGCCTGGTCGCTGCCTTGCCAGTGGCCAAGTGGAGCACCGAGCTTCTTGTTGTACCCATCCATCCACATGCTGTTCATGAGGTTCAGCTTGATGGCGTTGGCTATGTCGTCCAGGAACACAGGCAGCACGTGCAATGCCTGCAGTTCCTCGACGTTGACATACCAACCGAGATCGCCAATGTACCTGTCCATCGACTGCTCTTCCCATTCGATGTCAGCTACAGCTATGGTGTCCTCGACATCCAGGCCGCCACCAGTCTCACGGTACTCGGCATCAGGCGTCTGCTTCATAGCAGGCGAGCTGTAACCACAGGTATCGTAGTCTGGATTCTTACGGTACTCAGGCTCGACCTCCTCGATCACAGCAGGAGTGGAAGCCTCTACCTTAGGCTCGTCCTGCTCTTCGACAATATGAGGCACGTGGATCTTGAGCTTAGCTACCGATCTGGCTGTGATGCCAAGTAGCTCGCGCCATTTGATATGCGGGAACTTGTTGGCGAGCGTGCGCCAGAGCACAGCCTTCACCAGCTTCTCATCTGACCAGCCTCTCGGCTTCATTATGTATGGGATTCCCAAATCCCTAGCCTGTTTTGCGTCCCGCATACCGTCGCAAACATAGAGCTTTGGTAAGGGAATAGTTCCGATCTTCAGAAGGTACATGTCTCACTCTCCTCACCCTCGTCGAACTGCACCGTGCTCAGGACCTGCTGAATGTCTTCCCATTCCGGCTGCTTCTGCAAGTACTCCATGATATCCTTGAGGCTCATGTTCTCGAAGTCATGCGTCATGAATTCAATGCCTTCGATATCCATGTCGTTTATCGCATCCTTGATTTGCTCCTGCGCAGTTCTCCTGATGTTCAGCATGTCGAGCAGCTTGTTGCAGATGATGCTGTCGAACATGGAGCTGATCACATGGATCTTGACACCCTTATCTCCTTCACCTTTGAGCCAAGTATAAAGCTTGACTACCCTGCGAGGAGTCAGGATGTTGTACTGATCCGAATCCTCCTTGATGAACGGGGTGATTTTGCTCGCGTCGCAACCATAGGTATCCTTCATCCACTTGCACCAATGATCCGGATCGAACTGAAGCTCGATGAACTGAAACCTGTCCCTCGTGCTTGCAGGGATGATGCCGGGACTTGCCACCTGGTTGCTCGCCGCAACGATGAAGACATCCGGAAGCTTGCGACCTGATGCCATGATCCTGTCCTGGATCAACGTGAGGCACGCCGACCAGAGCATCGGCGGAGCTTCGAGAATCTCGTCGAAGAACAGGATGTCTCCGTCTCGAAGACTTGCCATTCGCATATCATCGAAGACCTCCAGCTTCTTGCTTTCCTGATCCGGCATACGGATTCCAGAAACCTCACTTGGTACAGTATTAGAAAGGATAAACGTGACAACGTTCACCCCTTTCTCTCTGGCAAACTCATATAAACCCTGGGTCTTGCCTATACCTGGAGCACCTATGAAACATGGTACCATTTCACGACGATGATGGTACATGGTTTCCAGGATAGGTTTGACCATTGCAGTTGAAACCTTAGTCAAGATTACACCTCCTCAAACAATCCTTCTTTGAATATATTCAAGAAGTCTTCCATCTGCTTGCCATGCTTCTTGCATAGATACAGGTGGGCGATGACGAATCTGTTAGGTGGCAGGTACTTGTCTGCCGTAGATCTCGGGCTGCGCCTGTACTCACGCGGTTCCCTCTGATACATGACCACATCGTACATGTCGTCTGATTGCAGAGGTGTACCGCAAACGGAACAGGGATGCTGCCTATTGCCATTCGTGCCAGGCATAGTCTGCCTCCATCTCCTCGATCTCCTTCTGCCTGTCGGCCATTGCATCGAAGTGACCATCGATCTCTATCGCAGTCTCGATGCAAAGGAGGGCGAGCACACATGTCATGCACTCGCCCTCACATTCGTATCGGCCCAGGCATTCCTTTACCTTGGCCATATGCTTCCTTCCTACGCCAGCGAATACTTGGTCACCGTGACCTTGATGCCGTAGCGGTTCGTGATGGTCTGCTTCTCGCGGTTGAACTTGTAACCATCCTGCTCAAGCTCGCCGATGCGGGAGCTGAGTTCGCACACGCCGAGATCCATGAAGGACTGGATGCGCGTGATGGATCCGAAGTCCTGCAGGTAGCGGAGAACCTGCTGCTTCTGGGTCGGTTTGTTCCTTGCCATTAGAATTCCTCCATCTTCAGCATGACCTTTCCATCTGCATAGATGTTGTAGTCGAGCTTGACGAACCTGACCTCTGCGGATCCCTCGTCGGTGATCCTATGCAGCAGGTTGGTTATCTCCGCAAGCTCGTCGTGCGGGATGCTCTCGAACTTCTTGAGCAAGATGTCCCTGTTGTCGTAGGTACCGTTGAGGCTGGCTGCAGCGAAGCATCCCTTGTCGATGCTGTAGAGCAACATGAAACCATTGTCGTAGAATACTGGAACCATGTCGGCTTGCGCTAGCTGGTTCACTATGGCGCCACGTGCTCCGCTGTCCTTCTCGTCAACGAACTTGCGGCATGCTTCGATGCTGATGTTGGATAGGCGTTCAAGGAATTCCTTCTTGACCCTCGTGTCAGCCCGCTTGCCAATGTCTGGGAACACGTCGCCTACAAGGGCAGCGCTCTTCCTGAGCAGATCGGCGTCCTCCTTCTCCAATGCTTCCAGCAGCATGTCGAGGAGAACCTGTTCCGCATCGCCTTCCTCGAAGCCCATTGCTATGACCCTGATCTGCTCCATGGACTTCTCCTTGAGCTTGGCAGGAACCTGCTTGCCGTCGAGTATGAGCTTGAGAGACAGCCTGAGTTCCTTGGTGAATTCCATCGACATGTTACATCGCCTCCATCACGTTCTGGTGGTGCCTGATGAAGGCACGGTTGCTCGATATGACGTTGACCGACAGCTCGTCGCAGAAGATCCTGTAATCCTGGTCTGCCGGGAAGTCCTCGAACCATTCCAGCATGGCATGCTCGAACTTGTCCCTGAGTTCCTGGCGGTCCGTTTTGCAGAATACCTGCTCGCTGCCTTCTTGTGTAACGGCGACATGGACGAATGCCATGCCGTTCTCTACGATGCAGACGAGGAAGCCGTCTCTAGCTCCTATCTGCTCGTAGCCCTGCAGCTGCAGGTACCTCATCGCAGCCTTCTCGTAGTTTTGCATGCTAATCCTCCTTGAAATATTCCTCAGGAAACATTGGGTAACGTCCAACGTGTCTGTTCCATAAGGTGATGATAAGTTCTGGCTTTGCTCCTTCTATTGTAAATCTAAGGCCACATAAGCATTCGATCTGATTGGTTTCAGTGTTGAAAACCGGTCTTGCTTCACATATAGTACAAGGATATAGCTGCATCATTGCCTCCTTGCTCTAGTGGATTACCAAGATGATGGCAGCACCTACAACCAGGGCTGCACCGAAAGATAGAACGTACTTGTCATGCTCGTCGATCCCGAGGATGCTGATGCAGAATCCTAGGACGAACACGATCAACGTGAGCATGCAAACCCATGCTTGCATTTAACACCTCGCTAACTTGTAATTGATAACCTTGTACTTACCATGCTTCGATTTGCATTTGATTGTATAGGTCTTACCCTTGCGGATTTCCAGCATCCATGTGTTCTTGCCTATTCGATCAATACGGCATTGCTTCTTGCCCACATAGGCTTTGACTACAGCAGGCTTGCCTGCAACCTCAACGGTCGCAACGTAATGATCGTCGTAACCGTTCACGTCAGTGATATATGGTAGGCTGCAAGAATCATATGAACCATGGCCTACTTTCAATGCCTGCACTTCCGACGGACAGAATGCAAGGATGATCATGCCTGCAGTGGTGAACACCATCATGCCGAGCAACAACTTGTAAAGCTTGTCCATATCAGCCTCCTTTGAATGCGGGAAGCTAGGAGCTGGAGGCTAATGCTCCCAGCTCCCGGCCTCGTGTGAACAGATGGTTAGCAGAATCCGACGGGACGTCGCTTAACATAGCGACCGATGTCATCGGATACCTCAAGCCAAGCATCGATGTAGTCGCAGATGCTTTCGACTTGTTCTTCATTGCAGCCGCGCTTGCGGGCTACGGTTGCCACAACCTTGCGATCATGTTTGGTAAGTTGACGCTTAAGCATGGTGTACCTCCTCACGAAGAGCTTCGATGCTTTGAGCCAAGAGCTGCATCATGGAGATCAGCTCATCGAGCTTGTGATCCTCAGCAGCTTTCTTAGCCTGAGAGTGTTCAAGCTGTGCGCGTCGAGCCTGATGTTCCCACTCTTCCATTTGCCAGAGTTCCTGATACTCATCTTCTGGCATGGTCCTTCCTCCAGGCAGGATCACCATGTGATCTGCAACCTGGACTTCACCGTAGTTGTTGTTGATGTTGATGGTAGCCATTGTTTCCTCCTTGATCGAATGATTACATGAAGAGAGCCACCAGCTTGCAGGCATCAGGCGAGAAAGGAGTGGAAGATTCCTGATGACTGCGAGCCGATGGCTCGTGCGGTTAGATATGGGATCACCTCCTAGATCCAAAAGAAATAAATCACACAGCTAGCTCGTTCACGTGCATGAACGCATGCAATTGAAAAACATGGAACATTGATTCATCGGGAATAGCGTTTGCTCGTTACGCGGTCACAAGGACAGACTCGCAAATGCTCGCTGCAACGCATCGGCAAACATGGAAAAAGGGAATCAAGCAGCCGAAGCCACTTGGTTCCCAGGTACCTAGCTGACATTGAACGCTGTGCCAGCAGCCCTTGCAGCCATCGCTGCACAGAACATCTTCTTGAACATCGGATCATCGGTGATGCCGTCAGTATCGATTGCATCGATCACATCGATTACCTTCTGGTTCACCTTGCGGTTAAGCTCCATGTCTTCCAGTACCTCGATAGCCTTGAGGTTCTCAACGAGTCCACTTGTCATGATGAGTCCTTTCTCTCATTGATACATTTGATACTTTTGATTCCTTGATTCTTTTGATACCAGGAACAGTCACACAGGATACAAAAGATTCAGTGAAATAATCTCATCCGGGAATAATTGGTTCAGGCTACCTGGGTACATAGGGGATAGGGTACATGGATTATTTGTGTAGATTTATTTCTTTTGTATCCATCCGCCCACATTTTTCCAGCCCCTCTAAGGCCCCTGGGAAAACGGTGCGCCAAGGATTCATGGAACCGGGTTCTTGGATTCCACGGATTCCGTTATGCAGGGTGAATTTGTTGCAAGGGAGTTCAGATGTGATGGCATCTCACCATCATTTGCCATGCTACCAGGTGAAACAGGTTACAGGTGTCCCTAGGTGCAAATTGCTTGCCTTTTTATCAAAGGCTCCCTCACCTGTATCCTTGGGAATTTGTAAGCAAGATGCGTCAGGTATCCGCCCTTCCGTTTCGCAGCACAGGTCGAACCGCCTGCCTACTCACTGGGTAATCAGCGTAGCATAGGCTGCCTGGTATCGAGGAAGCGGTGTGCATGTCGTCTTACGGAGTTAAGCTCTTGCTTGCTCGCCAGCAACCCGGATATTCGACTCGGAGCTTTCGGCTCGGTACATTTTGCCGTCCGGGAACGGTCGCTATGGTTACCGATTGACATTGTAAGCCGAATGCTTCATACTTGTCAATGCCCGGGAGGTTAGCCAGCGCCTCATCGTTACCACGGGCGATTCTGATTGGCGGGGATTCAGGTAATTGGATCCCCTTCCTTTTTCCCATGGCTCCTACTACAATACTGCCGAAGAAGCAATTGAAGCGAAGGAGCCACTGATGCAAATGCTACCAGAATTCATCGATATCTTCCTAGCACCCGTGCGGGACTGCTTCCCGGCATCGATCAGTTCGGCCGCAAGGTCAAGACCAAGAAGACCTTCTCCCATAGTACGACGCAGTACAACCTCGCCGATTACATGCGCGTCGATCTGCGTCTACAGACCTACCAGATCCGTATAACCGGGCAGGCTCGGTTCTGTTTGACGCATTGGATCGCCAAGCTCTACACCATGTCCGCCAAGCAAGGTTTGGTCTGGGGTTTCGACGATTCGCAAAGTTTCAGGAGTTCCGGGGACATACATCCGACCTTCTTGGATTATAATGACATCAGGAAGGCCATCATACCTTAGAGAAAGGAACTCAAATGGCTTATGGTTTCAATGAGGATCGGTCCAAAGCTGAAATTGGTATTGGAAGATCTTATGATACAGTTGCCAAAATGAAATCAGATATATCATTAGAAGATGGAGATATTTGTATAACATCTTGTAAAGACTTACCTGACGATGGTTTGGGGCATGTTTATAAAATTGTTTCATCAATTGATGACACAATGCTTCCAAACGCAATGAAGAACCGTGGATTTATTTTATTCCAGCTTGATAATGGTTTATATGCGCTTCAACAGGATTGCAATCATGGAGACAAAATTCAAGCAGCTGATTTCCAAACGATTGCCAACTTAACAAGAACAGCTGGTACATATGTATCTCAAGAAGGTTTCTTTACTTATGGAACTCCGAATTATGATCAAAAAGCTTATTGGGACAATAGCTGTATAAGCTGCTCTGTGTTGTCGGCGCTTCTTACCATGGGAATACCTTTTGAACAAAGTCCATATTGCAACACATCAAACTACAACCTGTTTTCTATAGAATTCGCTGGATATGGTTATCCTCTATTTCTTACTAATTCGGATTATAAACCAGGAAGCGCCTATCTTGCTGAGAAAGCCGCTTTAGATGGTTTCGGTTTTTATCCGGAGAGAGATTGGTCAAACGTAAAACCTGGCGATATTTTGTTCTTTAGGAACAGCGACAACTCAAACTCGCAAGGCTGGCTTCATATCGCACATTGCGAGATTTTCATAGGATTCTGTTCAAATAATTCAAGAAAAGCAATGTCCAATGAAGATATCATAGTTGCTTCAGCTGGTTTTACATCTGGTGAACCTGTAAGGTTTTATCACAGATCTCTTGATTCGGTTAACGGTCAAAAACTTGTATATTGCGCAAGATACCCGTTAGGCACTTCCATGACTTCCGTTGCTCCTGGAAATCAAATTTATCAAAACTCAAATACTCGTACTGTTGAAGTAGCAAATGTAAAGCACAATACATACTCTATGATGCATGTAGTTGCAGAGATAATGACTGACCAAACGAACAATGTTCCAACTGTAAAAGTTGTATACGGTTCCGGTGGATCGAAAATATATACTTTATATCAATCTAAAGAAAATCAGATATGGTCATTTATGGATATTATCAAATCTGATTCTAATGTATTCTGGATTGAAACAACGAATTGTCTTATCCTCAGAGCAAATTATGCTGTTGACAACCTTACACAACTTGGCCCTATTAATTATCTTTACGATCCAGGAAGCACAACACCAGATGAATTTCTTGAGACGCTTTCAGCTATGTATCCTGGAATTGTCAATACAAAAGGCGGATCAAACGTTGTCAATATGCCAATTCGTTTATCTAGCACAGATCTTCTTAATGGATCAAACGGTACATTCCAATTAATGAAACTAAACAGCAAAAAAACCTTTACATTGGAGAGAATAGCCGAAACAGCTGATATACATTTTGCATATAGATTTATCTACGATGAAGATAATGAAACTTGGACAAAATATGCTTATCAAGAAACATTCACCGAAGTATAGTAAAAGGAGTTTATCATGCTAATCGAATCGTTCCTCTCCCCTGTTCGCGATTGCTTCCCAGCACAGGTTGCCATCGTCGCCCTGCTTATCTTGATCCTCCTCGACTGGATATTCGGCATCGGCAATGCATGCATGAAGCACGAGTTCAAAAGCGATAAGATGCGACAGGGTATCGGTCACAAGATGTCCGAGCTTGGCTTCGTGGTCGTTGCGATCGTGATGGACGCCATGATCTCGGTTGGTTTGGATCTTGGATTCAACGGTCCGATCCTCACCACAATTGCCGTTTACCTGTGCATCATGGAGATCGGCAGCTTGCTTGAGATCTTCGCAAGCATTAACCCGCAGCTCGCCGACTCCCCTGTGTTCAAGCTCCTCGCCACCGCGCACATCATCAAGGAAGAAGACGAGGCAGCAGGTAAGCATGTATCTGACGGCGTTTACCATATCGAGGAGTAGCAATGGCTAAGTATTGCAAGAAACCGGTTATCGTCGAAGCAATTCGTTGGATTGGTGATATCGAATCTTTCGAAGAAATCCAGGCATTGAACCCTGGTGTAACATTGGTTCCCGACTGGACTTCAGATACCATTTGCATTCCGACTCTTGAAGGTGATCATACGGCAAGCCTTGGTGATTTCATCATCCGTGGTGTGCATGGCGAGCTATATCCCTGCAAACCAGACATCTTCGAGGAAACATATGAAGAGGTAATCTAATGGCCTTGACAATCGGACAAATCGCCGCACTGATCCATAAGGACATGTGCGATGACAACGATAACGGGTATTCCTGGGATCCCAGGTGGGGCGAAGATGGCAAGAGCTGGAAGACGCTGACCATCGAGGGGCGCAAGTTCAAGTACGACCGAGGTTCCTATGAATGCGGCACGTCGGTAACCTCTGCATGGAAGGCCGTGTTCCGCGGCACCAAGTACGAGCATTGCCTCGATGATTACGTGTACACCGGCAACGCGAAGGACGTGTACCTCGC
>Ga0265301_10004293_pt1 | contig 14458 bp, 24 predicted proteins | sample AusTroGonzalo_MG_2_FD_193488 | JGI IMG/M metagenome (GOLD analysis project Ga0265301, IMG submission 193488) | Bovine rumen microbial communities from tropical cattle in Woodstock, Queensland, Australia - Gonzalo_04 | ecosystem: Host-associated > Mammals > Digestive system > Stomach > Rumen ...
AAAATGGTTCGGGTCATATTCATTAGATCATGTTGCAGTAAATGTAACACTAAGTGATGATATGTCTGAAGATGGTGCAAAACTAAATACAATGTAGTCGTAATTGGACACATCAACACCAGATGTGCCAAGTGATGTGAAAACACCCTCTTTAAGACCAAACACAAAACCCGCTGAACCGCCCTGACCTGCAATGGTCATGGTGCCATTGAAGCCTGTAATATTAGCAACACAGCTACCGCCTCTAAAACTACCTGATAATGAATTTGCGGTACCGCTAACAATATCTTTTGCAGTTGCGGACGTATCACCGTGTTTCTGAAGAAATAATTTCATGGGTTCAAGGAATGCAACCGCATCTGATCCTGATCCGCATCTAAAAAGTGCCATATTCTCACCCCCTTAGTTGTTTACAACTACAACAACGTTCATATCTGTTGCCTGGGCATCAAATGTGAGTACAACTGTTGTTGAAGTTGTTGAAACTGTTTTAGGATTAACTCCATAAATATCGGTGTAAACATCAATCAGAGTTGTTGCACCAATGGTCTGATCTGTGAATGTGATCTGGACAGATGTTGAACCTTGAAGAAGAATGTTGCTTTTCTTCTCTGATGTTGAAACAGGGAGCATACCAACAACTTCATCAATAGCGTTCTGGACATTTGTTGCGGAAAGTCCAGATCCTGTGTTCACATAGGAAACAACTGAAGCGGAAATAATGCCCCCGCCCCCGCCAAGAATCTCATTGATAGCATTAACGAGAGAACTTTTATCTGTTGTCTGAAGCTGTGACAGATCACCTTGGTTTGAATGAAGTTCGTTGATGGCTCCAATAAGAGTTTTATCTGTTGTTGTAGGTGTACCATTACCAATAAGTGAATTAATGGTATTGATAGAACCTGTGTTACCATTAACAGAAGTTGTGAGTGTAGTTATCTGTCCTGAAATTGTGCTGATTGAATTTGTGTGTGATGCAACTGTTGTTGAAAGTCCAGAAACTGTTGTTGCTGTTGCTTCTCCATCTGTTGCAACACCCTTGATTGCGCTGTCAATGTCTGTCATAGCTGTGTTCCAATCAACAAGCCATGCAGGTTTATCTGTTCCAATAAAGATTGGAAGTGAATAATTAACTGTTGCGTTAGTTGCGCTCATGTTTTCATTCCCCTTTCATTATACTAATAGTGTTTTACCGCTGAAGTCGTAGTTATACGCTTCAAGTTCATAAGCATCATAAGAATCTGCATCCAGATCAAGTGCATCATACTCAGTTGCAGTAAGTGCATCATCCCTGTGAAGGCTGACAAGGTACATGATCACAGTTTTAAGTGAGTCAACTGTTCCCGTGAAGGGGTTCATCATGTATAAATCCGGATCCTTAAACAGAAGCTTATATGCAAGAGTATCATATTCAATAGCGGATAAACCTTTTGAATCATACTCTGTTGCGGTTAAACCAAGTGAATCATACTGCTGTGCAGTAAGACCCCAAACTGATGCAACGCTATAAATATCATTTATAGCCTGCTGAAGTTCAGTAACACGTCCGCGATATGGATTATAAACAAAAATATTCTGATAAATAGGGATATTTTCAATAAACTCCTGAAGCTTGCCATCAACATAATTGATCATATACTGATTATTAGCTTCAAGTGTGTTCTGCATATCCTCAATTGCGCGGTTAACCTGCGCAAGAAGGTTATTGATTTCAGCCCTCACTTCAGATTTAAGTGTTTCGAACTGAACAACAAATTCAGCAAGCTGACGTGTAACTTCCTGTTGCATCTCTAAAATAGCCTGGTCAACTTCAGCCTGAGTTTCAGCAAGGGCACGTTCAAGTGCTTCCTGCTGTTCTCTAAACTGCTGTTCAAAGTTCGCCTGTAGTCTGTTGAAGGCTTCTGTGATAGCCTGTTCAAATGTGTTTATTTCGTTTTCAACGGCTGTTAGTCTTGCTATTGCTTCCTCATACTCAATCTGATGGTTATTCGCCCAATCAATGGTTTCATTAATCTTATCAATAATTGCCTGATAATTAGTAAGAAGCCAATCGAGGTTCATTTCATGAAAATCTGTATAAGGATATTTGTTTACAATGCCCGCACCACCGCCATTGTATGAAATGTTCGCTATACTCATAAAGGTTTAACCCCCTTCCATTATATTTTATCAAGAATAAACAGGAATAACAAACTCCTGAAGAAACAGTTCCGTGATCTTTTCATACACATTCCAATATCCAAGGTTGAGTTCCTGTTCTAACATCTGCTGTGATGTTGTAACACCGATGTTTCCGTGAATACGTCCGTTGTGCTGGAAGTCGTTACTCATAGAAGTTTCTGTTCCATCTGAAGTTGTTGTTCCAACTGTTCCGCCATTTATGGTCTTTTCATATGGTGAATATGCGCTCTGATCATAGGCAGATTTTTGAAGTTCTGAAGTATCAGATGTGGTTGTGTTTGCTGATCCAGATGAATCAGACGATCCTGAACCTTCAGTTTCATCATGCCAGGACTCATGGCGGTCATAATTTTCAAGTGGTGCATAATCAATTGAAAGTGCATTCACCCATCTTTCAAAGGTTGGTTGCATCTTATCCGACCATATACCAATAAGTGACTGCATCGCGGTGGGGTCTGAATATGCAACTTCAAATTCACCCCCGCGCAGTAGAATGTTATTGGTCAGCGTACTTTTGTCAAGTGCTTCAGGCAATTCCAGGTTTTTGAACAGATCATCATTCATATTCAGCATGAATACGTTGAATGAAAGTAGTGTGAGTTTAGATGATGCCATTATCAATCACCCCCTGTTCATCATTATCCTGCGGTGTGCCTTCAGTTTCATCATAATGAAGCTTCACAGAAAGATTGATGTCTGGATATAACTTCTTAATATCATCAATTGATGTTCTAAGAGTATTAAACCACGTTAAACTTCTTGCTTTTGCATCAAAGCTTCTCATGTTTGCTTCATCTGTTACCATTCTTTCCTTCTTCTGATAAGGAACAGAAGGAATGCCAACCTCTGCATCAAAGTTGTTTAAGATTGTCTGGAAGTCCATTAACTGATCCGTAGTAAGGTATGAGTTTTTAAGATTATCCCTCTGCCATTGCTGGAAAGGCATTTCCTTATCTGTTGGATCATTTAAAAGCTTCATATCATAAACAACTGCTGGTTCACCCTTATTAACAAGATCCAGCATCTTTTTGAGTGCACTACTTGCGGTCTTGTTTCTGGCACCAAGGAAAAACGCAAACTTGTTATTGATAAGGCTCATGTTGATAGCATTATCAAGTACAGATAATTTTTCCGCAAAATACCAGATCACATCCCATGTGCCCTGGTAATCTGGGGTCAATTTCAACAGTTCACATTCTTCTGAAATTTTAAGTTCTGCGTGATATAAAGGATTGGCGATTATGGCTAGGGTCGGTTGATAGTAAAAATCATAACCTGATAGGGTGCCAGGTTGGAAGAACTGCCCGAACTCATCGTTTTTTGAAACGATCACGAACCCATATTTAAAAAGGCAGTACAGGAAAAAGTCCTTCACTTTTCCATCCCAGTTTTCTGGAACTTCAAAGTCAAGAACCGATTGTGCACGCTGAAAAAGTGCGCGTTCCCAAAAGGCGAAAGTCTTGTTATTGTAAGATTTCACCATAGAAGGATTGTATGAACCTGCACCGATATTGATTTGATGATAATTTAGTGGTGTGTAGTACATAAAAACCCCCTTAAAAGTGCAGGGGTCAAAACGACCCCCGCATTAAATTATGGATTATGATTCTCCGCCTCCGTCAGCTGGCGCTTCATTTGCGCTCATGTAGTATAAAATACCCTTCTCTGTAAAATCACAGATTGAGTTGTAGGCATATGTATACCAGATGTTCCTATATCTCTTTCTGGCTTCAACATTTGTTGAAAGTGCGCTGTCAAGCTGATAATCAACCATGCACGCATCTGTATCAAAAAGAACACCAACTACATAATCAAGCTGTACACGCTCACCTGCCTTCTGCTCTCCAGGTGATGATGTGTTAGGAACTGCGGGAACAACGTCAATTGATGTTGGCGCGTTCTCATTCTGCCAATACATAACACCTTCATAGTTACCTATATCAAGGTACTGAGGATTGAAGATCTCAGGGAATACATAACTCTGTGCTTTTGCAAACATAGGTGCATAAAGAACAAGCTTCTGGCGATCCTTTGGTGTATGTCTAAGAAGATAATAGTCAACACCGCCAACCTGCTTTGCAGGACTCCAATGGTAATTTAAGGATCTATTTGTCATTCTGTCAGAATCGATCTTAACCTTAGCGGTGAAGAACTCCATGAACTCCTTCAGATAGGTTGAAAGAAGCTGTGCCCTTGAATAACTTGTTCCAAACTCTGTATTGAATGCACTTGTAAGGTCAACATATGAACCTGGCATTGTAACACCCATAGCGTAAATACCTGCCATATAGTTAAGAAGTGTCATTCTGTTATATGCTTCCTTCTGTGACTCAAGGTCGTTTGCGCGCTCCATCATATAGCCTGTTACAAAATCACTAAAATCTGCTTCTGATCTAAAAGCCTGCTGAAGCTGGATCTCTGGAATTGTTGAACAATCCTGCCAGGTGTTGCGACCTGCAAAGTTGAGTTCCAACGGAATAGGAAGGTTCTGTTCCCACTGTGACTTAGTTGATTGTGCTGTTGCAGGGGATCCAGAAATGTTTTCACCTGCTGTGAAACCTGTTGAAAGGTTTGTGAAAAGGTCTGTGTTAAATGCGCCTGAAGGCTGTGCCCATCTTGAATAGAAGGAGTCCTTCAAAAGTCTGTCTGAATAAATGCCTGTATTGATTGCATTGATAATTCTAAGGGGTGCGTTATATGGTCTTACTGCAACCATTCTGCGACCTACTACCATTGCGAGAGCGTTCAAAACGTTCTCTGTTCCTGCTGAAAGTACAGTTTCGCCAGCGCTTACAAAAGTTGAAGTATCAACAGCCTGAACTGTTGACTTTGCTCCGATAGCTTCCTCAACAAGCGCGTTCATTAAAGCATAACAATCTTTTGGTGCTAAACGTCTTGCCATGATTTTTTCTCCTTTACATTAGACTAGCCAGGAAGTCATCAACCGCCTTCATAGGATCCTCAACAGATCCGCCTGATGCGTCCTGTTTTGTGTTTTTGTCCTGAAGCTGTTTCACTTTTTCAGCTTCTGCTTCATATAATTTCTTATAATCAATATCATCTGCGCCTGCCTGCTCCTGTGAAGGTTCCTCATTCACACTCACTTTCGGTGCGTTTTCTTCAGCCTTCTTTTCTTCAGGTGCCTGTATCACTTCAGAATTTTTTGGTGAAGGAACATTTTCAGGAACATCCATTTCCAGAAGTTCCTTCACATCCTTAGGTGAATATCCAGCTTTTGCAAACGATAAAAGATCCGATAGATTAAGTTTTGCCATGGTTTTATTCTCCCTTCTTTAAAAAGGGGAACACTTAAAGGTTAGTTAGACCAAACGTGCCAGGAAATTCATCCTGTTAACTTCACGTACGTGTGTTCCCTCTTATATTATAACATTCCCCTGTTTTTATCCGCAATACGTTTAAGAAGCCATGCAGGTAGGTGTGCGCCTGGGGTCGGTGGCGGTGGTGTGCTTCCTGAAAAATACACATCAACATATAGATTGCCCCACAGATCACGATATACCATTGAAATGTGCTCCGCCACGGGGATTGCAACAGAATAATCATGTGAATCAAACGCGCGCACATCCAAAAGTTCCTGCCCCGTATCAGGGATGTTGTAAATATTAAAACGTTCTCCATCATTTGGTGTTGGGTTGTCTGTGTATGAATAACCGCTTCCAAACACATTTAAAAATACGTTTCCCATAGTATCACCTGTTATTCGTAGTAAAAACCACCTTCAAGAAATGCAATAGCACGTTCTTTTTCTGAAGGACTTCCGATCATATCAACGTCAGCATTATGAACCTGAATATATCCAGACATCGTTGAAATCACCCTGGGAGCGCAAAGTGGTCTGCCATTTTTTGAAAGTGACTCATCAGCGATAAGAAGGAACCTGCCAACAAGGCAAAATATGTTATTGAATGCAATACTTCCATTTGAACCGATGGAGGATGAAACAGGCTGTGATAGTTCCATTACACTGGCAATAGATTGAATTGTACCGCCTAAAATGCTTCCGTGTCCGCCTGTTGCAATTCCTGTAACTGCGCCAGATGCACCACCCATAAGATTGGTGATTGCGCCCTGATTAAGAACATTCTGCCCTAGCTGAACAGGAACACCGATCTGCGCGACGTGATCCTCACAGTAAGCTAAAACATCGTTGCATATCATCGAAAGTCTGCCCGTTCCTGTGTAACAATCAACTGTGATCTGGAAACCGATTGTTGTTTCACCTATAAGGTTTGCATTGTTCATTGGAATAATGCCCCATGGACCCGCATTTAAAATATAACTTGCATATGGACTCATGTTAAGATAATTTCCCCTTGTTGCCTGGGGATGTTTAGGGATGGAAAAAGATAAATTCCTGGTATAAACGGGATCCGTGATTTTTGTTGCATTAACACCTGTTACTTCCCACCATCCAACCCAGATGGATGTGCTTCCAAGTGAATTAACAACATCAAATGGGTACCACATACAGGAAACAATGTATTGCATGGGGTCAAAAATACATTTAAGCATATCTGAAGTTACATCTGTTACATTTGAAAAATTTCCAACATCTAACAGATAATTGCTGAGTGTTGTCATTCCAGCGGGTGAAATTGCATAGTAAGTAACCGCACCGCCATTTGGTGATGAATTTTTTCCAATAACTCCAATAACAAACTGCCCGTTATTTATATTCCTTGTCCATCCAGGGTCATTTGATGCAGTTGTTTTAGACTCTGATAATACACTCTCAATAGGATAAAACGTGTCCATCACATTAAGATCATATGCTGATGCGCTCCTAAGAATATACTGTGTTGATGAACCTATCGCATCTTTATATGTTGCCAGCACGTCCGTTGAACAAACATATTCTGCCATGCCATCAGAAATTGAAACAATATCATCAATAAAGTAATATCTGGTTCCCCATTTAACGTAGTTGTGAGAAAAATCATATGCGTGCACATAAAAATGCGGATTAAGTACAGACGTATTTTCTTTTAGTTTAACTGATAGACTTGTTCCAGCTCCTGAAGGTCTTGCAGTTGAATTTATTTCTTTTGAAAAACCTGAATAAGCTTCAATTGTTGCCATTTAAGTGCGCCCCCCTTATTATTTTAGGAAAATTCTGATATGAAATATCCCTGTCAACGTTGCCTACTATGCCAGGAACTGAACCTTTAGATGTATACTGCCACATTCCGTATTTTCTAACATAAGAAGGTTTGTTTCCGTACCTTGCGACCCAGAACGAGAACTGCGCAACCTGTGTAATGTCCATAAGTTCCTTGAACCCTGAAATGTCAGAAGCATAAATTCCTGCAAAATATCCGTGATCTTCTAACGTATCACAAAATGCAATACACGCTTTTGTTATCTCTTTTCTATATTGCCTGGGTGTAACTTCAATATCAAGGTATACGGGATAATCAAATTTCTTACCCTGGATAAGCTTTAAAAAGTGTAGTGCATAGTCGCGCCCTTTTTGTTCACCTATGAACTCTTTTCCTGCATCATAATAAGCGCCAACAGGAATATTATTTTTCCTGCATCCATCATAATACTGTTCAAATCTGCTGTCCTTATAATATCCGCCAAAGTTTCCGCCTGTCCGAATGATCACAAAATCAACCGCCCGTGCAACCTCTGTAAAGGATGTAACGCGGTTGTGCCTTGATATGTCAATTCCGTGCCATTCTTTCATATTTCATCCCCTTCATCATATTCCGTGCATCCTTCATCTGCAAGGATCACTTTTGCAAGTTTAAGCATCTGGTCAAACTGTTCATTATTCAGGTTTTTGGCATACTTCCTTATATTCTCATTTTTCGCCTTCCAAAAGTAGAACCCAAATGCAATGGAAGCCAGGGAAAAAACACCTGTTATCAGCGCAATAAGCGGTGATGAATCGCCCATGATAACAGACGCGCAAACAAGGCAGAAACACATTAGAACGAGCACTTCGATAAATGCAAGAAGTCGTTTTGAAAATTCAATGTTCTTTAAGCTTTTGAACATCTAAGATCACCCCTTTCATCTGTTCCTTCAATATGATCACATCATCGTTTCTTTTGACTATCTCGTGAACTGTTTTTTCAAGTTCTTCCAGGCGATAGTTTGTAAGTTTGGAAGTTGCAAACGCTCCAATTGATGAACCAATAATGGAAGAAGCCCCCGCAACAAGTGCAATAACAACATCTGAAGTCATTTGTCTATACCCCCTTTAAATAAGTATAACAAAAAACCGTCTACATTAAAATGCAGGCGGTTTTTCGCATAATAACTGTGTTGCTTGTGGCTAAGTATATGGGGATCATATACTCAAAACGAGGTTATACATATTATAATAGAAAATGCACCTGCATTCAACAGGTGCACTTCCTCATTGTTCGCTTCAAAGTAGAAGGAAGAAGTCCAGGCAGAACTTCATTTTTATTATATCAGCTTTTCAACCTGTGATACAATATCACTTGTTGCTTCATCTGAAAGTTTCACATAGGCATAGTTATAATATTTTCCATCCTTGCCCTTATGTGAAGGGAAAGAAACAAAATCACCATTCTTACCTTCAATCACCTTACAACCATAGATGGTAACACCATTAACTTCCATATCAAAAAATACTGTGTCATTCACCTGGTTAGCGCGTGTTACCTTTGCCACTACATCAACAACTTCATTAGCTTCTTTTTTCTTCATAATTCATCATCCTTTCATTAAATAATCTCAATTCTGCCTGCGGGGATCTGCTCAATAGAATCAAATGCCTTCACATAACATTCACACATAAGGCACGGAACACCCGATTTGTTATAGTCGTTCCAGAAATGCCTTATTTCTAATTCTACGTTACTGTTCTTCAGATATGCCTTCATCTTCTTCATCCCCCTTTGGAAACTGAATAAATCTCCATGAATCAACAGTGTCAATGTTCCATCCAAGAACTGTTTTGTTTCCTTCAGAATCAGGTTCCATATACACGACCATGAAACCATTCTGGATGGACATATCAATACAATCAAAGGTCTGTTCATCAACTCCTTCCAATGACTCTGGTTTGAACCACACAGTAAGTTTATTCATATCTTTTAATCTCCTCTAAGTCTGCAAGTCTAGGGTAAATAAGACCCTGTTTTAATAAAATTTCCTCTTTTGAAAAGTTGTGTTCCAGCACTTCTTCAATAACAAGCTTACACGCAACAAGTTCCGATATTGTCGGCTGTGAAGCGAACTCAATCCTATGCCGATGTTCTGCCTGTTTATCATCAAGTGTTATTGTGATGATATTATCCATCATGTTCCCCCTTCTTATAATTTTTATATATCAGAGGATCCTTGATAATCAGATCCTTAATATATCCCTGTTTGTTTGAAACTTCAGAAAGTCTTTCAAGAACACGTTCATCATGCACCTTATGAAGCTTAATCAAAATAGATTTATGGTTTGTCATTCAACACACTCCTATCATTTTTAAAAATATCAATATCATCATTATCATAATGCCAAACGTTATTATCAAAACTTCATCCTTAAACATATTCACTTACCTGCCTGTCAATATCTTTTGATATTTCTATAAGATCACTATGATTAAGTAGATGCCCCTTAGAGCGTTCATAAAGTGAAGCTTTTATAATTATGTCCTGAAGCATTGATATGTTAGTTACATCTGGCGCTGATATGTCCATGTTATAAAGCTTTATTTTAATTTTTTTACTTCTTGCCATCTTTGATCCTTTCTTTTACTTCCTTCACATAGTTTTGTAGCCATATATCACATTTTTTACAAAGTGTGTTATTCCTGGTTATCGGCCTTCCGCATCTGTCGCACTCATAACGGTGCTTCTCGCTGTTCCACCCCATCTTCTACCACCTTCTTTATCTGCTGATAAAACCAGTTAAATTTAATATCACCATTCGAATCTTTTGCTTCTGCAAGAATCTGTTTTATCTTGTCATACTTAAAACTGTCGTTAATCATCTTTGAATATATTTCTGAGCTGACAGGCACTATATTATTTTCATCTGCAAATTTCTTAAACTCGGTTAGTGTCATTCCCATCTTCTACCACCCTTTCCGGGGATGCCTTGTGTTTGAATTGTTTAAATCTGTTGCGACCTGTACCACTTGTTTATAGTTACATTTATCGCATCCCCTGTATATACAATAAACTGTATATACAGTTTTTGTCAATAAACAGAATAAAATTTTTTGAAATTCATAATAAGATCATACATGGAATATTTCTGAAACTTCATTTTTTCATCTATGCACGCATCACGCAGTTCTGCCTGGTGTTCAATCCAGAACTTCTTTTGTCCGTTTTCTTTGTTTAGGTCATAGTCAAACATACATGAACCTTTAGATGTACACATATAATATTGCCCCGTTGATTTATGCAGATATATGTAGTAGTCATGTGTTTTTACGCGCAAGTGAATGAATGGCATCATGCCTTTTATGCTCATAGTTTTTACATTTGAAAAATCATTATTGGAAAATGAACCTTCAAATGATTTTGCGCCCCAGGCTGTGTTCTTCATGGCTTCATAAATACCTTCTTTTTCTTCATCCTGAAGGGGAAATTCTTCCTGCGTGATATGGTGAAGTAAGATCCCGCGCTGTTCATCATAAAAATGAGTCTGCCCTGATGCGTTAAGATCCGCCATAATGTCAACTACTTCAAGTGTGTTTGTTATAGGAACCGATATTTCTTCAGCGTTTGCAAAAAGTATAAGCTTTAGAGGTTTTCGCCCGCGCTTTTGCCTATCTCTTGCAATTGTCATATACAGGTCTAGTAGAAGTTCGCCTTCTTTCCTGCTTATTCTCTCTCCTAGTTGTGGCAGGAACTCGTCAAAACAGATCCAATCACATCTACTAAAATCAAAACCCTTAAACTTACGAACAGCGCTCATTGCAAGGCAGTATGATACGGGAATGCCTTCAGGTTCGTTTTCATCATTAAATTCCCAGAAACCTGCTATGCCATTTTCTATTGATCTGGCTTTTACGTTATACCCCATATCTCTATTGATTGGAACATATGGCGAGGGATCGAAACCAAAAGAATTTGCACTACATATCAAATTTACATCATCAATTGTGCGCTTCATGTACACAATGGGGATGTTGTTCTCATAGGCATATTTTAAAGCGGAATATGTTTTCCCCTTGCCTCTGGCAGACCAAACTATATAACACCACGCATCAGGATATTCTTTTAGATCATCCTCAAAATGATAATATTTATTGTTCTTCATACGTCTGAACCTCTATTTCCTCAATAAATAGTTTTTCCCAATCTTCAACAGTAACCGCATCCAGAAGATAATCACAGGGTGATAAATCTATTGAATCACCTGTTATGTTGCCCTGTTCATCTTCATATATTTCATCTACATAAAAGTAAGTATGCGTTTGCTTGCCTGTTTTGGATCCTGGAAATATAAACCCTTTTGTGAAGTTATCAATGTTATCATCAAGGCACATTGCACCCCTCTTTGGAACACCTGCAACTGTTGTGTGAAGTGCTCCATCTTTAATACTTCTTCCGCAATACCTTTTTGCACCCATCACACGAAACTGTGAATATTTCCCGTCAAGTTCTGCAATGCCAAGCCAGTATTCTTTCCCGTTATGGGTCACGGATCCATAACCATTTGCAAGAAGTTTTTCTTTGCATCTTTGGTTATATGCTTCTAGTTTTTGCATATCCCATTCATACCCATAACATGAATCTGTATCAGAATAAACCCATGTTCCAGCACATGAACCAAGAAGGAACAAATTCCGAAACGCAAACGCGGTAACAAACACACCCCATTGATATGGAAGTATTTTCCGCCTGTTCTTTAAATATTTTTCATACAACTTCTGCGGGGTAACATTCTGCCCCGTGTTTTTGTCAATGTCGCTGATATAGTAGGCACCTGTTTCATAATCTTCACATATATCTTCCTGAAGCGCCTTCTGAACCATGCACCCGTAACAGGAATTAAGCTAAAGACGCGCTTTTGCAAGCGCGTATTCAACAGGATCACCCCCCTTCAAACAGGTTTTTTGTTTAAAGAGGTCATAAACATAATCCGTAAACCACCGGGGAAGATATTCCTTTTCGGAATAGTAGACGTTTACGCATTTATAGCCTTCAGCAACATATTGATCCAGGAATATAATAAGATCCTGTTCTGTTAAATGAATTTCAGCATAATCACCCTGAAGCACCCTGCCATTGTCAATAATACAGTTTATTGCATTCTCCATTTTATAGAACTGCAACATCGGCATTGGTTCATGTTTATGCCGAAGTTCAAATTTGTACAAAATAAGCTTAAATATGAATGCGTAGTTGTCTGCCTGTTTGATTATGTACGTGGCATCACAATCATGCCATGGCTTAAACTTACGACAGGGAAACTTCTCCGACAGGATCACAAACGGATATGATGAAACAAAATCAAAGCACGTTACTTCTTCATCAATAGTCTGTTCTATCATGTACCTATTCGCGTGAGTATATCCCCCATGAAACACCTTTTCAAGCATTTCATACACTTCAAAGTCTGGTGATATTTTCGAAAACATCTCATGTGCATGGTTCTTTTTACCTATTTCTAAAAAACCTTCTCTAACTATTCCCGTTGCGGTATATGGCAGGGAATAGATGCGTTTTTTAAGTCCATCCATGGTTTTCTGGATACATTCAACCCCCGCAAGCGTATCATTCTCAATGTAGTGTTTTTCCTGCGCGGACATTCTGGAAGTTTGGTTTCTTATCTTCTCATAATCCCAACTGCCGACAGCCTTCTTGTGTTCAACATCAAGGTCGTTCGCCCAACGCTCTAAAGACTTCTGCGCTAGAATTAGAGAGTCCTTTAGTATAATTCCGTTTTCAAATATCATCAGAATAGGCATATGAGGTTTTACGTTCAGCGCCTTTATTGGTGTTCCAAATTCCCTGAAAAGGAACTTTCTTATAAATGTGTAGTCGTATGATAAATTATGGCAATAGAAAATTGTATGATCCCCCGCCATTGCTTCATGTATTCTTTTAAGGCAGGTGACAAGATCATCAGGACGTTTCCCCCATAGGGTAACAAGATTTTTATCAAATGCACGTATTGAAACAGTAAACGCGACAACGTGATTTTCACACACCTGCCTGGGCTTCTTTTTACTCGTTTCAGTATCAAACATTATTATGCAGTCATTATAATTTTTATTATCACTTCTTCCTGATCTTCTGATATACATAATGTTTTCTAGCTTTTTATAGTTGAATCTGTCAAAGTATATCATTTTATAGTTCCAGAAGTTATTGACATAATCCTTCCGAATCTGAAAAAGTTTCTGCCTGTTCATTATTCCCCCTACAATAATTTATATAATGATTTTATTGATGTTCCATATTTTTCTATGGCATAGTTTACCTGTTCTTCAAGAATCTGTTGATCATCACTCAAACGAACATTGTAGTTTTTCCCCTTCTTATAAGCCTTTAGTATATCGGCTTCATTCTTCTGAAGCTGTCCTATAATTTGGACAGCGGTTTTTGAATCGTTAAACTTCTTATCCAGCTTCCTGTATAGCGCACTTTCAAACATCCATCCGACGTTTTCCCATGATATATCTGTTCCATATCTGGCATTAAGAGTCTGCGCACGTTTCACATAGGTTAAATCAACACCTCCGCCAACAAGAACCTTTTTACCGTTCTCATACTTATAAACCGCATTATCTTTGGTTGGTTTAATAGTTGAAGTTGCTGATTTTAAGAACCATTTAATGTCATTTATTTTCGCCATAAGCTGTTTTGTGTTTGATGGCGGTTTAGTATTGAAGCGTTTTGCATTATCCCCAGACCATGATTTTATATCGCGCATCGCCCTGGCATAAGCATACTGAAGTATGTTTTCATACTTTGGTTCACTCGCATGGCGCTCTAAGCGCAGAAGGCGCTGATCTGCCCTCTTAGCAAGCTTCCTGTATTCCTTTAGTGCTGATTGATATTTAGCGGACTTTGGAGCCTGTCCATATTTAGGACTGCGACCCTTTGTTTTTGTAGCGCGCGGAATGTGCCTTTTATAACCTGCCATATGTACCCCCTTATCAAAATATTGATAATAATATTGTATATACTGTTTTGCATATTTTCAATCAGAACATATGCGCCAAACACCTGTTCGAGTTTCACGGATGTTACACTAATTGTGAAACTGTTTCACGGTTGGGGAGCCGGATCTGCGGGCGAGGTATCTTTATTCTATCAC
>Ga0265301_10004294_pt1 | contig 14457 bp, 27 predicted proteins | sample AusTroGonzalo_MG_2_FD_193488 | JGI IMG/M metagenome (GOLD analysis project Ga0265301, IMG submission 193488) | Bovine rumen microbial communities from tropical cattle in Woodstock, Queensland, Australia - Gonzalo_04 | ecosystem: Host-associated > Mammals > Digestive system > Stomach > Rumen ...
AAAATGCGGTGGGTGTGGTATAATTGAAATTCTGGGCGCCACGTCCGCGGCGCCCGGCCGAGGTCAAATTAAAAAGGCGCAGTTACTGCACCTTTTTCTTGCGAAGGCAAATTACTTCATACTTTTCTTTGTTAGGCATTTTGCGATACCAAAGGGAAGCGTTATAGAATGATTCAGTTCTGATAGCGACTTTGTGATTTTCTTTATTTCTGATAATGTACAGCATTTTAGTTTCTCCCTTCTAACAACATTCCAAAGAAGTTCCAGTTTGCGAGTTCTCCACTTGAGAGATTGTGTGCGATGATGTCTACATAGGAGATAGTAAACCATGCACAGAAGATAATTGAAATTGCGAAGATTGTTCCTGTAATAATTCTCATTTTTCAGTTCTCCTTTCTTCTTTCTGTAATTATAATACCATAGAATAGGGGATTTGTCAAGGGGTTTTTCCTAAATAATTATTAATTTTTGCGATGCCCGGGCAAAATGGGTGCCAAAGTGGCACCCTAAATTGCTTGATACTGTGCAAATAATTCTTCTGCGTATTCAATAGGAATTGCCATCGCAACAAACCTATCATTTTTCTTAAAGGCTTCATGGTGCTTTTTAATCATCACACTTCTAAAATAACTTTCAAAACCTTCAGCATCAATTTCTCCACAGTTCCATACTTTGTTAATTCTAATGTATTCAACACCTTCTTTTGCAAAATACCTTAAATGCTCTTTCATTCTTTGGTCGATGGAACGAGTTGTAGTTCCGATTTTAGAATACATTAGATTATAATTTTTTCCTAATAGTTCAACGAGGTAACAAAGTTGTGTTCCTTTTTCGTATTCTTCTTTGATAGTATTCCAAATAATTTTTTGATTTGATACAGAATGTTTTATTTTAGCAATAGTTTTATTTACTGTATCAATAATATACTTGTTTGCCCATTTTTTAGATTTATTAAAAATAGTTAGACAAGTATTAAACCAATGAGTTTTCCAACGCTTGTTTGTTCTTTCGTACCTTGTAAAAGCTGTATCAAGGTCATTGTCAATAATACATAATTCTGCTGATTTCTTTGTCATAATTTTTGTTTCCTTTCTTTTTTTTCTTTTATTATACCACAAAAGTGGGGTTTTGTCAACCCCCTTTTGTTATTTTCTTGGACAAGACAAGACGATTCTAAATCTTCTGCCATCAGAGGTTGTCCAATCTATCTGTCTTTCAACATTTGTAATTTCAATGCTCGCACAGTCGCAAGTATCAATTACAGTTTCTTCAAGAGCAGAAATGATTTCTCTTTTTTCTTCGTCAGGCTTTCTTTCACGCTTGACTTTTTTTTCGCTTGGCTTTCTGTCAACACTTCTCGCCTGCTTTGAGGTTTTCTTCTGTTCCTCTGTCAGTTCAAAGAGTTTTTCGCCTTTTTCTATTGCTTCATCATCAGCAAGGATTTCAAGGGCTTCTTCGCGAGTGCATTCAAGCGACTTCATAATCTGTGTAATTCTTTCTTCCATGATTATTTTCCTTTCTTATTCATAGACTTTGATTCAACGATAGACATTACAAGCATGAATGCCATCATTACTGCTAAAACGATAATTTCTGTGGTGGTTAATGTTTCCATGTTCTTCTCCTTTCTGTGATTACATTATACGCTCATTTTAGCCAAAAGTCAAGAGGTTTTGAAAAGAATACTGTATACAATTCTTTAGTTGGGTAAAGTGCGGCGCCCGGTCTTCCCGCAATTTTGACCGGGCCCTTGCATCGCCTATTTACAATTTACGATACGAAAATAAAAAAAGAACCAAGGCGCAAAACGCCTTGGTGAGCTCTCTCTACACTCGGCAGAGGTGCGAAAGAAAGGGGGAAGGGTGTTCCCCCTTTACGATTACGCAAGTGAGAAGTAAGCCTTTCTCTTTTCTTCAGTTCTGACGACAATTCCTGCGTCCTTCAACTGACGAACAAGGGCAGATACTCTCTGATTGGAAAGTTCTTCGCCAAAAGGCATTTCCTTCGCAATCTCTGTGATGGTATACAGTCTACCATGTTCCATGTTGTCAACGATTACAGACTTAAAGCCTTCGTTGGCAATCTGCGTTTTAGTAGGCTTTCTTTCGCCTGACTTTGCAGACTTCTTTTCAAGAGCGACGATCATGCTCTCAATCTTTTCAGCAACATCGTTTGGGAGTTCGCAGTTAGCGATTACATAGTTGAGTGCGTTCTTCTGTGTCATCTTAGTAGCCATAGTTTATTTCCTTTCTGACCCTTTAAGGTGGTTGTCTTACCTTTCCTTTATCTTGACTTTATTATAGCAGATTTTGTTTTATTTGTCAAGACTTTTTTTAACTTTTTTTTATTTTTTTTCAGTGGTGTGTTTGAGGGCGAAAGCACACCACTCTTCTTATCAATAACGGTTACGACTTACTACCTTGACGGACTTTACATCTAAGCCCCTGAATAGGAATTACTGCGTTTTATTGCCCTTTTGATGTATTTATTATAGCACACCTTGTGGTGTCTGTCAAGACCTTTTTTATATTTTTTTAATTTTTTTATTTGTCAAGGGGAGAAATGTCCTCTCTCACGTTTTCTGTGTCCACAGTGTGACAATGGTCGTCATTTCGGAAGCGTCCTTCTGTTTCCCCTTGACAATTATATTGTATCACATTTCTGCGATGTTGTCAAGAGGAAATTTCTTCTTTTTCAAAAAATTTTTTTGAAACCGTCCTCCTCCACTCTACTTCTTTCCTCTTGACACTATTATAATACTACTTTTTTAACTAAAAGTCAATAGGTTTTTTAAAGAATACTGTATACATTTCTTTTACGCTTCACCGCACGAAAGCGCGCCCGGGCGAAAAAAAGGGTTGACATAATCAACCCTTACGGCAACTTACTTGCACCAATTCTTTCACACCCAAGCATGAGGTACTTCATCATGTCCTCTTTTGTGCGAATACCACCACTTGCCTTAATCATGGTATCATTTGAAATGTTTGCTTTCATAATCAGTACATCTTCAAATGAAGCACCACGAGAGCCAAAACCTGTGGAAGTTTTTACAAAATCGGCAGAAGATTCATCAACAAAATGTGTTGCTACTGCGATTTCTTCATCTGTGAGGTAACAAGTTTCAATTATTACCTTGAGAATGTGTCCACAAGTAACCTTTGCGATGGTTTCAATTTCATTCTTGATGTACCAATAGTTACCATTCTTCATTTCGCCAATGTTGATTACCATGTCAATTTCATCAGCACCATCAGCGATTGCTTGTCTTGTTTCTTCAACCTTTGTTTCAAGTGTTGAATTTCCAAGTGGAAAACCTACTACTGTGCAAATAGTAAGTGTTGGGAAATGGTTGTAAACAAACTTTACAAAGTGAGATGGAATACAAACAGAGGCACAACCATGTTCTACTGCTTCTTCGCAGAGATTCCAAATGTCATTGTAGGTTGCAGTTGCCTTTAACAGAGTGTAGTCAATGTGTTCATAAATGTTCATAACAGTTCTCCTTTCCTTTTTCTATAATTATAATACCACAAGTGTAACCATTTGTCAAGTGTTTTTTTAAAAAAAATTTTTTTTCGGCCCGGGCCAAAAGAGGACTAAATTAGTCCTCTTTAGCAATCGTAGGTGTAACACCCCATGTAAGGGTCGAAGCCACACTCATCGTAGTAGTCTTCGTAATCCTCTTCTTCCTCTTCCTGAGGGGTTGGGTGCCACTCGTCAGATTTAACCCAACAAGCGTCCTTATCATTCAAACTTTCAATCATGGCGAAAGCCTGCTTGATGTCAGACAGTTCGAGAATCTCGCCTGTGTCCTCGTTTAGAATCTCGCCACCCATTTTGTCAACGCAGTTGGCGATTTCTGCGAGTGCGAGGTTTGCAAAAGCGAGCCAACACTTTTCGTCCTCTGAAATAACGAGTGTAGTTTTTCTTTCTGTGATAGTAGCCATAGTTTTAGTTCTCCTTTCTTTTACTGTAATTATAATACCACACAAGAGGGCAGTTGTCAATACCATTTTGAAAAAAACATAAAAAAAACAATCCTTTAGTGCGGTGAAGCGGCGCCCGGGCGAAAAAGTGGTAATTTTTACCACTTACTCGTCATCTCTATACTGATGGAACAGTTTCTCAAACAGATTCAAAACATAATCCCATTCAGAATCGCTTGTTGCGATAGATTCAAAATCTTCGTCTGAAGGCTCATCAGGCACTATCATAATCCAAGTGAAATAACAATCTTCGTTATTCATCAGCATCATCATTTCGTGCATTCTTTTTAACAGAGCCACTCTTGATTCTAAAAATGTTGAAGTAGGAATTGTATTAGTCATTTTAGATTCTCCTTTCCAAAATTGGGGTGGGATTTAATAATCCCACTTTCTCCAATTTTTATCGCGAGGCTTACTCTTTTTTGAATCGTAAGCACCTGTTCTAAATGGAATGTCTTGCACCCCTCTCGTTTTCTTCAAGAGGTCTTTTCCATTTATCGTTCCTAAAGTAACTTTTTTACCTTTCATTTCAGATTTCCTTTCTTAAAACAAGGGGTATCAGTCTTTCGTTTCAAAATGGCGTGCAATTCTGTGAAACACATTCCATTTTGGCTCTAAATCTACATTTCCGTAAATTGATTCGTAAACGCAGATAATGCAGTAGAGGTTGATAAGTGCTAAAGTGATTAAAAGTGCCATAGTTTTTTTCTCCTTTCTTTTTTTCTATAATTATAATACCACAAGTGCGTGGGCTTGTCAAGTGTTTTTTCTAAAAAAAATTGAAAAAATTTGCGCCCGGGCCCACGCCGCATTACCAAAAAGTGGAAGTCTACGCAACTTCCACTTTTGGAGAAAGGAGGTCAATGCTTTTCAGCACTTGGAAGATTTCAGTTTCTTTGTAGGCAAAACCTTTCCAATTCTTTCTGTTAGGCTCTTCATCGTCAAAGAGAATGTCATTCTCTGTGAGTGCATAGTTCTCTTTTGGAGTTCCATAAGGCACTATTACGATGTTATCCCACTTTACACTTGGCAAGTGCTTTTTGAGCCAACGCAGTTTTGCATTTGTTACTCTTTCGTTATAGTCATCATTGGAGTTCTTGGAAAGCCAACTGATAACACCAATTTCTACACCTTTTTTCTGTACCTTGTTAAGATACCTTGCGAGTAACGAAAGATTTACTAAAGGCTTTGCATTTGTGTAAGGTGTTTCGTCATTTGCGATAAGCATTTCAAGCCAATTCTCTACACCATACAGATTTGCGATTGTTCCGTCCATGTCGAAGTTAATTCTCATTGTTTCTGTTTCCTTTCTTTATCTTGTCTACATTATAGCACAAGTTCTGCTATTTGTCAAGGGATTTTGGAGAATTTTTTTTATTCTCCAAAGATTCCCTTTTGGCAAGATGGACAGATTCCAGAAATTAACATTTCTCTTTCTGTCGCTGTGAGTTCAGGCATTGCGTCCTGAATCTTCATTCCCTTGATATAGTAGTTTTCATATTCCTCTTCGGAAATAGCGATAACATTTGGTTCGCCACAGAATGGGCAAGAGGTCATAATTTCAATAGTCATTTGTTCGTTCTCCTTTCTTTTTTCTATAATAATTATATATTATTTTTATAATTTTGTCAATAGGTTTTTCGCATATTTTAGAAATTTTTTTCGGCGCCGGCCACTAAGCGATGGCCATATTAGCCATCTGCTTTTCGTTGATGAAGGTCGCCTTTTCATATTTAATCTGATAAGCGATATTGTCAACTGTGAGGTCGCCATCATCGGTGAATGGGATATTATCTTTTTCCCAAATCTGTCCGAAGTGTTCGGTTATGAGCTTTTCCACGATTTCGCCCTTGTTATACTTACTTGACTCGAACGCCTGTTCCATATTAGCAACAGAGCAGAGAACAAATGTTTCGCAGTTCTCCATAAGCCAATTTTTCTGAGCCATATTAGGCTTGAAACGCAGAGCGTTACCTGCTCCCCTTGAAGCCTTGTCAAGAATGGTAATCTTTTCCAGGTCGTTACCATTTACAAAGGCAACAACTACCATTTTTTCCCAGTTAAATGCTACCATGTAGTTATGCGTAAACGCATAGGAATTGTAAAATCTTACCATTTTTGCGAGTACCATCATTTTTACCATTTTCTGTAAATTGTACTTGTTAATAGCCATTTTAGACCTCACTTTCATGCACTAAAGTGCGTTTCCTTATCTCCTTTTTACAATACCATTATACGCCTATTGCGTAGGCTTGTCAAGCATTTTTTGCAAATCCGGCATGTTTTTTTTCGCGTACAATCCTTTGGTGCTGTGAAGCGGTAGCACTTTAGATCAGCAAAGCGTCACACTTTAGCATGATGAAGCGTGACGCTTTAGAGCTTTAGATCAGTGAAGCGAACAAATGTTCGTGCGTTACATCGATGTAACGCGATAATTTTAATTTTTTTAACGCTTTACAGCGTTAAAGCGTTAGCACTTTAGGGAATTAGCACTTTAATGCGATGAAGCGGCGCTTTCACGCTTTAGAACTGTAGCGCTTTAGCGCGCTAAAATTCCGGCCACTGCAAGCGTGGCCGGCGCGCCAAAGCACGCAAAAAGAGAGCTATTTTTGGCTCTCTCTCTGCAAAGGAGGTTAAGAATGAATGAAGAAATTTTTGGTGTGCCCTGTGGGGTTCGAACCCACGACCCTTAGATTAAAAGTCTAATGCTCTACCTACTGAGCTAAGGGCACTTGTTTTGACCTTTGGGGTGGCATGGGTCTTATTTTTACGTCCTCAACTCGCCAACTGTGTTGGGGAGGACAACCCTCACTCGCCTCGACCCCTTTGGTCAATTATAGTATAGCACTTTGTGTTTTACTTGTCAAGTACTTTTTTACAAGTTTTTCACTTTTTAGTGAAAAGTCTTGTAGGTGCTTGTTGGCTTACCCTCTGCGGTTTCGCCATAGTACCATTCAACCGTTGCGTTGGTGTACTGCTTGCGGTAACCTTCAATGAAGTGTACCATAGCCTGAGCCCAATTGTTAGTATTTGCCTGAGCAAGTACTTCATTTGTGGTGTTGTCTACTACTCTGATTAACATTGTCTGTTACCTCTCTTTCCTTTTTTCTATAATTATTATAAACGATGTGAAGCGGTTTGTCAAGTACTTTTTTTAACTTTTTTTATTTATTTTCCTTGACTTCTGCGTTAGGGTTTTCAGCCATCAAGCACATTACTGTGTCTCTGTTGTTAGTGTTGTAAACCTTGCCGTTAATGATTACTGTGTACTTAGTCATTTTGTTTACCTCTCTTTCCTTTTTTCTGTAATAAGTATAGCATAGGTGTGCCGGTTTGTCAAGGGGTTTTGGGAATTTTTTTTAATTTTTTTTCAACAAATTTTTCGCAATAAATTTTTCGTAGCTACCAAGCCAAGCCAAATTCGCGTCGCCACATCAGATGGCGGCGCGCTCAGTAAAAAGTAAGAAAAAAAGAGGGTAAAAAAAATGACCGACTTGCTCTCGGTCTTGGACAGAACTTTTGATGTGAGTGGGAGGTTTTCGGTTAGGCTTTCGCTTTCCCGCGCCGTCTAGGAGTGTTCTGTCTCTCCCCTCTCCTGCTGACATTATAATAACACACCCCCGCCCTAATGTCAATACTTTTTTATAAAAAAAATCGCTTTTTTCTAAGCGATTTTTTCTTCAAGCCACTTGACCATTTTTCCGCTGGTCTTCTTGATTCTCACCTTTGTGAGATGCGAGCCACTCTCGACTGCGGTGGTTGCCCACTCGTTGAGGAACTCTCTGAACTCTTCAGCGTTCATGTGGTATTCAATGATTTGCTCGTCAATGTCTACCATGAAAATCCAAAGTGTTGAATGAACATTCTTGAAGTATTCTTCAATAATCTGTTCTTTTGAGTTTCCGTAGAGGCAAGCGAGGCTTGCGTTAGAACTCTTAACACTTGCGGACATTTCCTCAATGTCGCTACCTGTGTCGTAGGACGTCGCAGGATTTACAAGGTACTCAAGTCCTCTGTGAAACTTTGCAACGCTCTCAAGGAACTCGCCATGATTCTTGAAGGACTCGCCATTGTCCATGCTGTACTTTGAGCCTTTTCTCTCGCTCTCGTAGATGTAAGGCATTGTGTTTGTGTATTCGTGCTTTTTCATTGTGGGTCTCCTTTCTGTGTTCCCTTCCTTTATCTTGTCTAAATTATAGCACCAACCGCCCGGCTTGTCAACCCTTTTAGGAAAAAAAAATGCAACTTTTTTTAACTTTTTTTCGCAACAAATTTTCCCCAGGGCCCGGATCAACACAAATTCGCGTCGCCACAGCAGATGGCGGCGCGCCAAGAAAAATAGGTAAAAAAAAAAGAAGGGGTTTACCAACCCCTCTCTACGTAGCCGAGCATGGCTCTGACTGCTACCTTCTTCGTGGTGAATCCCGCATAGGCTTCGCCATTTTTCATCACGTACCAGGTGTTTCCTGTCTTGAAGAGTTCGTACCCTTCATTCGTGAGCTCTTCTCTCTTGGTCTTCTTGGTGGTGTCGTACTTAGTCATCTCTGTGACCTCCTTCCTTTATCTTGACTAAAGTATAGCACACCCGGGGCGATTTGTCAACCCCTAAAACGAAAAAAATCTCTAATTTTTTTTTAGAGATTTTTTCCGATAAGATTTAGATAAAAGAGAAACAAAACGTAAAAGGAGGTTTTGATAATTTCTTTGTTTAGGGGGAGGGGTGCTCCCCCTTTGGTGTGGTACCTCTACAGCGATGTATTCCCTCTTTGCCTAGTCCAACCACTTGAGGGCTTTGGTTCACACTTGTATACCGCAACGCTGAGACCCTTGCGGTGGTAAGGTCTTTATCTAAGTGAGGTCTTACTGGCTCTCGTGGGCTCTCCCTCTGTGGGTTGCCTCACTTCCCTTACCTTGATTATAGTATAGCAGATGTTCTGCTATTTGTCAAGACTTTTTTCAAAGTTTTTTTATTTTTTTTCTATAGTCCGAGGACTAGGAGAAGAGGACTTCCTCAACCTCTTCTCTAGTCATGTCGTACCTTTCCATCAGTTCGTAAATGCTCATCTTCGTGCCTCCTTTATTTCTTCCCCTTTTCTGATTATAGTATAGCACACGCGCCCGGGATTGTCAACCACTTTTTAGGATTTTTTTTATTTTTTTTTCGCACTCAACCGCTTCACCACTTTTTTGCTTTACCACACTAAAGCGCGATTTCGGGGTTTGGCGACTTCGTCGCCCGGGACGAAAAAAAAGAGAGATTAACTCTCTTTTAAGCGATTTGACTTTCTAACCAAGCAATCATTTTTTTAGAAGTTGGTCTAAGTCTGATACAAAGCTCTTTGTGATTACTCATGTTGTGAGTTCTTGTAAATAGTCTTACAAATCTCCCAAACTCTTTTTTATTCATGTGATACTCTGTAACCATTTGCGTTTTTTCATCCCATTCAATCCATGCCCATTTTTTATTTTTTTCTACTCCTTTAAAGTAGTTTTTTATTTTAGCATTTGTGGTATTACCTTCGATTCCTCTGCCGAGATTTCCTTCACTTGATTTTATTTCAAGGTGTTCTTCAGGAATGTCGCTGCCTTTATTCCATGCGGTGTTTGGGTTACTTTCTGTAAAAATTCCTCTGTGATACTTTGCAATACTTTCAATGGTTTCTCCTCTATTTTTATAAGTAGTATTACCATTGAGTAAATAGTGAGATCTTGCGTGATTTTCATCATAAATGTAAGGCATTGTGTTCTTGTAAGTAATTTTTTTCATTGTTTTGTCTCCTTTTCTGTTTTTTCTTTATTATAACATTAATTAAGCGGTCTTGTCAACTCTTTTTTCAAAAGTTTTTTATTTTTTTTTCGGTCCGGGCCGAAAGCCTTAGTTAGCGAAGTGTTCGCTAATAGGCTTTACCTCTATCATGTACGGATTATCTGCGTACCTTGCTACCTGCTTGTTAAGGCTTTCTCTGCACTTATCAATGGTTTCTGCACAAGCCTTAAAGGTCTGTGTTAAAGTTCTTGTTTCGGTGTGAGCCTTGTCAACATAGAATGTTGCGTTTACTTTTCTTTCTCCTACATAGTACATCATTTCGTTTACCTCTCTTTCTTTCTTTCTGTAATTAGTATAGCATGAAGCGGATACTTTGTCAAGTCTTTTTTAGAAAAAAAAAGAACTTTTTCAGTTCTTTTTTAAGCGAAGTAGTACATCTTGTGATAGAAGATTTCTCCTTCCTTCATTCCGCAAAGTTCTGCGAGCATTGAGCCATCGGAGTGCCATTCGAATGGGACATCTTCAGCAACAAGTCCGATTTCCTCTGCGTACTTCTTCAAAGTGTTCCATGAAGGAGTTGCTTCTTCCCACTGATAGCGATAGCCATCGTATTCTGAAGGACAGAAGAACTTTCCATCTTTGAGATAACCAAGTTCTGCAACGTGTGCCATCATCTTCTTTGCTTCTTCTACTTTCATCATCATGTTCTTTGTCATTTTCTTTACCTTTCCTTTCTTTCTTTCCCCTCTTTCTGTATTAAGTATACTACCAACCGGAGAAAAAGTCAACCCCTTTTTTTAATTTTTTTCACTTTTTTAGAAAAAGTAACAGAGATTAAATCTCTGTTACTTTGTAAACTATCCACTTGTAGTCTTTGTTGTAATCTCTTACACCAAACTTCTTTGTGTTAGCGAGCTTTACAGCCTCTTTCTTACTCATCTTTTTTCTGCTTACTACTGTGTAGCGTGGAGCATTCTTTGGAGTTACAATAGTTTCTACTTTGTACATCTTCTTAAACATTGTTTTGTTTCCTTTCTTTCTTTCCCCTTTTGCAATTATAGTATAGTACTAAGTCCGGATTTTGTCAAGCCTTTTTTAGGATTTTTTTTAATGTTTTTTTAGCCGCACAATCCTTTCACAATTTACCGCTTCACCGCACTAAAGCGAACTAGGGGTTTAGCGGGGGAGGGGGGAGAGGGAGGGAGACACTCTACCTACATAGTACTAATACATTACATTTATTTATTTGTTTAATTGTTTGTGTTGTTTGTTGTTTCTTCTCTTCTTCTCTCTGTCTCGCTGTGCCTGCGGTGTTGCCTCTGCCTCTCTGTGTAGCCTACTACCGCAAGACCCTTACCCCTTGGTAGAGTAGAGTAGTTAATAATACTAATACAATACTAATACCAATACCAATACTAATTATAATCTTACTTCTATTGGAAAAGAAACAAACACGCAAGACTTCTCTGTGCCTTGCGTGTTACTCTACTGTACTGTACTACTGTTTTGGTTAGTCTGTAGTTACTCTTACTGTATACAATACTCTGTCATCTGTTGGGTCATTGGCTGTGCCATTGTCTGCTATCCATGCTATCATGCTGTCGCCTTTAGCATACTCTTCTGTCTGCACTTGCCACAACCAACCTTGCTCATCTTGTAGTGTTACTGTGTTGTTGTCTTCTGCTATTGCTGTGCATGTCACAGTGTGCACCTCTCCTGCCTGCTCTACTGCGTGAATAGCCTTGTCTGTTACTGTCTTGTCAATAGCTGTGTTACAACCATAGATTGTAGTAACAGCGATGATTAGTATTAGTACTAGTGTTACTGTCTTTTTCATAGTCTCTTCCTTTCTGTGTACATGTACTACTTACTTGTTTACATTTATAGTATAACATACTTCTTACTACTTGTCAATACTTTCTTTGTATTTATTGTTTGTTCTTTATTTATTCTTTGTGTGTGTTGTCTGTGCTTGTGTGTGTGCTGTGTGTGTGCTTGTGTGTTGTGCTTGTGTGTTGTGCTTGTGTGTTGTGCTTGTGTGTACACTGTCTCTCTGTTGTTCTGCGGCTGCGTGGCTCGCTGCGTCTTGCTAGGGGTGGCTGTGCCTACTACCCTTTACTGCTTTACTGCTGCACTACACTAAAGTGCACGCTGAAGCGGTTTTGTATTTGTTAGTTTTTAGTAAGTGTTGTGATGTGTGATAAACATGTGTTCGTAGTGCAGTGAACAAATGTTCTTTGTGTTTGTCGATGAAGCGGCTTAATTTTAATTTTTTTACCACTTTGCTGTGATGAAGCGGTGCGCTTTAATTTAGTAGGGTATTAATACTTTAACGTGATGAAGCAGCTGGTAATGTTTGGTAAAATAGAATAAATGTTCTGGGAAAATTGGGATGAGAACAAAAGTTCGGCTAGGGGTCAGCAAAATTGCTGAAGCGGTTTTTTAATTAAAATCAGCGCTGTTCCGGCCATGAACAGCGCTGCAAATAGGAGCTTTGCGTAGGGGGTGTTTATTTTACGGGGGGTAGTTTCTTTTTGGAATCGTTCCAATACTTTTTATTATTTTTTCTCAGGTAAAAACCGGGGGGTATTTTTTGGGAAAAAATTTTTTTATTTTTGAGAAAATGATTTTCTCTCCCCAAAACTCTCTTGAAACCTTTTTTTAATTTCGGATTACGGTCTATTATGCCAAATCAACTCAGCGATTACCCACAATATCAATATTATTAAACAATTTCCCATCAATGTTTTTTCCTATCACACTCGTCTATATTTACAGCAAAAAATATATGCCACACATAATCCCCATCTTGTATACTGTCTAAATAATGCATGTCGCTATCATAATAAAACTCATATCCAGTAGGTAGACTATAAAAAGTCATCTCACTTTCTTTTATTCTTTTATCTCCTATGAGACACCATGCATAAAGTTTATTCCCTTGCCATCCTGCTTTTAGAACACCTACAAATCTATCTACATGTTTAGAAATTCCATAGGGTTCAATTTCATATTTATAAATCTTTACCAAATCTGTTCCAGCACTCCTAAAACATTAAACCAATGACAATCATTAATCACTTCCCGCATTTCAGTATTAATAGTGCATCTCGCAATATCTACAACAGGAATATGAACAGGATAGCAATTTAAAGGCCCATCTTTCTCAATAGCAATGATTAAATCATAATTCCTACTCTCTAAATCTTTATTCGTTGATACGGTCACAATAGCACCCGCCGCAACCATTTTTTCAACGAGATCCATATCATCGCCATAAATTAAGACTCTTTGTCTGTAAAGTGGAATTTGATTAAAACTTAAGAAGTTCATCAATCCTAAATTTCTACAATCGGTATGAAAGTGCAAATCGGTCCCCGCCGCATTAATATTCTTAGATGCTCTAAGCATCAAAAATGCATCATCGCTAAACAGATCCTTTTCGACATAGACATAGTCGGCCATCACATCCGCTTGCCGCAACTGTTCAGGAAAATTATTGGACTTCTCTTGGATTACTACTTCATGTCCGAGTTTTCTAAGAACGAGTGCGTCAACTTGTTCATACCAAGATGGATCTTTTACAATATAAACAAACTTCTTCTTGTCTTTGGTTTTGTGGATATTGAAAACCTTCTCAAGATAATATTCTACAAGATTTTTATGACACCAGTGGTCTTCTCCTAAGAAGGGACAAGCTCCTAAATCATTACAACAATCTTCTACATAATTTTTACAAATATCATACATACCTATATCCCTCGTTATAATTTAAAAATTTAATATCATATTTTCCATAGCATTCATTCTCATCTTCTGGAAGAGGACAATAATAAATGTCCTCTCGCAGAAGTGATGGGCAGTAGGTGGCTACCCAGTCTCTTGGAGCAGAAATACAAAAATAAGGGGTTGCGGTTCCCGGTTCTACGGATTCTATGACCGAGAGCTTATTTTGTTTTATCCATTCTCTATTGCGAAACTGTTGGTTCTGCATCCAAGATTTAAACGGTTCAATAGGTGGATAGTCAGTTTCGCTTATTTCAAAGTATATTAATTTCATTCTTTTTATTTTATTATATCATAATTAAATAAATTTGTCAAATTTTCTCTTTAAAATTACTTGACAGAAAAAATTTTTTGTGCTATACTATTAGTAGAGCAAGTATTGGAGGTAAAAATGATAAAATTAGATTATTCTTTAGAATCTCCAGAAGAACGAAATGAACTAGTTAAACGAATATTAGAAGAAAATCCTAATCCAAATGAAAAATACTTGGAAATTTTGGCAGATTACCTCGTTCTTTGCATGGAGAAACAAGAAAGAAAAGAAAGAAGAATATTAACAGATAATAGAATGACAACTGTTAATAAGCGTGAAACTTCTTTTGAAGGTCTTGTTTCCCAATTAGAAAATGGCGAAGACGGCATTTATAATTTAATGACAGATGATAAATAGATAATATTTTAGCCAAAAGTAACAATAACAAAGAAAGATTTAGAAGAAATACCCTTTTTAAAACAATTAAGAGAAGCTATTACTATTTGGGAAGAAAGATTAAAACGAGCAGAAGGAAAAGATGCTTTTATAATTAAACGAGCATTGATTGAAATGCGGAAAGATTAGTATATTATAAAGAACGCTTATCGCAAACCCATTCAATTAAGTAATCGTATGTTATATAGTAAGCACTATCTTTCTTA
>Ga0265301_10004298_pt1 | contig 14449 bp, 8 predicted proteins | sample AusTroGonzalo_MG_2_FD_193488 | JGI IMG/M metagenome (GOLD analysis project Ga0265301, IMG submission 193488) | Bovine rumen microbial communities from tropical cattle in Woodstock, Queensland, Australia - Gonzalo_04 | ecosystem: Host-associated > Mammals > Digestive system > Stomach > Rumen ...
CTCAACGCATATCATGTACGTATATATAAGGAGATATCTCCGCTGCTGAATGACGAAGAGAAAGCCTATCTGGCATATAAATGTGCAGCCATAGAGTTGTAAGCAAACAAAAAAAAGAGCGTTGAGGCGCTCTTTTTTTTGCTATCAAAAGATTGACTGTTGTCCGTCCTGGCCAAGAGGTGTCTTTCCCAAATGCTGATACGCCAGCGGTGTCGCTTCTCGGCCTCGCGGAGTACGTTTGATGAAGCCTTCCTTAATCAGATAAGGCTCATAGACATCCTCAATGGTTCCGGCATCTTCTCCCATCGCAGTAGCGATCGTATTCAATCCGACAGGACCGCCACGGAACTTGTCAATGATTGTGAGGAGCAGTTTGTTGTCTATCTGATCGAGACCAAAGGTATCAATATTCAACGCCTCCAGGGCGTACTGCGCAATTTCCAAATCAATGGTGCCGTCTCCTTTCACCTGCGCGAAATCACGCACCCGGCGCAACAGGGCATTGGCAATACGCGGCGTTCCTCTGGAGCGACGTGCGATCTCCCCTGCCGCCTTCTCATTAATCTCCACGCCCAGCAGGCGTGCCGAACGCTTGACGATACCCGCCAATATATCGGCATCGTAATACTCCAGATGACAGTTGATTCCGAAACGGGCACGAAGCGGCGAAGTCAGAAGACCGGAACGCGTGGTAGCCCCGATGAGCGTGAAATGGTTCAAGTCAATCTGTATCGTTCGCGCCGAAGGCCCCTTGTCTATCATGATGTCAATACGGTAGTCCTCCATCGCCGAGTATAGATACTCCTCCACAATGGGGCTGAGACGATGAATCTCGTCGATAAAGAGCACATCGTTCGGTTCCAAGGAAGTCAACAAGCCGGCTAGGTCACCGGGTTTGTCAAGCACCGGACCGGAAGTCACTTTGAAGCCCACGCCCAACTCATTGGCGATGATGTTACTGAGGGTCGTTTTACCAAGACCCGGAGGGCCGAACAGCAACACATGGTCCAAACTCTCATGACGCAGTTTGGCGGCCTCAACGAATATCTTGAGGTTCGAAGTCACCTTGCTCTGGCCTGCAAAATCCGCAAAGCACAAGGGCCGCAAAGCGTTATCCTGTTCCTTCTCGGAGAGTTTAGCTCTTATGTCAAAATCTGTTTCCATAATCATTTTAGTATTCCAGTCATTCCAAGTTATCCGGGAGAACTGGTTTTTTCGTGGAAGAGGGCTTCCAAATCTTCAATTTGTTCAATAGGCTGGTCGGCTTTGATGACGCCATGATCGAGGATCACCACTCTATCGCACATCTCACGAACCTCCTGCATGATATGGGTGGACAAAATCACGATTGGAGATTTTGTCATTTGAGATTTGGTCAAATCCCGGATGAGTGAGCGGATTTCAACGAGTTGGTTCGGGTCAAGACCGGTGGTCGGTTCGTCCAAGATCAGCAATTCGGGATTGCCTATCAGCGCTTGCGCCAGGCCGACACGCTGTCTGTAGCCTTTGCTCAATTCACGAATATGCTTGTGTTTCTCCGGGATCAGTCCGACCCGCTCTATGAGTCTGTCGACATCGGTCTTCCGACCTTCCGAACCGGTAAGCCCCGCCATGAAGCGAAGATACTCCACCACATACATATCCTCATACATCGGGTTGTTCTCCGGCAGATATCCGATGCCCTGCGGCACCTTCACAGTACCACTATCAGCACGCCAAAGCCCGATAAGTATCTTCATGAGCGTCGATTTACCGGCACCGTTGGGCCCTAACAGCCCCACCACTTGGCCTTCCGGAATAGAAAGCGACACATCGTTCAATACGACCTGCCTGCCGAACGACTTGCTGATATGATCTATAACAACTGCCATCAATCAAAACCTTTGCGGCTGCAAAAGTACTACTTTTTTATGACATATGCAAGAAAGAGGGGATTTTTTCGACAATTTTCATTTTTTTTGCCAATTATTTGCATATTCCAATTTTTTGTAGTAACTTTGCACGACTTTTTGTGGGTCTAATAATTAACCGGATGCAATCGGCGTCCAAAACTAAACAGTCGGAAGTCGAAAGACCAAAGACAAAAGACGATTTATTTAAGAGATGAACATTGTAACCAAAGAGATTGCTCTTCCTGACGGACGAGTAATCAAACTGGAGACAGGCAAGCTGGCAAAACAAGCCGATGGCGCTGTGATGGCGACTCTCGGCAACACCATGATTCTCGCCACAGTCTGCTCCGCCAAAGATGCGGTTCCCGGCACCGATTTCATGCCGCTGACCGTAGAGTACAAAGAGAAATTTGCGTCCGCAGGACGCTTCCCGGGCGGATTTACCCGCCGCGAGGGCAAAGCATCGGATTACGAAATCCTGATTGCACGTCTGATTGACCGCGCGCTTCGTCCTCTCTTCCCTTCCAATTATCACGCAGAGACTTTCGTTAACGTTACCTTGTATTCGGCTGACGGTATCGATATGCCTGAGAGCATCGCCGGTCTGGCTGCCGGTGCGGCTTTGGCTTGCTCGGATATTCCGTTTGAGGGTCCGGTGAGTGAAGTACGTGTAGCGCGTGTAGACGGTAAGATGGTTATCAACCCGACCTTCGAGCAATGCGAGCATGCAGACCTCGAGCTGATGGTAGCCGCCACCTACGACAACATCATGATGGTCGAGGGTGAGATGAAAGAAGTGCCGGAGAGCGTGATGCTGGAGGCTATCAAGGCAGCACACGAGGCTATCAAGCCGCAGTGTCTGGCTATTAACGAGATGATGAAGGCTTACGGCAAAGAGACGAAGCGTGAGTACTGCCATGAGGTGAATGATGATGAGCTGAAGCAGGCTGTTCACGATTTCAGTTACGCCCGTGCCTATGCCCAGGCAACCAGTGCAGACACCGACAAACATCACCGTGAGGAGATGTTCACGCAGATCCGCGAAGATTTCAAGGTAGAGAAAGCCGATTATATGGCAGCGCGTGCAGAGGCAATCGGGGTTGATATTGACGAGATCGCTGCGCTCGTAGACCGCTACTATCATGATGTAGAGAAAGAGGCTATGCGCCGCGCCGTGCTTGATGAGGGCAAGCGTCTGGATGGCCGCAAGACGACGGAGATCCGTCCGATCTGGTGCGAGGTAGGATACCTGCCCGGCCCTCACGGAAGTTCCATCTTCACCCGTGGTGAGACACAGAGTCTGAGTACCGTTACCCTTGGTACGAGTCGTGATGAGAAGATTGTGGACGAAGCACTGATTCAAGGTACCGACAAATTCCTGCTGCACTATAACTTCCCGCCGTTCTCGACGGGTGAGGCAAAAGCAGCCCGTGGCGTAGGCCGTCGTGAGATCGGTCACGGTAACCTTGCTTGCCGTGCGCTGAAGAACATGATTCCGGAAGACTTCCCGTATACCGTACGTGTAGTAAGTGATATCTTAGAGTCGAACGGTTCGAGCTCGATGGCCACCGTTTGTGCCGGTACGCTGGCGCTGATGGATGCCGGTGTTCCGATGAAGAAACCGGTATCGGGTATCGCGATGGGTCTGATCTCGGAGAACCAGGGCAAGAACTACGCTATCTTAAGCGATATCCTCGGTGACGAGGACCACCTGGGAGACATGGACTTCAAGACCACCGGTACGAAAGACGGTTTGACCGCATGCCAGATGGATATCAAGGTAGACGGTCTGAGCTATGAAATATTAGAGAACGCGCTCGCACAGGCGCACGAGGCACGCATGTATATCCTCGGTAAGATTCTGGAGTGCATGCCGGCTCCGCGTGCCGACCTGAAGCCGCACGCTCCGCGTATCGTAAGCTTCTACATTCCGAAGGATATGATCGGTGCCGTCATTGGCCCGGGCGGTAAGATTATCCAGGGTATCCAGGCTGAGACCGGTGCCGTTATCTCGATTGACGAAGACGAGAAGGGCGGCAAGGTAGAGGTAGCCTCCAACAACGGCGACCAGATGCAGGCCGCTATCGCTAAGATCAAAGCGATTGTAGCTCTGCCGGAAGTAGGCGAGGAGTATGACAGTGTAGTCAAGTCTCTGATGCCGTACGGTTGCTTCGTAGAGTTCATGCCGGGCAAGGAAGGTCTGCTGCACATCAGCGAGATCGACTGGAAGCGCTACGAGACGATGGAAGAGACTGGTATCAAGGAAGGTGACCATATCCGCATCAAACTGCTGGAGATTGACCCGAAGACCGGCAAGTTCCGTCTGAGCGCCAAAGCGCTGAAGGAGAAACCGGAAGGCTACGTAGAGCCGGAGAAGCGCGAACGCGCCCCGCGCGGTGACCGTGACGGCGCACGTCTGGACAGAGGTCCGCGTCCTGAGCGGAGAGGACCACGTCCCGAAAGGCACTAATCGTAATTTCGTAATCACTTGATCACGAGACATACTAAAAGAGGACTTCGTTTGGGAAGTCCTCTTTTTTATGCAATAATGAAGAATTACTTATTCAGCTTGATTTCGCATTTCGGCAGACAACCGGCACACATCGGGAAGATCTGACCCAGCGCCACAAAGATGAATGCAATACCTGCTACCGGGCTCACTTTCAGATTTACGCTAAGACCGGTATAGAAATTACCTGTTAAATTTATGACAGACGGCTCCAGGAAGCAGGAAATGAAAGCCAGAAGAACTGCCAAGCAACCCAGGCAAGCAGGAACAAACCAAAGGTTTGCATTTTCCTGTTTCAACTTCCATCCGAAGAATGCCAGCAAAATACCTTCCAGCATGCCCCACAAGCCAAAGAAGAACATGTCAGAAGCAATACCTTCTTTTACAAAGAAGACAATCGCAAACAAGAAATACAGACATGCAACTGTAGCTTGCTTGCAATCCTTCTTGTCCAGATAAGCGCCAAAGCCTTGAGCGGCAGCAGCCAACATCAAGAACAAGCCTACCAACCAGTGAATGCTATTGATCATTATAATCAACGCAATAGCAAACAACATCAGACCACTGATGGCCTTCATCAATTTAGAATCCAATTTAATTTCCATAACAGTAAAAAATTTGAGTTAATAATGTTAAATATTTTAGAATTTACTAAAAGTCCTTTTTCCACATCACGCCGACACCCTGAATGGTAGATGCCTGACGCAAGGAGTATTTATCCACCGTGTGCGTATAGCCTTTGAGCCGCCACTGGCCGTCTTCGGTAAGCAAGACTTCCACATCGAGGTCTCCAAAGAACGGCTGGTTGGATATATCGTTATACCGATATCCGAAGTTACCATTGATAACCAGTCTGTCCACCGGCATAATCTGGAACTGGGCTTCGTACTCCTGACTTCTATCCCCTTGCTCTCCATCGGTCCGGATAGCGACACCCAAGGTGAACATATTCGTCAGTTTGGAGAGCCAGGCATTAATCTGTCCCGTCACGGTGGAGGAGAGAATCGAATAGGTAGAGTTCAGCGTTGCGTTCTGCATATTACTCATATTCTCCGGCGCGAAGAAACGTCCGAAGACAAGGAGATAGATGACCTGACGCATCAGCATCTCATCCGTATTAATGACATCCCTCACCTGTTGCTGAACCGTCTGATCGCTATTCGGGAACTCGAGCGAGAAACGCATGATCGGATTATTCAGCGGTCCGGTCATATGCATACAGGTATTGACCGGTATATTGGTTCGTGTCGTTGCCAACTGACTGATATCATCCCCGAAGAGGTCTTTGAGACTTGCCGTCACGCGGTATTTGGCGGTAACGTTCATCTGTGGGTTGGACGGATTGCCCGAGAAGATAATCGACGAACCGGAAGCGACGGTGAAGTCTTTACGAATCACATTCCCCACGGTGTAAGACATCGAGCCCTGATCCATATTATAGTTGCCCAACAAGGACACCTCTTCGGTCTGCGTATCGTAACGGACGGTGAAAGCACCCGCTCCGCGTGCCTGAATCATATCATGGTTCCGCTCTCCGACAATGAGCTGGAAGAGCAAAAGCGGGTTGGCCTCGATATTGAGTTTGAGCAGGCATCTTCCTCCCGGTACATAATATGCTTTCTTCCGTTCCCGTTTGATATCGATATTATCCAGGACATGCTCCTGCACAACATTCTGTTTCGGCGCATGCTGCACGAAATGGATGAAGTTCGACTCATATGCCGACGACGCATTATCGAGGCTGAAGAGGAACCTGGAGTTCTTGGCTGTCTGCATATCCGCAGCCACCAGCATATCCTTATCCGTGCCCGTGACATCAAGATGACCGGATGCAAAAACGGAACCCTGCATGACATCGCCCGCGTTGTTGGAATCAAAGACGAGTGCTTCGTAGGCATCCAGATGAAGATCCAATTCGTAGGACTTGAACTGATTATGCCGGATGGCACCGTTCAGCTCCAAGGGATTCCCATAGGCATCGGTCAACTTGACATCAGGGAACAAGATAGCGGTAGTGTCCATCCGAATGGTATCACGGGCTATCGTATATCGTGCACCGGTCCAAGGCAAGGTCAAGGAAGCGTCCTCCGCCAACACATCAAGCAGGACATACACGCCTCCACCCTTTTGGCCTCCGACGATGATGGACCCCGTGCCCCAACCATCCAGACTGTCCAAGACGGTGCTCGTCCAATGGTTGATGAAGTCCAGCGGCACTCTGTCGGACAACATATCCAGTTTCCAACCGCCTCCGTTAAAGTCCACCTTGCCGTCCAGATTCACCACTTTCCGGTCAGGCCTCTCCACATCCGCATGGAACGCCAGCGAATCCGTGACATGCAGATCCACCATAGCTTCTCCGAAATAGCAGTCGTTCAAGCCCATCGAGTCAATACGGATCAGTGTCTCCACCTGCGGATGGCCAAAGATACCCGTCACGTCCGCCTCTCCGGTCATATAGCCATTGAAGGTGATGATCTGTTTGGGCAGGATGAAAGGAATCAGATAGGACGCGTCAATCGAATCCAGCACTATACTGAGGGTATCGTCCGACGAGGTCGATGCCATGCCGTTAACACGGATAGCCTGTCCGGCACCGGACAAGGAGAAATGATCCACCTGCAACCAGGAGTCGGCGCCGCAATAGGCCAGATAACTGTCACTCATGGAATAGGTCGAATCCCGCAGCAGAAAATCATTCTGCAAGAAATGCATCTCTATCAAGGGTTTTCTGTTATACTGCGAGAAACGGGTGATAAACGACATGTCTCCGACATATCGTCCATCCCGCTGCTGCGAGAGCCGCGCATCGTATAGGTCCCTACCTGTTAAGGTAGTCATCACCGAATCCCAGTTCTGCTGCGGTTCCCGCCTGAAAGTCAATCGCGAGAGGAGCGAGTCCCGGAACGCTACTGTCGAAAACCTCATGTCCGCATGATCCACTTCCGCCGAGAAGACGAAGGACAAGGAATCGCTCACGGTATTCAGAGAAAGCGACAAGTCATGGATAGGCTGGTTATACGCCCGCACACCGGGGGCCGTGAAGGAGAAACTGATAAACGGTAGCTGTCCTCCCAGAGGTGAGATGTTGATATCCGCCCGCATAGAGGAGTTGTCACTAATGACCACCGGCGCTTCGAAGAGGCTCTGGAACTGTCTGAGACGACTTCCTTCCGCCCGGATATTCATAGCCACCGGCGCCCAACCGGCTTTCGGTTCCGGTACGGCAGTGGGCAGATAACGATGCAAGGCAGACTGGAACGCGGGTACCAGATCGGCATAGCGGAACACGCCGTCCACCTCCACAAAGAGGTTATCCGACTTGAGCGATATATATTTCGACTTGTCCGCAGCGCCGGAAGTGACAATCGTCATATTCTCCATGAACATGGCGTCATACTGCGTAGCCAGGAAGAGGGAGTCCATCTCCACCTTACCGGCCAGCTCCTCCAGGTGCGGACCGCTGAGGTCCACTATCATTTTGAAAGACGTGCGCGTCGTAGTATCCCGGTCTTCCGTGAAAGGCGCCAAGTCAAAATGATGACACTGCAGGACACAATTGATCTCGGGATTGTTATCTTTCGGTTTCACCACGCCCTCGAAAGAAGCCTTGATATGCGGGTCATCGATGGAACTGAAACCTTCGAACAACTTCGGCTCGTAGTGGCCGTTGAAGGCCAGGTCATTAAAGGTATAGTTGTTATACGTCAGTTTCTGAACATTCGCGATGATATCTCCGTACACGCCATCCGACTTCAGCTGTCCCTTCGAATCAAAATCCAGTGTCACGGCGGTCAGTTTGGGGTTATCCAGGAGTTTTCCCAATTTGAAGTCCTTCCCCACGATCTTCGCGGTATAATTCATGTACGCCGAATCCGGATGGTTCTGCAGCGTACCGCTGGTAGTGATCGAACCGAGCGCGGTTTTGAAACTGCCGTTCAGCCGCATGTCATGCAATCGACCGGACAAAAGACCCTTGTAATGAATCGTGCCCAGGCGATGAACAGGTTGCGGCAACTGAACCGGTTTGTTCTGCAGCTGCGACAGGAAATCCTGCAGGCGTGCCGCGTTCGTCTGTATCTCCTGAAGGTTGGCACGGACATAGGTCTTCTTAGCATCGGACAAGTTGGTCAGAGACAGATCGCCGGAGAGGACGGGATGGCCGTCATAGTGCACCTCGATCCCCTGGAAACGGATGGAATCCATGGTCCCGCCCACGGCACCGTGCAAAGCGACCGGGCGATTAAGGCCCTTGACATCCGGTATGAAAAGCGAGAGGTCCGCCGGAACGATCTGCGCTTCGCGGAAATGAAGGGTGAAGGGTGTCTGTTTCGCTTTCTCCGTCAGAGACAGGGAGTCTTCGGCAGGATACCTCATCTCAATCCCGCCCATATCGACACGCGAACGCGCCAGTTGGGCTTTCAGGGTCGGAAGACTGAATATTGAATCGTTGCTGATGAAATGCGCACTCAACTGTTTCACCTCAAAGGGCGTGGCTGAAGGGTCGTGAAGCGGGGTGATCCGCATCGCCAGCTCCTTCACCTGCGCATCCAGCGAAGCTGTATTCAGGTGCAGCTCCTGCAGGTCCATGCGCGCATGCGCCAAGAGCATCCGGTAGTCATCGTAATCGATACGAAGCGAGTCAAACTGAATATCATGCACCGCTATCAACTGCTGCAGCGGTTCGGAATCCGAAGGTTTGTCCAATCCCAGGCCCTCCACGAAGAACTGATAGTTCCAGACGCCATCCCGGCGGTATAGTTTGGAAACAGCGTTGTTCACATGGACATGCGAGAACTTGATTTCATCCCGCAATAAGGCCATCGGACAGAAATGAACGTATATCTCATTCACATACAGAAGCGTATCGTGATTCAAGTCCTCAAAATAAATATCATGGATAGAGACCCGCGCCGGAAAATGATAATGCACCTCACCGATATGCGCATCCGTCCCCAGGGCATGTGCAAACTCGGTCGTCACCCAACGAACCGCCGCCGTCTGCACACGGTCACTCATCAGCGTAGCCACCAGCATCAGGAATACCAGCAACACACTGAAGGAGAAAACACCCACTATGTACAATACGCGCTTCATCTCTGCACATTTTAGCGTGCAAAGATACGAAAAAATTTTCGTATATACAAAAAAAATGCAAAAAATTGTCAAAATATTTGTGTATTTGAAAAAATTGTAGTAATTTTGCAGTCCGTTTTGAGCCTCTGGCGATTGCATTAGGTATCAGCCGTCAGCAATCAGCAATCAGAAAACATCTGAAAACTGAAAGCTGAATGCTAAGAACCGAATAGTAGTAAATGCTCTTAACGTATCTACTAATCCATAAAAAAGAAAATAGAAAATGGATTTGATCAAAGTAGCTGAGCAAGCATTTGCCGGCGAGAAGAAAGAACTGCCCGCATTCAAGGCAGGAGACCAGATAACTGTTGGTTATCGTATCAAAGAAGGTAACAAAGAGCGTATTCAGGAGTTCCGCGGTGATGTCATTTGCATCCACGGCAGCGGTGACAAGAAGCGCTTCACGGTTCGTAAGATGAGCGGCAACGTTGGTGTAGAGCGTATCTTCCCGATGGACAGCCCCTTCATCGAGAGCATTACAATCAACAAGTACGGTAAAGTACGTCGTGCCAAGTTGTATTACCTCCGCGAGCGTACGGGTAAGAAAGCCCGCATCCAAGAGCGTCGCGTCAAGTAAGAAAAAGGGGGACCTTCGGGCTCCCCTTTTTAGTTAAAGGATTAAAATGGTTTGCAAAGCAAACGTTAAACAGTTAGATCTTTCGGTATCACGGAATTACGGGATAACGGTATAACGATTGGATGTTTCAACTCGAGAGTCCATATAAACCGACAGGGGATCAGCCGCAGGCGATACAGGCGCTTGTTGACGGTATTAACGCCGGTGCAGAAGCACAGGTGCTGCTCGGTGTGACGGGTAGCGGTAAGACGTTTACCGTAGCGAACGTCATCCAGCAGCTCAACCGCCCCACCCTCATCATGAGTCATAACAAGACCTTAGCGGCCCAGTTATACTCGGAGATGAAGGCTTTCTTTCCGCACAATGCGGTGGAGTATTTCGTGAGTTACTACGACTACTACCAGCCCGAAGCGTATATCCCTGCGACGGACACGTATATCGACAAGGACCTGAGTATCAACGAGGAGATTGACCGTTTGCGACTGAGTGCCGTGGCGGCGCTGCTGAGCGGACGAAAGGATGTGATCATCGTCAGTTCAGTAAGCTGTATCTACGGTTTGGGCAGTCCGCAGGATTTCACGGCCAATGTGATTGAGCTGCAACGCGGCAAACAGATACCGATGGACACGCTGCTGAAGCAGCTTATAGGCGCGCAATACGTGCGTAACGATATTGAACTCGCGCGCGGACGTTTCCGCGTCAAAGGAGACACGATAGACATCGCCCTCGCCTATGCGGATTACCTTGTTCGGATCGAGTTCTTCGGGAATGAGATAGACGCCATCCTGACGGTTGACCCCATCAGCGGACAGGTACTGGAAGAGTTCGAGCACTACAACCTCAGTCCGGCGACGATTTTTCTGACAAGCGCCGACCGGATAGCCGCAGCGAAGGAGCAGATCAAGGCCGATCTGGACAAACAGATCCGCTATTTCATCGACATGGGCGAAGAGTTATACGCAAAGCGTATCGAAGAGCGTGTGAAGTACGATCTGGAGATGCTGGACGAGTTAGGCTACTGTACCGGTGTGGAGAACTACAGCCGTTATTTCGACGGCCGTGAAGAGGGCACTCCGCCCTACTGTCTGCTGGATTATTTCCCGAAAGACATGCTGCTCGTGATTGACGAGAGTCACGTGACCGTGCCGCAGATCCGCGGTATGTACGGAGGTGACAAGGCACGTAAGGACAATCTGGTGACGTACGGTTTCCGTCTGCCGGCAGCACGTGATAACCGGCCGTTGAAGTTCGACGAGTTCGAGGCCAAGACAGGCCAGACGATCTATGTATCGGCTACGCCGGATGAATATGAGATGGACCGCTCGGAAGGTATTGTCATCGACCAGCTGATTCGTCCGACGGGTCTGTTGGATCCGGAGATTGAGGTCCGGCCGACGAAGGACCAAGTGGATGACCTAATGGACGAGATCAAGTTCCGCATGCATCGGGGCGAACGCTGTCTGGTGACGACGCTGACCAAACGCATGGCAGAGGAGCTGGACGAGTACCTGCGCAAGTACCGCATCAAGTCCGCCTATATCCATTCGGATATAGACACGATTGAGCGCGTGAAGATCATGGAGGACTTGCGGCGCGGAGAATACGATGTGTTAGTGGGTGTGAACCTGCTGCGCGAAGGACTGGACCTGCCGGAAGTGAGTCTGGTAGCGATACTGGATGCCGACAAGACGGGTTTCTTGAGAGACCAGCGCAGCCTGACACAGACGGTAGGCCGTGCGGCTCGTCACGTACACGGCAAAGCCGTGCTGTACGGCGACAAGATCACTCCGGCTATGCAGGCGACCATCAACGAGACGAACCGAAGAAGGGCTATCCAGATGCGGTATAACGAAGAGCACGGTATTGTTCCGACGCCTATCAAGAAAGAGATCAACACTTCGGCTTTGGCCGGACTCTATAAAGATCCGGAAGAAGAGAAGCGCAAGCTGACCGAGAGCATCAAGGCCGGATGGAAGAACGCCGAATGGCAGAAGATGGACGCCGCCAAGCTGGAGAAAGCCATTGACCAGAAACGCAAAGCCATGCTCGCCGCAGCAAAAGCGACGGACTTTGAGACCGCCGCTTTCCTTCGAGACGAAATGCTCGAGATGCAAAACCGATTGCAAGCTATCGAAAGTTGATAGTTGAAAGTTTAGAGAAGCCTTCTTGTGGAAAGTTATAAGTTACTTTTCCGCTAAAATAGTAGCTGAGTAGGGTTCTACAGCCACCCATCCGGCTTCAATCTGACCCAAGCCGTTCACATTAGCCTCCGCATCATGGGCGAGAACGATATAATTCGCTTCCGGCACCGGGAAATCTGCTGTTTCCGCACTACCGTTCAGCAACACTATCAATGACTTGGCGCTGTCTATTCCTTCGAGGTCTTTGATGCGATAGGCAATCAGGTTCTCATTCCCTTTTTCCATCAACGGCAAGAATTCACAATGCTTCTTGACGAGTTCGGCACTACCGAGACGGAAGCCTTTGTGCGCATGACGGATAGCAATCATCTGTTGGTAGTATTCAAACAGATCGTTGTACTTCGCCTTGTTCTCCCATGGGATGATATTGATGCTGTCTGGGCTCTGGAAACTGTTGTCGATGCCCATTTTGGTACGGAAGAGTTCTTCGCCGCCGTAGATGAAGGTCATGCCTTGAGAAACCAGGACAGCCGTCTGCGCGAGTTTGTTCATGCGGATCTTGATGGCTTCGGTCTCTTCCTTGGCGCTCACCTCGATGCGGTCACGCAGGCAGTAGTTGTCATGGCATGTGATGTAAGAGACATGCTGCATCGGTTCGCCACTCCAGTCCGGACAAGCGATGAGACCGTTCATCAGCGCCTCTTTGCATGCCGCATTACCGGAAGCGAAACCGCGCTTATGGTCAAACGGGCTGCCGATGAGGGAGTTGCGGATATCATCGCTAAACGCGCCCACACGCGGCATCTTATAGGTCCATTGTTTCATAGCAAGCTGTTCGTAAGGATATGCCGGGCTCATGGCTGCCCACCCTTCACCATAGGTGAGGATGGTCGGGTCAATCTCATCCAATGCCGCACGGATGGCGTTCATGGTCTCTTGGTCATGGATGCCCATGAGGTCAAAACGGAAACCGTCCACATGGTACTCGCGTGCCCAATAACATACTGACTCAATCATAAACTGACGCATCATCTGCTTGTCACTTGCGGTCTCGTTGCCGCACCCCGAACCGTTGGCGTAGGTGCCGTCCTCGTTCATGCGGTAGAAATAATTCGGTACCACGCGTCCGAGTGCGCAGCCCATGGCATCGTAAGTATGGTTATACACAACGTCCATGACGACACGGATACCGTTCGCGTGCAGCGCCTGAATCATCATCTTCGCTTCGCGGACCCGGCACGCCGGGTCCGTCGGGTCGGTCGAATAACCGCCTTCGGGCACATTGTAGTTCACCGGATCGTAACCCCAGTTATAGCGGTTCTTATCAAGCGTCGTTTCGTCAATACTTCCGTAGTCGAACATCGGCAGGATCTGCAAGTGGGTAATACCGAGTTCTTTGAGATGCGCGATACCGGTTGAGAGACGCCATCCCTCATCATAAACGTCTGTTTCTTCATCCGTCAAGGCAAGGAATTTGCCTCTGTGCGACGTCTCGATACCCGAATTAGGCGACATCGTGAAGTCGCGGAGATGGGTTTCATATACGACGATATCGGTCATGTCCGGCATCGCGGGACGTACGTCTTTGTCCCATCCTTCGGGGTTGGTAGCCGTCATGTCTATGATCGCTGCACGTTCGCCGTTGATGCTCACCGCCTTGGCGAAAATACCCGGACTCTCCATACCCCACTCGCCGTTTTGGAACGAACGGACGGTGTAATACTTACCGGCCAGATCGCCCTTGACGGTAGCCGTCCAGAAATCGTTGTTCCCTTTGGTGAGAGCAATAGTTTCAAAAGGTTCTTCACCTTCATCCACCCACCAGGCTCCATTATAAATCCGCACCTCCATCTGCTCAGCGATGTTGGACCAGAAAGAAAATTGGGTTTTTGAGGGACTGTAGAGGCATTCATCCTCCAATTTCGGCTGCTGCTTCGTCGAGCAAGCCAGCAATGCTAAAGAAAGCATAAGCAAGATTGTTTTACGCATAGTATATAGAATAGATTAATTAATAATTTTGGTGCAAAATTACTACAATTTTTGCATATATGCAAATTTTAAAGCATATTTTTGATGGCAAAGCAATAATTTGCGATGACAGAAAGCCTTGGTGCCATGCGGATATACGCTAATGTGAAGATTTTCTATCATCTAGACACCGTCTGGTACCGTTAACAACCGCCATCGGGTGAGG
>Ga0265301_10004305_pt1 | contig 14426 bp, 4 predicted proteins | sample AusTroGonzalo_MG_2_FD_193488 | JGI IMG/M metagenome (GOLD analysis project Ga0265301, IMG submission 193488) | Bovine rumen microbial communities from tropical cattle in Woodstock, Queensland, Australia - Gonzalo_04 | ecosystem: Host-associated > Mammals > Digestive system > Stomach > Rumen ...
GAGCTTATAAACATAAGCCTCAATGAGTGTCTGTCAAGAACCGTAATAACAAGTATCACAGTGTTCCTGGTTGTTTTCATACTTTTCCTCTTCGGTGGAGATGTAATAAACAACTTTGCTTTCACCATGCTGATAGGCACGGTGTGCGGAACATACTCTACAATAGCTATTGCCGTACCTTTGGTCTACTCATGGGCCGGTGGTGGCAGAAAATAACATATATCCGGGGTTCCGGTGCGGAAGATAAAAAAGTTCAAGATTCCGGTTTACACCTATGAAATAGCACGTATGTGCAGAAAAACCGGACTTAACCTTGACCTTACAGGCCTGGGAGCGGAACGTGATTTTAAGGAATACATTTCGCTCCTGGCCTCCACACTGGAACCCTCGGTTGTTTTCGACTACTTTCCCCCTGACGATGAAGATACCGCTGTAATAGGAAGTGATTCAGCCAGCAGGAATCCATCTACAATAGCAATACTCACACTTGGAAGTCCATTCGCAGACAGAACTGCTTCTGAAAAAGAAGACACAAGAAGACAGATCAACATAACTGCTGCAATATCTTTTCTTCAGGCTGCAGTAAAAGTAATATCAGATCTGTCCGCACAGGAAGCCACACGGGAAGGTTTTGTTTTCTCAAAACCTCTGTATATTTATTCAAAACCAGATCTGAATACGCGAGAAAACAGCAAAAGCGGAAGCGATACATACGAGGTTCCTTTATACAGGGATGAGCTTTTGTCAAAACTGGTAAAAAGACTTGAAGCTGAAAAAATAGGAATATTTCTGAATGATGGGCTGATTACTCCGGAATATTCCTGTGTTTTCAGGCTTGAATGGCTTATAAAACAAAAAAGAAAATAACGCAGCAGAAACACTTTAAACTGATGGGCAGATTTATATTTATTTTATATACAGCGGCCGCCCCGCTTCTGGCAGCGGGATATCTGTTTTCACTTATTTTTACACCGCGCAGAGGCAGACTGGCAAAATTAGGACCGGAACTTAAGGAAAGACTTGCTGTTGAACTGCCTGCCTTGCCACAGAATGCATTATGGTTTCATGCTGCCTCCATGGGAGAGGTAAAAGCCATATCGGTTCTTGCACCTCTTCTGGCAAAAAAACTTGATAAGGATTTTTTTATAACAACATCCACGGCAACAGGCAAAAAAGAAGCTCTTAAAATCACAGAAAATGTCACTCTTATGCCTGTTGATTTCTATCCTTTTGTAAAAAAACTTATAGAGCAGACAAAGCCAGTGATGCTGATAAACGCTGAGACAGAAATATGGCCGGCCGCCTTTCATCTGGCTGATGAATATGGCATACCTGTATATATAGCAAGCGCAAGGATTTCACAGGGCACATTCAGCCTGTATAAAAAACTTTCCCCGCTCACGGAGTATATATTCAAGGGTGTAAGGAAAGTATTGTGTCAGAGTGAGAGTGACGCAGAAAGATACCGCAGACTTAAAGGCCTTGAAGGCAGGGTTTATGTAACAGGAAATCTTAAATACGATCAGACCTCTGCTGCGGAAAAAAACACTGAAATAACAGAGCTCATGCGTATCTTTAACCCACATTCCGCTCCGGTTTTCACAGCAGGCTGCACACATCCGGAAGAAGAAGGAATTATTCTTGAGGGATACAAAAAGGCACTTGAACACATACCTGGACTGAAACTTGTGATTGCGCCGCGTCATCTGGAACAGATTTCAATTACAGAAAAAAATATCGGAAACGCAGAACTTAATTACACCGTATGGCCTGACAGCCATACTGATGAAACCGCAAAGGCTTCTGTACTGCTTATAAACCACACAGGAGTTCTGCAGTCCCTTTACAGCTGTTCAGCTGTATGTTTTACAGGTGGCACGCTCGACAATACAGGAGGCCACAATCTGCTTGAACCTGCCCTGTTCAGCAGGCCAGTGCTGTTCGGTCCAGGCTACCGCACAGCGAAAATAGCAGGAGACGCACTGTTAAAGAATAAAGGCGGTTTTATTATCAGGACGGCTGATGACCTTGCAAAGAAATTAAAATCCCTTATACTGTCCCCTGAAGCCCTTGCCGAGGCTGAAAAAAATTCCTGCAGAACACTTAAAGAACTTCAGGGAGCGACAAACCGTACCCTGAATATGATTCCATAACAGACATATAACAATCAGGTGAATTTTATACCTGATACAGATAAATTGAAACAGCCCCCGGTTTAAACCGGGGGCTGTGTTTTCTTATTGCAAACAGAGTGTATACTGTTAATTACAGCTAACAGTACTACCTGACATATTACGCCAGCTTCCAGAAACGTTAATAAGTACCTTATTTGAATCACTACAGTTATTGCAATAAACCATCGTGCCATCAGTAGCTGTCATGGAGAATATATCAGAACATGTCTTACTGTTAAGCACAAGCTGAGTACTATTGTTTACAATATTGTTAAGGTTTATTGTATCCGCCTGCACCGTACCATTAATAGTAGCATCCGTAGCTGTAATATTTCCGGTTTGCAGAGACCTGAAAGTTACATTTGCGCCTGTATTAAGATTTTGTGGTGCTGATATGGTAATTACCCCGTTGGACGTATTGACAGAAATACGATTAAGAGTACCCTCAATATGTCCCGCTACCGGCTGCCCGCTGGAATTACCCATAACAATATCGCCACTGTCTAAACTAATCTCACCTATGGCATTAGAATCCGAAGCATACAGAACCGAATTACTTGTGTATGAGGTACGTCCTGTTCCGCCGGCAGATACAGGCAGAGTTCCGGAAACAAGTGCTCCGTCTGCGCCTATTGAAAGTACACCGGCTGAAAGCCCGCTAAGTGTAAGTCCCGTGAAAACAGGCGACGCAGTCTGTCTTAAATCCTGTGCCAGGCTGAATGAAATAGCAGGAGTAGCTCCTGTATTAACAGAAACATTAATGCCATTCCCACCTGAAAGTGCTGCTCCGGCCGGTCCAGATTCTGTACCAATAAGCATCTGTCCGGAAGACAGAGAAAGATCTGTCACAGCGTCGGTTCCGTTGCCTATAAGCAGAGCATTCGTCGTAAGGGAAGTTCTTCCGGTTCCACCCTTGGAAACAGGCATTATTCCGGAAATCTCCGCCGTGCTGACAATATGTGTACCTACTGTACCACCGCCGTCAACCGTAAGGAAGCCGTTAGAAAGACTGCTAAGCGTAAGACTATTGAAAGACGGGGAACTTCCTGTGGAAAGTTCCTGTGGCAGAGCGAGTGTTATTATGGTATTTCCAGAACCATCAGTAGAGGTACTCACGGAAATACCGTCTGCCTCTCCCTGAATCCTGCCTTTTACCGGTTCGCCGGAAGAATTTCCAATTACAATATCTTTTGCAGACAAATTAAGAAATTCAAATACTCCAGAACCGTTAGCCATCATTATTCCATTGGCAACAGGTGAATCAGTTCCGGTACCGCCACGGTTTACTGGCAGTATCCCGCTTACCTCATTATTATCGGCAAGATTCAGTTTTCCAGCTGCCAGTGTCTGTGGAGTGCCTGAAACAACTTTAATCACTGTGCCTGCGGATGTATCAAATGAAGAAGCACCGGTGCCGCCATTAGCAAGGCCCAATATAGAACTTCCAACATCTGAAGTATCATCAAGATGCACTGTTCCAGTACCTATCAAAGTGCTATATTGCCTTAACACACCCTGGATACCCTGGAGATTCTGACCGGTTCCACCTTTATTCACCGGCAGTACTCCTTCTGTGTCAGATACAAGATTTACCTGTTCAGCAGATACATTACCTGTATTACCGGCTTTCAGAATACCATTGAATCCGGTAATTACAAGCCCGGCGAATGTGGGGGTTGATATTTCAGATATATCCTGAGCCGCTCCAATCGTTATACTGCCTGAATCTGAAATAACACGGGTCTGATTGGCCACAGGTGTTATATTTGCAGCAGCAGGCGCTCCATCTGTCTGTCCGATAAGTATTTTACCACTGCCAACTGAAAATGATTCAAGCGATGAGGCTCCGGCATAAATAATAGTACCAGCGGTAAATGAACTATGTCCTGTACCGCCATGTGCCATAGAAAGCGTACCATTTATCTCAGTAGCAAGATTTATTGTTCCTGTTGATATAGCCCCATTACCATATGAATAAAGAGGTCCGGGGTGAGAAGCGAAATATGCTTCATCTCTTCCTGTACCGCCATTTGCTACTGGAAGTATTCCGGTAAAGTCGGTCATCTCAAGCACAGGCGATGCAGAAACAACACCTGAGGCAGAAGTTTTGACAAATCCCTCGCCAAGCCCGGAAAGCCTTAGTCCGGTAAACACAGGCGATGCATTAGGCCGTATGCTCTGTTCAAGCCCTATAATTATTTTTCCGGCTGTTGCCGTACTTACGACAACACCAGTAACAGCATCGCCAAGAATATTTCCTGCAGATGGGACACCGGAGACACCACCGATAATTATTTCGCCCTGCTGTAACCCTATTTCACTTACAGCTCCAGTCGATGTTGTAACCATCACACTGTTAGGAGTGAATGAGGATTTACCGGTTCCGCCATTGGCCACAGGCAGAACATTCTCTACTTCTGATGTTAAATTAACTTTACCACCTGTAAGCTGTGAACCATTGCTGTGTACAACACCAGTATTTATGGAAGTGCTTCCTGTTCCGCCATTGGCAATGGCGAGCACTCCTGAAACTTCATTGCCGAGATTCACAGGGCCTGATGTAATTGAATCCCCGCTTGTATAGCGGAGCACACCAGTGTCAAGGCTGTTTCTGCCGGTTCCGCCATTGGCTATTCTCAAAACAGAACTGCCTATATCACCAGAAGAGGCCAGATTAACAGTGCCTGTTCCTATAACTGTTGAATATTTTCTAAGAATACCTGTCTTTCCACCAAGATTCTGCCCTGTTCCGCCGTTTTCCGCAGGCAGAACACCGGAAACCATGCCTGACGCTGAATCAAGAGCGATAGCAGACTCGGCAGTAAGATTACTGTTACCGTGCGCTCTGACAAAACCATTGAGACTGGTCAGTTTAACATTCGCAAATGTAGGAATTGACGTTGTATTGATATCCTGGGGAAGACTTAATGTTATACTTCCGCTCCCGGGAGTAACGGTTATCTGATTTGCAGTTCCGGTAATCTGAGCAGCAACAGGTGTACTATTTGTTCTTCCTATAAGAATCTGCCCATCATTCAGTCTGACTTTTGTAAAAGATGTATTGCCATCCGCTACAAGAATATCCCCAGTGGAATAAGATGATATGCCTGTTCCTCCGTTTGCTACGGAAAGCACACCGGTAATTTCATTGTCCCCTGCTGAAAGACTTATAGTACCTGTTCCAAGGAAAGTCTCATAACTTCTCACAGGACCGCTTACACCAAGGCGGTCTGTACCTGAACCTGTTCCACCAAGGCTGACAGGCAGTATTCCGGCCACATTTGAAAGGTCTATGTGTTCATTTGAGAAAACATTTCCACTACCATCTACCTGTAGTATCTGTCCGGCATTTCCTGCAAGTCCAGCAAGGGTAATACCTGCAAAAACAGGAGTATTCGTAGATGATACAGGCTGGGGGATAGACAACCTGATATATCCGCTTGTATCAGTATTTACATCAATATTGGTTCCTGTAATACTGCCTGCAACAGGCGCACCGCTATCATTACCTACAAGCACTTTTCCTTTTGGCAGAATAATCTGTTTAAGTTTATTCGTACCATCAGCATAGAAAATACCATACTGTTCATATGAACTACGGCCTGTTCCGCCATGATCAGCCATGAGCACATCAGACACCTCTGCGTTACTTGACAGGTTAACCGTTCCGGTTCCTATTATCATTCCGTAATTCTTTATAATACCGCTTTTGCCGGAAATATCCTGGCTTGTACCGCCATTGATAACAGGAAGTATTCCTGAAACTTCTGAATTCAGTTTTATTGTTCCTGTAGAGAAAGATGTTCCGCCATCAAAACGCAGAGGACCTTCCATCCCAGTAAATGAGGCATGTCCGGTACCACCGTTTGCAATTGAAAGCACATTCTGAACTTCGGACTCAAGACTTACTTTACCAACTGTAACAGATGTTCCTTCTCCTTTTACTATTCCTGTTTCAAAAGTTGAATGTCCGGTGCCACCATGAGCCACATCAATGGTCTCGCCTTTCCACGTTGCATTTGTTATATTTCCAGACTGGTCGATTATTTTATTGTTATTAACGTAAACGCTGTTTCCGGCTTTTATACTGTCTGCTGCATAAACACTGCCTGCTGTAGCAAGTACCCCGTCTCCAGCGATATTTTCGTTTGAAGAGCCTATAAGCATATTCCCATTTACATGAAGCGTTGCCTTTATAGGATTGTCACCAGTTCCCACACCGACTTTGCTATCCTTTATAACAAGAACCTTATTTGCGGCACCATTGCTGAAGTCTATTTCCGTATTGGAATTTATCCTTATGTCACCCTCTGCTCTTAATCCTGTGGGACTGCCTATGGCCCCTACACTGGTAATTCTGGAATTATCGGGGAAACGTATGGATTCAGCATAAAGCTGTCCGTTTACATATAGTATTGAATTGTCATCAGTCTGAGCGGAATTTACCGCTACAGATGAGCCCCTGACCAATAAAGCCGGTGATGCGGAATCGCCTACAATCAAATCTTTTTTTACAGTATAGGCACTATTTGACAGACTTGAAACAATATTCTCCTCAGTATTTCCGCCAACCATAAAATTCAAAGTTTCATTTCCGGCTGTTGTTATGCTGGCTGTTTCAGTCCCGGCATGATGAAAACGGACTGATGAGTCCGCACCTGAACCACCTACTATATGAACTACTGCGGTGGAATCTCCACCTCCTACCTGCAGATAACGGTCTGTATCTCCAAATGCCAGAGTAGTTCCTCCAGCCACGACACGCTGATATGCATAAACATTTGAGGATATAACAACAGAGCCATTAAAAGTATTGCTTGTAAGGAAAACATTTGATTTATCAAGATAGGCAGGGTTACCTGTAGCAAGTCCAATATTTCCTTTTACCGTAAGATTTCCATCTATAACTGTATCAGGAAGGTAAACCTTAGTATTTGCGTTGTTATTTGCGATAAAGCTGCTACCTGTTATATTAACATTTCCATACAGATTTGTGACACCAGTAACCGTCATGCTGTCTGCTTTCACACCTCCGGCAACATCAAGTTTAGCTTCGGGATTATTCTTGCCTATGGCAACACGTTTATTGCTGTCTTTCTGAAGATAAAGATGAGAGCCGGTAACGTTTATAACATTATTATCCTGGTCATCTGTGCCTAAAAATATTCTTCCGGTTGTTATTCCATTTGATGTACCTTCAGAAACCCGTAGTTTTCCATTAACCTCCAACGGGTACCCGGGAGATGAGGTTCCAACACCAACAAATCCTTCAGGAGAAAGTACAATCTGACTGTTCTCACTTCCGGGAGCTTTTAACATAAGATTATTATTCGTTATTTTTATCGAACCATTATTTATGCCATTACTCTCCTCGTCAAGAAAAAGCGGACTTCCAAGACGCACGGCATTTCCGTCTTTTCCGGAAAGTGTACCATCTATGCGCATATTACCCTTAACAGTAAGCAGTGATACTGGATTATCCAGCGCACTCTGAATATCGCCAACAATAACACCTTCAGTTGTTATTCTTATACGCTCGCTGTTGTCAACCTGCATATAAATATGCGTACCAGCCCTAAGGCTTACATCATCCCCCTGGACACTGTTAATGGCACTGGCGGTTGTTGAAGAACAGAGTGTACTTACCGAGCCGTTGTTGTTAAAATATATACACCCATCATTAAGATAGATATTACCGTTCTGCACAAGGCTCATGCTTGAAACCTTAATTGAAGCATAATCCTCAAGTTTTTTTGCCACAATAGCGTAAGGTACGGCACCTATTTTTTCACGTGGACGCATTGTAGATGTTCCACCAATTTTTACTTCTATATATTTATCTCCTGGATAACTGAATATTTTCCACGGTGTCGGTACTGTTACAGAAAAAATTCCGCTCGAAACCCTTGTCGAAATGCTGATACTCTGCCACAGACATTTAGGTTCATTTTTTTTGCTTTCTGTATATGCATTGTCAAGATTTGCTATCTGCTCATCAGTACATGTACCAGGGGTCTGCATAGCCTGATTATAATTATTACAAAGACAACTGCTTGTATCGCTTACTTTAGTCCCTGTACCATCATTGTTGTGTATGGAAAAAACAAAAGAAGTTGAAGTAATATCGGAATCGCTTACCGGAGAACCGTTTTTTTCCAGACGACCTTGATATATAAGGGTTTCCGGAGTGGCTCCCTGCCGGATTTCTCCACCTGTGACATTATATTCAGCGAAAGCCGGACCTGCCGTAACAATCATTGCCGCTGCAGTTAGTAATATATTTTTTAACGTTTTCATAAGCATTCTCCGTTATACTAAATCTTTATCTGTCCGCTACCGGATCACGATGAGTTTTCCTTTCTTGCTCGAATTTGAAGTCTTCACATAGTACACATAAAGACCACTTGCCACTTCGGACCCTCTGCTGTTACGCAGATCCCACGTTATGCTGTTGTCCGAATTGTTCTTCTCTTTCTTCCACACAAGCTCCCCGGAAACTGTATATATCTTCAGCTCCGCGGATATTGTTATCTTTGTAAATTTTACCGCCCGGCAGTTCTTCCTGATATTGCACGGGTTCGGATATGCGTGCGCGTCTTCCAATGTCTCCGGTACCGTCTCCGAAGCGTTTACTATGCCGTCGCTTATGGTATAGTCCCCTCCGTGCAGGAATGTTCCGCCACTGTATACAGATGCTCCCGTTACCGCATACCCGCCACTTCCAAGCGAGTCCCTCATGCTGAAAAACACGGACGTAAATCCAGCCACGCTCAGACTGTCAGCGGCATAAGCAACAGAAACAGCTGGCATGCACAGGAAAACAGCAAGAAGGAAAGAAAATATATTTAACATATATATTTATTGGTGACAATCACCAAAACACAAACCATCCTCAACATCCGTACATATTTTTGCACCATTATAAGCACATCTCCAGTTTGAGCCATCATAAAAAACCAATTTATTAAGAGGAAGTTCCCCACCCAAAGCAGTCCTTCTTCTGGTCTTACAGAATTTTATTTCCCCAGTCTCCCCATCTGCTCCCTTTCTGCACTCAGTAGCAACAGGAATCAGAAGCCCACCGACCCTGATAACATCAACACTAAGATTTTCTGTTATCAGACCGCCGGTTATTGTCATTGATGTAGCCTCAACATTAAAAGAAGCTGAAACAGAACCAAACTGCACATCAGAATTAGAAGCCAGATTCTGGGGCAGACTCACCTGCAGTCCGCCGGAAACAGTTGAAACAATGACCTGATCGGCTGTTCCCTCAATTCTGCCGGCAACAAGGTCACCTGAATTATCCTTGATAATAACTCTGCCTTCAGGTAAGGAAAGCCCGCTTATAGAACCACCCTGGTTCACAATAAGTACATCATTCTGTGTAAGTGAGCCAACACCAGTGCCACCCTGATCCCTTGCAAGCACCGCACCTGCTGAAGGCATGGCAACCGCTTTGCTTCCGTCAAGAGTAAGATATGGTCTCGCTGTCGCATTAAGTCCTGTCATATTCAGCGTCATTCCAGTGAAAGACGGGGAAGCGGTACTGCTTATATCCTGCGCAGCACTTACAACAATGGTGCTTATATCAGGCGGATTGGCCGGAGCAACGCTTACCCCTGTCATAGTATCCTGAATTACATCTGCAGCGACAGGCTGTCCAGATGAATTTCCAAGCAGAATCTGGAACGGATTCAATGAAATATGCTCCGTATGGGCAGAGGTTGAGAAATATACTATACCACCGGAAGGAATATTTTCCGAGCCTGTACCGCCTTTATCTGCACCGAAAATTCCGTGTATATCCGTAAACTGTGGCACAACAGCAAGAAGCGGAGACTGTGCAGGCATAAGTGACAAATCCAGTTTAAGGAATCTTTCTCCAATGCCTGAATATCCCAAAAGTGTCATACCGTCAAATGTAACATCAGCCGCAGAATGCAGAGGCTGTGGCAAGCCAAGATTTATTGCCACGCTGGAAACAAATACCGATGTTGACACGGTTATGCCATTTACAGGCACAAAGGAAGCGGCAGCAGGCTCACTGCCGGAGGCACCACCGGCGAGCATATGCGCATAAGGCAGTTCCAGCGGTACATAGTCGCTGTTCACATCAGTTGTTACAATACTTTTTGTATTAAATTCTGCTGAACCAAAGCCACCTTTGTTAACCGGCATATTGCCTGTTGTCTGTGATTCTATATTCACAGCAGGTAAAGAGAAAACCCCCGCATTGTACTGCAGCACACCAGTGCTGCCGGTAAAATCTGCCCCAAGACCTCCATTGGCCACAGGAAGAATACCTGAGACCTGTGTATACAGACTGTTGCCAAGATCTAACTGGTCCATGCCAACAATTCCGCTCTGAAAAAGAATTCCAGGAGAAATGGAAGACTGTCCTGTTCCACCACGATTCACTCCAAGCGTTCCGGTCATATCAGAGTCAAGGGCTATTTTTTGCACAGAACTGGTTAAACCAGCTGAAGCCTTGATAAATCCTTTGAATCCAGAAATATTCAGACCTGCAAATTCCGGTGTTGAAACGGTATCAATATCCTGAACAAGACCAATCTGTATTGAACCACTGCCGGTAGAAATCTCAACCTGATTGGCTGCACCGGAAATATAGGCAGCCGACAGCCCTGAAGATGTGCCTATTACAGTCTGTCCAGCTTCTAAATAAAGAGGAGCAAGCTCTGATGATGATACAGCCTGAACAAGCCCGCCTTCATTAATTGAATCAATACCTGTGCCACCATGAGAAACAGAAAGAGTGCCATTTACATTGTCTGAAACTGAAACACTGCCATTAATTATGGCCCCGCCGGAACTTAAAACTGGTCCGGACGCTATGGAACTTAAGCCTGTGCCACCATTAGCAATGGCTACTGTTCCAAGAGATGAAAGATGTTCTGTTATAAGCAGTGTTGTTGTTGATATTGAACCTGTACTATCAGCATAGAGAATGCCACCTGCTGTGTCAGTGCCGTTCAGCACAATACCTGCAAAAACAGGAGAGTCAGATTCCTTCACACCCTGAACGGCAGATAACTGTATGCTGCCAGGAGTATTGCTGTTAATAACAAAATTTCCTGTGGTATTGTCTAACTGTATAGCCGATATGGTTCCGCCTGTTCCACCTGCAAGAATACGGCCCTGATTACCAAGGCCGGTTGTTTCAACAGCCCCGCTGTCATTAACCGTAATAACCTTATTAGCCTGGAAAACTGCCAGTCCTGTACCACCATTTTCAACATTGAGCTTAGAGTTTACATCTTCTGTCAGACTGACAGAGGCAGTTGTCAGTTTAACACCGCTATAATATACAACTCCGGCAGGAATCGATGTATTTCCCGTTCCGCCATTTGCTAAAGCCAGTACCGTGCCGGAATCATAATCAGCCGTTCCTGAATTCAGATCAAGCGCCGCCACTGTTACGGAGGAGCCCCACATTTTCAGCATTCCGGTTTTTCCGTCAGAAGCTATATTATGATTGAAACCACCGTTTTCTATCGGGAGAACACCAGACACATCACCTGATGAACCTAAATTCACGCTTCCATTGGAAAAACCATTATTGTAAGCGCGCAATATTCCAACGGAAATTTCTCCTGACCCGGTACCACCATTGGCAGCAGGCAGCACGCCGGACACATTATCTGCAAGTGCAACAGAGGAAACAACAGAAAGATTGCCATCAGTTCCATTGGCTTTTACAAAGCCGTTAAGGTCTGTAAGTTTAAGATTTCCAAACCCTGGTGATGCGGTTTCATTTATATTCTGTGGCAGTCTGACTGTCATTGACCCTGATGCCTTGTCTACATAAACCCTGTTTGTAGTTCCGGAAATATCAGCCACAACCGGAACTGTACCTGTTTTACCTATAATAGTCATTCCGCCTGATGAAGATGCCCCTAAAGTAAGCACACTCATACTTCCGTCTGAATATACTGGAACATTGCCCCTGTTAAATGTGCTTATGCCCGTTCCACCGCTATTTACGGCAAGAATACCGGAAACTTCATCTGACATATTGAGTTTATGGTCCGTGCCAGAAACAAGACGGCTGCCGTTTGATTTCAGCAGACCTGACGGCAGCGGATTTCCTGCACCTCCGGTTCCAGTTCCGCCATTGGCCATAGAAAGTGTATCATCAAGATAATCCTTAAGAATAATTGTATGAGTTGAAATACGGCCACCTGAATTAACTTTTAAAACAGAGTTTACAAACTGTGGATTTCCAAATTTTAATCCGGCAAAAGTAACATATGCCGAAGTAGATACAGACTGTGGAATGGAAAAATTAACTCCCTCTGCAGAATTATTGCTCATTATGTCCTTAAGTTGCCATTTAACTGCTATAGGAGCAGCTGCATTTCTTCCTATAATAGGTCTGCCTGAATAAACTGATAAATATGTTAAATTTGTTGTTGTGTTTGCATAAAGCACTTTGTTACTATAATCGCTTGTTGTTAAATTCTTACCTGTTCCACCATTAGCAATCCTAAGAATTCCTGAAACATTTTCATTCAGATTGACAGTAGCTGATGATATAGCAACACCATCTGAAACAAGTATTCCCGTCTCACCAGGCTGCCTGGGACCAAAGCCGCCGTGTGAAATGCCAAGGACATTTTCTGTATCTACAGAAAGCCTGACCTCTTTCTTTTGCATAGTGCCACTATCTGAAATACCCAAAGGGCCGACAGAAGGAGCAGCAGAAAGCCCGGTACCGCCATTGACGATTCTGAGCACGTCTTCTACTTCACCGTTATCAGCAAGATTAAGTTTTTCTGCGAACATTCTATCCTGTGAGGCCGAATTGTTCTTTACTTTCAGAACTGTATTTTCCGCAACTTCGCTTAAGCCTGTCCCGCCTTTAGACAGTGAAATCACATTACCGTCCCATACTGTTCCTGACTTAAACCAGCGGCTATTGCTTATTCTTTCTGTGTCGTTAGTATAAATTCCACCGCTTCCGGCATACACACTTCCGGCTGTATTAATATTATTTGTTTTTACCTTAATAGAGGAGTCCGGCACAAACACATCAGCCCCTACCATTAAAGAACCGGAGTCTGAAAGTGACAGAGCCTGCGAAGGATTATTAAGCCCTATGCCTGCTTTTCCACTTGTGGAGATAATAAGTACATTGCTGCCGGAATTCTGCATTCTTATAACACCGGTTGATGTTTCAACAGTAACCACTGAAACCCCGCCATCTATGTGATCAAGGCCCGGATCACCCACATAAGAGGAAGACATTCTTGTCCCATCGTGGAAACGTATTTCCTCCACATAAAGCTGTCCGCCCACAATGGCATTGTCTTCAGCATGACTGCCAGCCGCATTTCCAAAAAACACTTTTCCTGAAGACGCATCAGTATATGCGCTGACAGTATTGATACCATTTCTTAATACAGTAAAAGTACTGTGAAGCACCTGATGTTTTCCCTGTGAAGGTGCCGAAACAAGAACAAGTTCTGAATTTCCTCCGGTAATATGCAGTTCAGGGACAGCCGCTTTCACAGCAGTTATAGATGAAATCAATATATTATTACTTCCAGAGCGTCTATAAAAATCAACAGCTGCTTCTTCGCCGGCAGAGGAATTAAGAGCGAGATATGAATTTCTGTCGCTGTAAGACGGTGCCGCATCACCTATCTGAAGATATTTTTCTTCATTAAAAAGTGCTGTACCTCCCGCGGCTACAAAAACCTTTGATGCGCTAAGATAAGACTTATCATTATCAGTACTAACAAACACTTCCCCATTAAAAATAGCTTTATCATTAAAAGTATTATTATTATCAACATATGCCGGAGATGTTATCTCAGAGGTTCCGGTAACATCGAGATTGCCATAAATAATAGTATCACCCAGATGCACAGCAGTAGTTATTTCAACTCTGAATTCATCTCCATAAAAAGATACCGTATCCTTAAATTCCACATGGCCAGGAGCATTTACCTGTCCCACATCAAGAGTGTCTGTCCTAATACCCCCATTTGACACATATAATGAAGCATCAACCGGTTCCTGCGCTCCTATGGAAAGATGGTTAAGACCAGAGTCAGTGTTAAAAGACAGATTCTGGTTACTACCACCGTAAACACTAATTTCATTATCAGTACTTATATAGATACTACTGGAAATAATTCCTTCGGAAGCATAAACATTACCGTTTACGCGAAGCGCCTCTCCTGCGGTATTTACAGGAGAATTATTCGTGTTTATCATAACGGTCTC
>Ga0265301_10004306_pt1 | contig 14426 bp, 6 predicted proteins | sample AusTroGonzalo_MG_2_FD_193488 | JGI IMG/M metagenome (GOLD analysis project Ga0265301, IMG submission 193488) | Bovine rumen microbial communities from tropical cattle in Woodstock, Queensland, Australia - Gonzalo_04 | ecosystem: Host-associated > Mammals > Digestive system > Stomach > Rumen ...
TCATGGCTCAAATAATTCAAGCTACCATAGTTCCATGAGTTCCTAAAGGTAATAAATTATTGTTATTATATATAAAATTCCATCAGTTATAATCGTCTTTAAATCCATTTTTATCTTCATCTATTCAATTAGCTGTAACATCTCAATCGTTAGTTCGAATATTCTCGAATAAATCAGGATGACTAGAAAGAACTCAATCATCAATAATAGCAATAACAACTTCATTTAATGAATCATCTGAAACCTGATCCCAGGCCGATGGAATATTATGGAGATTTAAGTAAGGCAAAGTTCTATAGCTAAAAAAATCATTAGTGACAGAATTATTCTGTTCTTCTAATTCTGGTATAAACCGAGATAAATAGTCTATGTAGTATTTTATAAGTCATTTTAGAGATGAACAGGAATCAGTATAGTATTCTTCTGCGTTTTGAAAAAATTTCAACGCATTATTGTAATCTTTTTTGAAAAAATATATTTCTCATAAAGCATAATTAATCCCGCATAATTTTTGTTCATATTCTAAAGCTTTATTATAATATTCTAAGGCCGCATCATAGTCTCATTTTTCTCTTGCTTTTAGTCACAGCATTCAATATGCGTTAGATAAGTATACTCATACGGTTTTATAATCCATATTAGTTTCTGATTTTGTCGTATATTTTAGAGCATTATTATATGCTTTTATTGCGTCTTCATAATATTGTTTATCTAAATTTATGTTTCATAAATCAGTTCGACATTTATACATATTAGCTCTGTTTTCTGATTGAGCCTGTTTTACATCACGTTCATTATAATGACTTCATAAAAAGGGATCATTTTCCATGGATTTTAAAAAAGATTCTTGAGCATCTCAAATTTGTTTAATAGGATCACAATATCAATCATAATAAACAGCATATCAAAAAAGAGGAAGAATCCCCAATATAAATGAACAAAATAAAATCTTTTTCATTTTAATGATATTATGACTTTAAAACTATATATACATAACACACATATACTAAAAAATGTAATTTTTATTTCAATAAAAACTGTTATTAATAAAAAATAGCAGCCTAAACGACCGCTATTTTTGATATTTGAAATAAATTTTATTCAGCTTTTTCTTCTGGTTTAACTACACAATCTACAGTCAAATCTCATGCTTTCCATTCAACCCTGTCAGCTTTAGTTACTCATAATACATCGTCTTCAAATAATTCTATACTCTTTCTATCTTCGTCACTACAGTAAATAACTATCTTTTCAAGTGCTGTTCACATTGAGATTTGAGATTCAGTCTTGAATCTTCTAACTGCTTCAATAACTTCACTAACTTTTTCAAATTCAGCGATAATCTTTTCTGGATTCTCAATATTTAATATCTCAGTTGGGAACGCACATTTATGGATAGATATTTCATTATCAGAATTTTTGAATTGATTTTGATAAATTTCCTCAGTGATATGTGGCAAATATGGAGCTATCATTTTGAGAGTAGCGAATAGCACATTGTACAAAGTCCATTGTCATGCTAATTTCTTAACTTCTCAATTCTCAAATAATTCAGGTTTATATAATCTTACTTTTACCAATTCAAGATAGTTATCACACAAATCATGCCAGAAAAAATCTTCAAAAGCGATTTTAGCTAAACCATACTCGAAATTATCTAAGTATTCTGACATTTTTTTGATAGTTTCGTTTGCTCTGGCAATAATCCGTTTATCTGTTTCAAGTAAAGTAGAAGTATCAAAATCTGCTTTAGGATTAAATCATTCAGTTAACATTCCTACGAAACTTGCTGCATTTCGGAGTTTTGTAACTAATTTTTGTCAATTTTTGAACTCATTTTCTTCGAAAAGCATATCTTTCCCAAGTTGTCATCATGCAGCCCAATATCTTACAGCATCAGCTCATCGTTGGTCGATAAGCGTTTCTGGGTCGAACTTGGCATTTCATTTTGACTTACTGAATTTCTCTCATTTCTGAGCCATTACGAAACCAGATATCATTACATTTTTGAATGGTACATCGTTTTCTCTGAGATAGCTATGTAATGTAGTATATAATAACCAAGTTCTGATAATATCGTGTGCTTGTGGTCTAAGATCCATTGGGAAGAAATTCGTAGTATCGAATCCATCTCTTTCAAGCATTTTCTTATTAATCAATGGAGATAATCCAGAAGTGAACCAAGTATCCAAAACTAATGTTTCTCATTTAACTTGGTCAGCAGTATATCCATCAGGTAAATCTACACTTGGATCTACTGGTCATCTTTCGAGTTGTTCTTCGCTTGGCAAAATTATATCATTTGTATTAACATCATACCAAACAGGAATAGGAATTCAGAATTTTCTATTTCTAGAGATATTCCAATCCCAGTGTAAGTTTTCAATCCAATCGTTTGATCTTTTTTTCATGAAATTTGGATACCAATTCATTTTGTCATTTTGAGCTAACAAAATATCTTTTTTATCCAAAATCTTTACGAACCATTGATGAACTGGTAAAATCTCAACAGGTACTTTTCACCTTTCAGAAATAGCTTTACTCTGAATAATTGGAGTTCTAGCTCTAACTACTCATTTTGCAGTCAAAATTTCCATCATTTTTTCTCTAGCTTCTTCTACTTTTAATCCATCAATTTCTGGTAATCCTGTATTTATCATTCTTCCATATCTATCGATACAGATTTTTGGTTCTAATTCGTGTTTTTGGAACCAATAAACATCTACTTCGTCTCAGTAACTACAACACATTACTAGTCCAGTTCCTTTATCAATTTTCGCTTTATCGTCTGGTAAAAGAGGTACTGTATCTCCAAGTGGAGTAGTGATTTTGTGACCAAAATATGGTTGATATCTTTCGTCGTCTGGATGCGCGAAAACAGCTTTACAAGCTGGTAATAATTCAGGTCTAGTCGTAGCAATTACGAGTTTTGTTCCATCATCTAGGGTAAATTCTATATCATTGAAAAATTCATTAAATTCTTTTTCTTCAGTTTCAGCTTGAGCAATTGTAGCTTGTAATTTTGTACATCGTAGAGCTGGGAAATCTTTAGAAATGATTTCTCATTTTTTATATAATTTTACGAATTCTTTTTGAACTAATTGCTGTGTAGATAATGCTATTGTACTATAACATTTAGTCCAATCTACTGAAAGTCACATTCTTCTCCATAGATTCTTGTAGATTTCTACGTATCTTTCGTTAGTTTCCAAACATTTCTGGATAAAATCTTTTCTTTCCATTTCTTTGATGTTTATCTTCAAATCTTTTTCTACAAGCTGCTCTGTAGGAATTCAGTTATTATCAAATCCCATAGGGTAGTATACATTAAAACCTTTCATCCTCTTGTATCTAGCGATGATTTCAGCTTGAGTATATGAAGAAATATGTCCAATATGTAATTTCCCACTTACTGTTGGAGGGGGAGTGTCTAAAGAGAATGTTGGTTTACTACTTCATTTTTCATATTCATTGATGTGGTTCTCCTGCCAAAAGTTTTGTCGTTTGGCTTCAGATTCTGCAAAATTGTACTTGTTTCCCATAATTTTTAATTAACTGAAAAATAAATTTCGAACAAGAAAAAAATAGTCATTGATGATATAAATTCAAGTGAAAGTATAGTAGAAAAGAGAAAAATAAAAAAAAGTGTTCAAAAATTTGACAAATTAAATTATTTATATACAATTAATTGTACAGCTTTTATATTTTAATTGTATTAAAATGTCAACAAAAATATAACAATCAAATGAAGGTTTACGTGAAGTTGATTGGGTTAAAAAGCAAGTTAAGGAAGAATTAAATGCTTTAACTGGTAATGTTGAAGATAATTTTTTTGAGAAGAATGAAGATGGGAAAATAATTGGATATAAACTTGGTGTTGTGGAAGATTATCTTAAAAAAATTCAAAACAAGGAACGGAAAGACTTGACAGCAAAAAATACATCTGCATGGATAATGGCAGTACAAATTGCGTTAAAAGAATTATGATATAATACAGGTAGAATTGATGGTATTTATGCAAAAGATTGAACAACGGATGCTGCAGTTAGAGAGTTTCAAGAAAAAAATGGTTTAAAAGTTGATGGAGCTCCAGGAAAGGATACAATAAAAAAGTTGTTAGAAAAACTATGAAAAATGTCTCTAGAGAAGCCGGGGATAGATAAGAAGGATTGAGAAGAGGCAGATAAGAAGGATTGAGAAGAAGCAGATAAGAAGGATTGAGAAGAAGCAGATAAGAAGGATTGAGAAGAAGCAGATAAGAAGGATTGAGAAGAAGCAGATAAGAAGGATTGAGAAGAGATAGATAAGAATGGTGAACCGAAATTATTCGAAGAAGATATAACATATGCTGATCAGTATAGATATAAGTGAACTATTGATGTGAATTGAAAGAAACAATGAAAATGAAATCTAAAGAGCCCAGTGAATAAGCCAGCTCTTAAGACAGATCGGGAGTATGATTGATATTTTGACAATAATGAAATGCATGGTAAATGAACATATAAATGGAATTATGGAAAAAATACTTTTAGTGGAGAGCGAGAACATTGACGTATCATAGAGTGTGAGTCATTTTGAGAAAAAATTAATATAAAATATGATAATCAATGATGATATGTGGAAACAAAATCAGGTAAAAAATTATATTTAGTTCCAGACGCAACAGAAAATTTTGAAATTTGAAAGGCCGCAAGCGTGATTAATAAAGTTGTTTCATTGGTGAGAGGGTATAAATGAGGGCACAGATTAAATAAATTTAAAACATGATCTGCATTATCTGCTTCAGATGATAATTTGGAGATTGATTATAATGGTAGATTGAGAGATAGTACTGCATTGGGATTTTCAAAAACAAAAATTTGAATTTCTGCTGCTGAATTGGCAGATTGGCTTAACGAGTATCGTAAAGATGTAGGTATTTAATTTCATTGTATATAAAAGCTGATTGTAAATAAAAGCTACAATCAGTTTTTTTATTTTAGAAATTAACTCCATAATGTAGAACAATATAGTATCTATTATTAGATTTATCGATAGCGATTCATGCTCACATTTGGGTAAAATGTTTCATAACTGCAGCTCTGTAATGGCTACCGTTATCAGATTTTTCTTTCATAATTAATCATGTCCGTGTCTTTTTAGCAGCATTGATTAAATCCTGTGTGCAATCAGATTTTGAACATTTATAATATCAATATCATATACTTTCAGAGAATGATGCAGCTCATTTTACACTAGATGGGAATTTGATTCATAAATTAGAGAATCGGTTTAATATTGAATTGTAGTTATACGTTCAGTCTCCACTATTTCTTAGATGGAGATTTTGTACCTTTGATGAACTAGCTAATTTGTTAGCTCGAACGGTAGCGGATCATTCAAGGTCTATGTTGTATGTGTATGGATTTGCTCAAACGTTATCTCTTTCATCGTTATGCCGAGATAGAATAGCATTACGAACTTTTTGCTCATCTATATTTGAGAAATTATCTGAGAGATGAGGTAATTTGGTTGAAGATTTGCTTGATGTTGTAGCTTTACTTGATGAAGTTGTTTTGGTCGTGGTTTTAGTGGTCGTAGATTTAGTTGTCGATTTGCTCGTAGATTTTGATTGTTCTTGTTTTAATTCGTGTTGGAAGACGTTTAGCATGTTTAATACATATTCTCTTAAGTCCTTGTAAACTTTAGCATTTTTGTCTTTGGTAAACGTCGGAGTTGCTAAAGTATCAGCAAAAAATTGGAGGAACTTAACTTTTTCTTCAGTTGTTTTCATTTTTGCAACTTTTTTATCCAATCATGGCGTAAAGTCAGCTACGCTGATGGCTGTGGCTTGATAATTAGAGAAAAAGAAAAGTCAGAATATACATAATATTGTGAGAAGAAATTTTTTCATCAAAAAAAACTATGGATAAATGATCTTGTGTTTTTAGTATAGGAATTTGAAAATATATGTCAAATTTATTGCTTTAGCATGCTATCAATTTCGTTTTTAAATTCTTCAAATGTAATGTTAGATTTTCTTAGATTGTAAGCTTTTTCAATTATATTTTTTGGCCATGATGCTATAATTTCTAAACTTTTTATTGGAGATTCTAGAACTTTATTTCAACTATTACTTAGGTAGAGACTTCCATTTATTAGATGATTTTTGACGAACTTTAATTCATCATCAACGAAATTATCCAAAGATATAACTCATTCATCAATTAATCACATACATGCGTATAAAATGTAATATGGTCATTGTCATAGTCCTCAAAAGTCAGCATCTTGTAAAATTTTTAAGTGTTCTTCATTATTGGCTTTACGGTTGTTTATATTTGTCATCATGATTAAATTATTAAAGTCGTCCCTTTTTACGCCCATTTTCTCGAAGACTTTGTTCGGTAAGTAAGTGTTAGACAAATTACAAGCTAATTTTTCTAGGTCGATATCGTATGTTTTTGTATATCCTGAATCATGGAATAAGGCTGTTAATACGAGTAGATTTACCATATTTCTATCAATACCACATTCTTTACATAATTTTACAACTGTTTCAGCTACTCATATTTCATGTCAGAAGTTATGGTATCAATTATTTACTGACAAATTCTTTGCAATTAAAATAATATCATCTGTAATGTCTGAATTTTCCTTTATATAATTTAGTTTCTTTAAATTTTCATTGCTTCTAAATAAATTTAATGACAAACTTTCCGATAATTCATCCATTATTTTGTCTCTATCTTGTCACAATAATTCAATAAATTTGTTAAATTCAGATATCCGATTATCATTTGACGTATTTACATCATCATTGCTACGTTTAAGAAATCGTGTTAGAATTTGACTTTTTAGAGCACTTTTTAACGTTCCATCTGAATGTATATATTTTTCGATTTCATTTAATAATATGTCATCACATACAAAAACATCTCATGTTTTATTCAATGTATTTTCTAATAATAAGTTTATATCAAATTGTGTAAATTTGTTTTTGTTGATTTGTTCAGGTGTTTCCATTTTAGTGATATTTATAAATAAAATAATTATACTTCTTGAGTTTTAAATCACATTTCAATAAAGTTTGCTTTTAGCTGGTATATTTCGTAATAATATGCAAAATTTTGCGGATCTCTAATATCTATTCTACTTTTTAAATTTTCTATTTCAACCAAAGCTTGCTCTACAGTAATTCCTCACTCTTTTCAATTTGCGTACTTAATTCATTTGTCTTTTATTTCATATGTTTTTTTAATAAAGTCGTTAAAGCTTATAGTTGTGGAAGTTCACCGAGAATTAGCCTCAGTTTTAACTACAGTTTTGTAATCTGACTCTATTTCCTCTAAAATTTCTTTTAAACCAGGATGTTTTTTATCTCAGGTTGTTAAGGCATCAATTCAATCTTTTAGATATTGAGACATATCTATAGTTTTAGTTTCCCCATCTTTATTGATTGTTAGCTCTGTTCATTTTTGTTTTTCAAAATCGGTTTTTGCTTTATCAATAAAATTTATTATGTCGTGTGGTGATTTGAATCCTATTGATGATAGGTATTGTAAGAAGTTATTTATTCTAATTGAATCTTTTATTTTTTCTCATTTTTGTAATCACTGTATACTGTTGTTTTTGATTTCATGAGCTAAATTGATCATATAAGACATTGCTGCTAATTCTTCATTTACTGTTTTTACTTCTTTACCATTTATTGTGTATGTATTAACCTTTCATTCAGTTCTTGGTGTTCATAGTTGTATTAGTCAATATCATTTTGGTTCTGGGAAAAATTCACAATTAATTAATAATCCATTTTTTGATGGTATATCGAACTCTACTCTAATATCTCACATTGCTATAAGATCTTCAACTGACGCACTTTCATTTGCCCCCGTTTCTTTGTTTTTCCATTTAGCGGTATTTCATTCCAGCGTTACTTTTGTGTGGTCTATACGTGTAAACGTTAAATTCACAATTTTTCAATTTTCTTCAAATTGTTTTAATTTAGTTTTTCAATTAGGTCATTTATCTAAAGCTACATTTCTAAATGTCCCGACATCTGTTGCAACATCTATATCTCATCATAGTTTCATATAATCTGGATTGTTTAGAAAAAGTGATCAAGAACTTAATACAGCTCGTTCTGGTTGTCACTCCATTAATTGTGCGGTTACGTCTAATCAATTGAAGAAGCATTCTTTTGCCTGTTCTTTTGTAATATTTTCTGGTGGCTTCCCAGTTTGTTTTGATACATATTCGTATTTTTCACCCTTAAGTGGGATTTCGAAATTATCTGCAGTTATGTTAAATTTTTCATTTTTTGGTTCATTTCATTGTTGTTCTTTTTGCATTTTTTCTTGATCTTCTCTCCGTAGTTTTTCTGGCTCTTTCCTTTGTGTTCTTTCCTGTTCTTCCATGTTATTTCTTTTATAATCTACTTTGGTTCATCATTTTGTGTTTTTTAAATCACTAATTCACTTATCTGTGAGATAAATATCTGTTAATGCATTTAATCTTAAAGGAATTTCCTCTCATCTATTTATATATTCTTGTATTTGTTTATGAATTTCTGGATCTTTTGCTTTAAATCACAATTTATAGTAAAATCACAAGTTTGTTTTTTGCTCTCTATAAGATTGCTGTCAACTTTGGTTTACATATGGAGATGCTGTTGCTTCGATATGTCATCATTTTCATAATGACTCGCTTATTTCTACAAGTTTTTTCATCAATTGTGTTCAACTTCATTTTTCAAACGAGACTAAACCATCAATATATATACAATTATCTCTTATACTAAAATTTAGTTCTCACTTGTTTATTCATCATTCTTTTAATACTAATGTTCAGCTATAAAGTCTTTTTTGATAAGATAAATCAAATTTTCAATTTTCACTATCAATATTAGTTATTTTATTTTCAATTTCTTCTTGCTCTTCTCTTTGTGATCTTTCTTGTTCTCCTCTTTGTGATCTTTCCTGTTCTTCTGCTGGTAATTCTTTTTCAATTCAATCAAGTTCATCTTGATACTGTTTAACTAGTCTATTGGCTTCTCATAATTCTCTATTCACTCAATCTAATTCTGACTCTATTTTTCTTAATTCTTTATTAATTTCTTCTCATTTTTTAGCTCTTTCTTGTATGGCATCTTGTCTAGCTTGAGACTTTGGTAATTCTGCTTCTAGTGCTGATAGTTCTGAATTGCATGTTGATAATTGTTGACGTTTCTGAGTGATTGTGGCATCAACATTTCTACTGCTAAAATAAGACTTTTCTCAATTTATAAGATTCTGTATTAATTGATGATTCGCTGTTTCTGAAGCTTTAGGTACATTTGATCACTTAATCATAGTTCAGGATTTAGAAAATCAATCAGAGTATCATAGCCATTGTCATCATTGTTGTGTAAGTTGTTCAAATGAACTGATAGTAAAATGATTTTTTCAATCAACTTGTTTAAACTCTAGTGCTCAATCTCAATTGATATGAGTAGCTCTATATTCTATTCATTCAATCCATACACTTTTTCATTTTAATAGTTGTTTGTTTGCGTTGAAATAATCGTTGAAAGCAGTGATGTTTTCCCCTTTTTCTAATCTAGCTATTTCTTCTTCTAGTGTTTTGATTTCAGCTTTTTTATTTCTAATTTTATTTTGAAGTCTATCTAATGGTTCTACTTTTTCTCAAATTAATTCATTAAGTTTAGCATATCTTCAACTATTTGTTCTCTTTGTTCAAGGTTCTAAATTAAAGCGAGAATCTAGCAATTCTTCCAATGAGGAAACTTCTACTAAATCTGTATTTTTCTTTCTCTTCCCTCATTTTTCCATTATAACTTCTCTAAATTGAGCTTTTCAATTCTTTACTCATTCGAAACTATATGTCTTTTCATCAATTGTAATACGACTACTATTTCCAGAATTCAAAATTTCTGTTATCATTTCTATACCATTTTTTTGTCAATCAAGGCTTCTCCAATTAGCTTCTCTTTGTGCTAATAGTTCAGATCTTCTTCTTTCTAATTCAGCTTTTTTCTTCTCTAATTCTCACTTTCTTTTCTCATGAGATTCTTTTTTTCTTGTCAATTCTTCTTTTTTCTGTCTTAATGCTTCTTGGCGCTTAGTATCTTGTTCAATAGCTTGACTAAGTGGTGTTGGCTCTACAGGTCTCGATGTATTAGAAGTTCTATCTCATAATTTAACACCAACCCTTCAGTCAAGAGAAATTTTTGGTCATCATTCAGTTGTAGATGCTAAATGATATCATGATCAATCTGGGTTCTCTTTAGCTACGTATTCTTCTCATGGTTTAAATCGTTCATTTTCTATTTTTCATGCATCAACAATTTCCCAGTTTCAATTTTTATTTTTTCTAAATTTAACATCATTTTCTCAATGTTTCACTGTTATTACATCACCTTCATGTAAATTGTTTAATTGTTTGATATCTCATTTTACAGTTCATACTTCTTTACCTGCATGAGTTTCTCTTAAATTTTGTCACCAATCTCATTGTTTAATACCTAGTACTTCCTGTGGGTTTTGTATTTTTTTTCAGTTTCTATCCTTTCATTCCACTTTTAATACATTTCCATCCCCATCCATATGTACATTAAATGTATTTCATGTTCATTTTTGTTTCATTTCTAAATTTGTTCTTCTTCAATTATATTCTTTGATTTTTAATTCACATTTTCAAACAAATCTTAATCAAACAATCATTCAAATCATTGATATAAATGATTCTCAGGTTATCGGTGTGACAGTTTGATCAAATGTTAGGGATAATATTTGTTCTGTAGCCATCATTCCTCACATTTCTCATAGCATTCCTAAAGTAGATGCTGCGGCTCTATTTAATACACTAACACTTTGTCATGCTTTTAATAAGGCCTTAGCTCAATCTCATGTAATAGTTTGTAATCATCATCAAACGCCTTTTAAAACTCATAAAAATGCAATACTTTGGAGATAGCCTCTATAATTTGGAATTCTTTCTCAATTTGGTCACTCTGTATATCAAAAAGGATCACATCATTCTAATAAATCTTCTCAATTTATTGCATTGTGTAATATTGTACTATTAAAATGAAAAAATGTTCATTCTACTGCAAGGTTTGTTCAATGCACTAATACGGATTTTAATGTTTGATTCTTAACTCGCTGTACGGATGCACTAACTGATCATTTCACCATTTCTTTAAATCATTGTTTTACAGCCTGTTCTCATGCTTTCTTCGCAGTAGTTGTTCATAACACTTTTGCTGTTGCATTTGCCGCTCATTTAGCCGCTTTTGTAGAAATCTTTTTTGCCATATTTTTTGCCATCGTTTTCACAAATGTTTTCAGAAATGCCTTTGCAGCGGCTTTTACAGAAGTTTTGAGTGCTTGTTTTGCTGCTTGTCGAGCAACAGCAAGTGCAACTCATGCTCATGCTGGTGATAATGCTATAGATACTGCAGTTATTGCTATTTCTAGCAAAATGTCTGTTAATGTTACGTGAGGAATTCATTCATCGGAAAAATCAAGCCATCCTCATGCTCAAACACTATCATTATATATTTTTGCTATTTCATCATCTGAATTAATTCATCATCATCTTCTAATTATATATGGTCATATGGTTCATTTTACAATATTATCCACTCCCATGTAGCGCATCTTGTTTTTGGCATCTTTTAATTCTTTTTCTGCTAACGTATTGAAAAATTCATCATCTTGTGCTAACATAAAATTTAAGGCATTTAGTCTCATAATTTTAGGATCTTCTGATTCATTATTTCATTTTTCTGCTTCCTGCAATTGCTGTGAAGTTAATGTTAGTTGAAGCTCTGCTAATTCTTGTTTTGTCCTTTCTTTTATTTCGCTACCTGTTATATTAAGTTTCTCGATATTTTTATTTTGTTGGTATAATTTATCCTTTAATTCTTTAATTTTATCTTTCCATTGGCCTCAATGTCATGCCAAATGTGGTGGAAGTAGCTTTTTATCATCTTGTAACCGCTTCCAAAATTTTCTATCTCATCCTTTTCATTGGCATTCTGCAGCTTTAGTATATAGCTCATCTATTTCACCCTTTTTTTCTCCTATCATATCTTCGTTGTCTACTCAATATAGTTTATATATATTTTGAAAATAGACTTCGAAATCATCATCTTTTAAATCTATTCATTTATCTGTTACCTCTTCAACGTATATTGGGTTACCGTCATTATCAAATTGAAGGTTTCATTTATCGTCACGGGCTTGTTCATATATTGGGTTACCGTCATTATCAACCAAAAGTTCTCATTTATCGTCACGGGCTTGTTTTTTTGTTAATGTAACATCTTCATATTTTCATTGAATTTCATCTCTTAAAAATGTTGTATCAGAATTATCAAGTCGAGTTCTTGATGCTCATAATTTTCTCATAGCAATTATTTGATTGTTTGTATCTTGAGTTTTTATAATGTCAGTTAAATATCCTTTAATAACATTTTCACCTGTTATGTTACCACTTGATTTGATATTATTCTTAAAAAATTTTAATAGCATTTGTTCAAGTGCATTTATGATGTTATCAATGTCTGTCTCCGTAATTTTTTGTGTGTTTATATCATTCTCGGCATCTCTAATGTAACTTTTTATGGCTGCAAATTCACGATCATCATCTTTAATTCTTGTGTTTCATAAATCATTAGCAACAGAATTAGCCCGACTTCATAACATGGATAGTCAATTTAATGCAAATTCTTTTTGTTTGTCATCAATTTCTTTTGAATTATCACTATCTTCTTTTTTTTGTAATACAGTTCATTTTTTTGTTAAATAATTAAAATCTTCCCATTTTTTATATAATCTGGATGTTAAATATTTTTTAAGTTGTCATTTAGAGAAGGCCTCTCTGATATCACGACTAAACTCGTTTTTTATTAATGGTTTTGAGGTCTCTGCGTTTTCATTGATTAGATTTAATTTCATTAAGTATCAATTTCATTCATACTTTGATATAGGCTTGGATGCTAATTCATATCACTCTTGTTTGGCTTCTTTTATTGTATCATTCAGACTCTCTTCAGTGATTCTGAAAAACTCATCTACATCTTTTTGTTTAAGCCTATTTCTCATTTTCTCTGGCATGGATGCAAGTAGCTCAGCCTGATCTTTATCACTTAATTCTATATTGTTGATTTTATCTATTTGTGCTTGTTGATTTTGTTTTGCAGTGATTGTTGCTTCCTGTTTGATTTTTGAGGGAGGAGTTAATTGAACTCATTCTCGAATTAATGCTCTTTGAGGTATGGGGTCACCATTTCAATCGGATAATACATATGTTTTTTTATTGTTGTCATATTGTAAATAACAACTAGATGATTTCTGTGTATTTTTGTATATGCTATTTGAAATAGCATTCGTCATTTTTGTTTTTATTGAATTATTTGTACATGAAGAGTAATCTATCTTTCGGAGTTCTCATGGCTTTATGACAGTTCCTAAAACCTCGTGTATTTTTGGTTTGTTGGTGTATTTTGTTAACTTATATATTCAATTATCGTCAATTTCTACGTAGGTCCTTTTTTTATTGGCATTATCTACATTATTTTTTTCTCATTGTACTTGTTCTTCATTATTTATGGCATCAATTAAATCGTTTACTGTATTAATGGCATCGTTTTCATAATTATCAATTTCTGCTCATATAGCATTTAAATGTTCATCATGATGAAAAGTATAGGCCTTAAATCATAAATCTAGTTTTATGGTTTTATTATATATATTATTCCTAGCTTCAGTTAGTCTGTTGTTAAGTTTATTATATTCTGTGGAGTATTTTTGCCTATCTATGGGTTGTATGCCTTCAATTTTCTTAACAGCATTGTCTATTTTCTGTTTATATAAACTTAAATGGGCTTTTCATAGCTCATGAAGTTCTTCATCGTATGATCTTTTATGAGTTTCGTAATTTTTAAAACTATCTTTTAAGTTCTTTGTAATTTCGGCTTGGCTTTTATTTTCTATACTGAGTTTTTCCATTGTCATTAGTTAATATTTGCTAAAATATCTTCAATATCTTCAACATTCTTTTCATCTTCAATTTTTTGTGAAAATTCTGTTATTTCAATTATGAGTCTATCTATACTATTTCTTAATAAATCTATTTCTTCAATGGTTTTTCATAAGCTATTGAATTCATCATTTCGCAACTTCTCTCTTTCTTCATGATTTTTAGCAAAAACTATGTTACATATTGTATCTATGTTATCTCATTCTAATGAATCTATGAATTCTAATAAGTCACCATCTCATCAGTATATTTCGGCTATTTTGTATAATATTACTTTCTTGTTTTCTTGAGATAATGTGTTAAATGACTCTGGAAGTTTCATTGTATTGTGTTTATTATAAAAAACTACATACATATTATATTCAACGATGGAAAATTATTCAAATTTATGGTATATAGTC
>Ga0265301_10004308_pt1 | contig 14423 bp, 10 predicted proteins | sample AusTroGonzalo_MG_2_FD_193488 | JGI IMG/M metagenome (GOLD analysis project Ga0265301, IMG submission 193488) | Bovine rumen microbial communities from tropical cattle in Woodstock, Queensland, Australia - Gonzalo_04 | ecosystem: Host-associated > Mammals > Digestive system > Stomach > Rumen ...
ATAGACGTCCTTGTATTTTCTCATGGCCCTCCGCATCATGACTTCCGCCATACGCATCTTCTCTTCCTCCTTGCGGGCACTGTCCGCGTTGAAATCACACCAGGCACGATGGATGGTCTTCAGGAATATGAGCGGCTTTCCGGGGTGTTTGGCCTGGATTACCGAAATGAAATCGAACAGGTACTTTTCGATCATTTCCGGCGTGGGGTTGGAGAAGCCGTCAAACACGAAGGCGTCTACGTCGGCATCGGCAAGGGCCTTGGCAAAATATGGCTGAAGCCTGCTGTTTCCGCTGCAACCAAGGCAAAGGAAATTCATGCCAGTCATCCTTGACAGCTGAGACGTCCAGCCCATGGAACAGCGGGAAACGCCATACCCCTGGGTGTAGCTTGACCCGAATACGCCTATGCGGTGACGGAAAGGATTCTCCAGCGGTTCTATACGGCTGTCATCGTACACGCCTATCTTCAGGGATGTGAGTTCTGCGAATATGGGCAGGTATATAAGGCAGTCGTACATGCGGTCGGTCTCATTGAAACGGAGGAGCGGCCTGGCGGCTCCGCTCTTGCCACCGGAATAGGCGCCGGCCCACTTCCATTTTCCGTCCTTCTTGATATACAGGTCAAAGCCCTGCTTGGCATTGGGCGCGGTGTTTCCGCCGCCGTAAATCTGCCCGTATTCCGGCAGGACGGCTATGCCTTCAGAGTCAGTACGGAAGGCTATTGCGATGCCCGAGCTCTGCCTAACCTGGCGCAGCTCGGAATCCGTGAATCCGCCATAGACCTCCGTGTCCACGCGGTGATACGGGTTTGGCGTATCAGGGAAAAGCTTCCCCACGAACGTTAGTGTGGTTGCATCCACATATCGCCATGTATGGTCCTGTTCCTGGGCCAAGGCAGGATAAAGCCCTGCCAGGAGAGGGAGCAACAGGCAAACAGTGAAGAATTTACGTATCATGCTACTTTATTTTTCCTTTGACGATGATGATCTTTCCCCGGCTCTGGGTTACCAGGTAGAAACTGTCCCCTCCCAGAGGGCAAAGGCTGTTCCAGAGGCCGCTGTACTGGGTCTGGTCTATGTCCACGGGCTTAGGGGCCTCAACGAGTTTGTCAACAGATGTGCCAAACCACACTGCAGGAATGGAGTGGGTGTCTGCAAGGGGCGTATCAGAGCCCTTTGCGCTCTGGCAGCTTACTACAAAATAATTCCTGGTGCGGATAATGTAAGGGGCGCCGCAGTAGCAGCCGTCGTGCCCCACTATGACCGGCTCTCCCTCACGGTAAATCTTGATTTCCATGGGATAGTTTGACCCTCGCTTGTCTTTATGCTCAACCGAAAGGTACAACTGTCCGTCAAGGGATGCCACAACCGGCATTCCGTCCCAGCCGCCGGGGGTATGACACACAATCTGAGCCCCGCTCCAGGTTTCTCCACCGTCTATAGATTCCACATACGAAATGTTGTTTCCGCGTGTGTCTCCGGTGCTGTAATGCGGGGTGTTATCTGTGAAATACACCCTTACTATTCCGCCGGGCAGTTCCATGGGAAATGGCTCCCAGGCGCCCTTGGAGACGTCTTCGTCCCAAAGGGGCGGAGCATAGACAGTCTTAAGGGAACTCCAGGTTTCACCCCTGTCCTCAGACGTTGCAATGGCAATGGAGAAAGGATGGACTGTGGACTTGTTGTCCGTTGGCCTTAAATTGGTTGCAAAAAGAATCTTCCCGGAGGAAAGCTGCACAAATTCAGGATTGGAGCAGCGGATGCGGACGCCCTCATAATCAAAAGCCTCCGCAATCAGGACAGGCTCTCCCCAGTTGAGCCCGCCGTCACGGCTTGTGCGGGCATAACAACTCCCGGAAAGGGAGTAAGTAAGCATCAGAGAACCGTCAGAGAGGGGGTGAATGCGGCCGTAACCGCCCTTGCAGACAGTACGCTGCTCACTCCAGGACAGCGTAGGCTCATGCTGCAGAGCCTCTTTTGAACAACCGCCAAGAAGGACGGTCAGAAGAATAAAGATTGTATACATATTCATTAGTTACAAAGATAAAAAAACAAACCGGACCATCCACTCCTGCCTGTTCCCAAATGATGAAAAAAAAGTATCATTGACGGTTTTCCGCTTTTAAGATACCGCATAATTACTTACATTTGCATTGGATGGAACGCTTTAGAGCATACTTTGCAGCCATGTGCCTGCTGAGCCCCCTTGCGGTTTGGGCTCAGGATCCGGAAATGGTGGTTACAGAGCCGCTGGTGGCATCCGTAGTGGTGGCGGATCCTCCGCTTGTGAAAACGGTAGGTGACACGGTCCAGTTCAATCCCAGTGCACTTATCCTGGAAGAAGATGCAGTCCTGGAAGACATCCTCCGGAAGATTCCCGGGATGGAAGTTGAAAACGGCGTCGTCACCCTCTATGGCCGCAAGGTGGAAAAACTCCTGGTAGAGGGGCGCCTGTACTTTGGCGGGGATATCCTCACCGGCCTCAGGAACATCCAGGGGGACAGCGTAGAGTCCATCAAGGCCTATGTGCGCCCCAACGACTTTGCCCGTGCCGCCGGAATCGACGACGGCGAAGACGAGCCCGTCCTGGACGTCAAGATAAAGCGCCGCTTCATGGGCAGTTGGAAAGGCCGCATGCAGGCCGGCGGAAGTTACCCCCTCCGGTATATGGCCTCCGGCAACGCGGGTGTACTCACAGACAGCGTCCACGCCAGCATCATCGGCAATTTCAGGAACCTTCCCTCAGTCATAACCGCAGGAAACATGCGCCCCGTCAAACTGGGCACCGGGGCCGATGGTGACCGCGACCGCAGGGATGCCGGAGCAGACTACAGCAAGAACGGCAAATATATGGACCTGGACGCCAACATTAAGTATACGGGCTACAGTTATGACCGTCAGCGCACCGCCAGCGCCCAGAACTTTTACCGCAACAGTACCTCTTTCGTAAGCCAGGAAGACACCCAAAGCGGCATCAACAACAATCTCTCCGCCCAGGCCGATGTTGAATGGAAGCCCACCAAACAGTGGACTTTTATCCTTAAGCCTCAGCTTTCCATGCAGGGGACCCGGTCCCAGAGCGCACCGGTATCGTACACATACAAATCGGCCCCATGGCTGGACGCCGAAGCATCGGCAGTAAACCGCACGGAGCAGCTCACATCTTCCGACAACAGGCGCCTTGACGTGAAACTGACCGCCCAGGGGACAAGGCGTATGTCAAAGAAAGGACGCACCGCGTCTCTACGGTTCTACGAGGGCTTCACGACCGCCGGCGCCAACAGCACCAACCACTACTCCGGAATCACCTACAAAAACGGCAAGACCACCCAGAGGGACTATCTGATCCAGGCTCCCTGGAAACGCAACGAATTCTCTGTCCAGGGCACCTGGAACGAACCCCTTGGCCGCGGTTTCCACCTGCAGCTGCTGCTAAACGCCCGCTGGGTACGGCACTCCATGCAGCGCGATTACTTTTCTCCGGAAACGGGTGAAAAGGACAATGACTTCTCGTCGGACGGCCTGTATCAGGGCACGCAGCTCACCACAATGGCCAACCTCCGGTATATCAAGAAAAAAGTCAACCTCACCGCGGGCGTGGCCGTCAAGCCAATTTGGAGCACGGTCAACAATACCATACACAGCTCAAAGGTTTATGCCGCCCCCAACCTTACGCTGCGTTTCAACCAGTCCCAAAACCAGTACCTTTCGCTGAGATATACAAGCTCCGTGGGAACGCCGTCACCATCCGTACTGATTCCCGTCAAGAGCGGCACAAATCCCCTCTACATCCACGAGGGCAACCCTCAGCTGAGTCCTTCCTTCACGCAGAAACTGATTTTCACCTATAATCACTCGGCACCGGCCAAGGGCAATTCCCTTGTTGCCGAGGCAACTGCCTCCACGGTGCAGAACGCCTTCTCATCGGCCACGGAGTATATCCCTGAAACGGGCGGGCGCATAATCCGCAGCCGCAATATCGACGGCACCTGGAATGCAAACGGCTCCCTGGTCATGAACCATTCCTTCAAGAGCCTCCCGCTGAGCATCTCCTCCCACACGGACGGCGAGTTTGCCCATACGCCCACCTATCTTTACAATTCCTCAACCAAGCAGGACGAAATCAACAACTGGCGCCGCTCTTCCGTCCGTGAACGCCTGGATGCCGCCATCCGCTGGAGGCGGTACTCCGTCACCTTCTCTGCCGGCGGGGAATACACTCACGAGCACAGCCTTGTCTTTGACGATATGGATTATGAGCCATGGGCCGTCTTTGCCCAGGCCGATGCTGCCGTAAGCCTCCGCCGCAGATGGCGAATCTCCTCCAACATAGGCATTTATTCAACGCACGGACACGGTTTTGCCCCCCTTGACCGGGACATCTGCCTTTGGAACGCCTCTGTGTCCAAGAGCTTTGCCGACGGCAAGTGCACCCTCCGGCTCACCGCCAACGACATCCTTGACCAGAGCGCCCACTTCACCTACCAGACCACTTCCGTCACCCACCGCTACTACTCCTACAACGGTTTCGGCCGCATCATCCTCCTCCAGCTCCTCTGGAAGTTTGGCGGCAAGTAGTCCACCGTTTCTCCACCTTGTTCACCACGACAACGCGATTTATAAGTGGCTGACACTCCGTCGTTTATCAAAAGTACCCGGGTACCAAGGTACCCGGGTACCCGGCATAACCGCCTGAGCGTAAGCAAATTACCAATCACACTGCCAACCAGTCCCCCAAACCAGTCTCCCAAAACCAGTCTCCCAAAACCCGCCTTGTCCACCAAATCCACCTTTTCCGTGGCCAAGTTGTAAAAAGTTGGCGGCAAGTGCACCATGCAACCTGCCGCCAACGATTATAAATATGACGTTCAACTACTCAGTCGCGTCATTCTGATATGAGCCGGGCCAAATCTTGGAAGGACGGAGATATCCACGGATATCAACATTAAGCGGATCGCGACCGCCTTCTGCAATACTGCTCAGCCAAGTGCCGAATGTAGTTGAGTTCTGAGTGTCAAAATAGGTCACAGCAGCTGTGAGTTCAGAGAGTGCTGCGCGGTTGTCAATTGTGCCGTCTTTATAATATGTAGCAGGAAGTGATGTCACTTTAAGGTATGGATCAGACCATGTCCAAGTCATAGATACCCCTACATCAGTGCTGGGATCATTGTGCGTATTGTCAACCGTACCGCTTCCTCCCAATACGGACCAGATGTTATGGCCGAAGGAAGAAACAGTCTTTCCGGATTCTACAGCCACAGCGACTTTCCCTGAAGTTGAATTCTTAAAGATATTGTTTGCCAATACCGACTTCGCAGACGTCGAAAGAGATACGCCGTGATAACTAGAAGTAAGCGTCAGGGACGTATTGACAATCAGGCATTCGCCACCAGAACTGGAAATGGTTGCATCAGAAGCATCGCCAGCTTTGTTCTGGTTGGAGTAGAATACACAATTGTTTAACGCAACTATTCCATTGCTGGTAGTTATGGCCGCAGCTCCTATACCAGAATAGTTCCTGTCAAAAATGCACCTGTTGGCATAGAGAGTTGCCGATGACTCTTTAACCCTGATTGCTCCACCATTTTGGGAACAAGTGTTGTGATAGAAACGGCAACGATTCAACTTAACAGTGGCAGCATCCAAAACGAATATGGCGCCACCGGTAGAAGTTTTACTTGTATTGAGTCCTGACTTAAGAGTTTCGGCTGTCAAATTTGTTTCGTGTCCTTGATTCTCCTCAAAATCACAATCTGTAATAGTAGCATCGACAGAGTAGGAACCACCACTGATGTACACGGCACCGCCACAATATGTTTCATATGCAGCACGGTTATGGAAGAAGCTGGTATTAGTGATAGTTGCACTCATCGCCGCCTCAGCAATCATACTGACAGCACCTCCACATCTTTCTGAATTATTATTATTAAATTCTGAACCATTAATGATATTGAGGGTTCCCTTACCCATATGAACGGCTCCTCCATATTGAGCAGAATTGCCTTCAAAAACACAGGCATCCAAAGTCACATTTGAACCCACACCGATACGGATGGCTCCACCTTTTGCAGTTGCCGTATTATTACTGAAAGTACATCCCTTGAACAATAGGCTTGAAGCGCTTACCGCACGCACGGCACCGCCGCCACTAGTACCCGTATTCGTATTGTCGGCAATAACGCAGTTATAGAACTTGATGTTGCTGCATGCATTAACAATAATTGCTGACCCAATATCATTTGCCGAGCGTGCCGCATCCCTGAATTCCAATCCATCGAAAACTGCCGTAATCTTGGATCCGTTGGCAACAAATATGCGGTTCTTGACGCTGCCGTCTCCGTTCTGATCACCACTCAGAATGGTTCTGTTGGTTGTTATATCCCTGCCGGCAAGTGAGGTTCCTGTTGCAACTGCAGGGTAACCGCCATATACTTTCAGCCCGGTAGTACCAGTATTTAATGTATAACCATCTGTTGTTTGAGTAGGATAGGTACCTGCCGCCATAAAGACGCTAGTGTTGGTCGATTTCAGTGTCAGGAAAGTATAGAAATCATCTGAACTCATAGCATTCTCCCAGCTGGTACCATCCGTGGCGCCTGCACCGGATACGGTGACAAACTTCTTATTCGCAATCGTTCCCGGATTACCCACATTAATCCTCATAATCTTGCGACGGGCAACGGTGAGGGAGTTGCCGGAGATCTTTTCACCAACAAGGGAGCCGGACTTTTTGAGCTCTACATAAATACCTGCGGCATAGCTGTCCGGAAGGACGGCGGCATAGTAGGTGCCTGCACCGCCAAGGCCGGAAAGAGTAACGGAAGTGGAACCTGAGGCAACGGCGTCAACCGACGGAATACCGGCGGAGAAGGCAACGGTTGCCTTACCGGCAAGAGGAGTGCTGTTATTGGAATGAACCACAATCTCGTCAACATCGGCGGTGGTTGTAATTGCAAGGATACCGCCAAGGTTCTTGAGGTCGCAGGAAACTGCAAACTCGGCAACCTCTATGGCAGCGCTGGCAAAAGTACCGTCCTGGGTTGCGGGAACAGTAACTTTGAGGCTGCTGGATTCGTATGCGGCTGTGACGGAAGAAGGATATACCAGATAAAGGGCCTCCTTTCCACCAGGGAGAGATGCTGTGAATTCTGCATTTGCTCCGGCAGCACCTGCTGCGGAAGATTCTTCTCTTCCGCCGTCATAAACAAAGCTGATCTTGTCTGTTGCTTCCCATTCTACGGCTCCGTAGGAGTCAATGGTAGTTTTAACATCGGCTTCATCTGCCTCATGGGACGCTTTAACAGTAACTGTCTTCAGGGAGAGGTCCGGATTCTCGGTAATGATGTCCTGTTCCTTTTCGCAGGAGAACATTGTAACGGCAACGGCCGTCAGGAGGAATATACTTTTCTTCATAACAGCTGTCTTTTACATTTCATAATCATCGTATTCCCAGCCCTCGTTCCGGGCAGAAGCTAAAAAGTTGCTCTCTCCAACCATGGAAAGGAGCTCCGACTGAGGCGCCTCATAACGTGCGCGCGAGTCGCAAAAAGATTCTTTGTGTTGCATATGTGGATAGAATTATTGTCAATTTCCGCAAAATTACAAAATCCAACCGCCTGTCAAGGTGACAAAAAACCCAAACTATATAAAAATAGCGTCAGCCCCGTATCATTCCCCCCGTTTATACCACCACGTCACCTGGGAATTCACCGGAGCCGTCACCCCGTTCCCGTTAAGGCCAAAACGCAGGACACCCTGCGGAGCAGTCTCCTCACGGGCATCGTAATCTATGGCAAAAGGCTCCATATAGGCATTGCGGTTACTCTGCTTTACGCCTCCGCTGAAGGGATAGGCATGGTAGCAGAAATAGCGGTTCCCCACAGGATCGTTGAAAAAGAAAACATGTCCCGCACCGCGAAGGTCACTTGAAGGAGCCGATGAAAACACGGGATTACCTGCGTATTTTATCCATGACGATTCCTTCAAAGGGTCCGCGTAATCGCCACCATCGCGGGCAAGCGTGAGCTGCCCCTGGCCATAATCGGACCAATAACCGCTGCCGCAATAGGTGAGGAAAATCTCCCCATTGTCCCCATAAACGGCAGTTCCCCCTTCCACCACCATGGGCAGAGTGGAGCTTGCGCCTTTCTTCTCCCAATCCTGGGTAGGGGTGGTTATGGTGGAAGCCTCCGAGGCTATCTGCCAGGGCTTCGACAGCCGGGCTATCCGCAGCCGCTGGTAGAACTTCCCATAGCCTTCTCCGCGGCCCACTTCATCCACCCATGTGGCATAAATCCCCTTGTATTTACCCGAGGGAATGCGCAGGAAACTCACTCCTATTGCCCAGTCCTCGAAAGGCTGGCCGGCGGCATCCAGGAATCGCTGTGTAACGCCCTCTGCCCCGGTGACTGGATTTCCGTAAGGGCCGGACGGCGATCGGCCAAGGGACTTGAGCACCACCGGACGTATATAGGCGGAACTGTGCGACGAACTTCCGGCGCTGTCGTCCATCCTGAGGGCAAACACCATGTACCACCCCGCATTGCCGGGGCAGTCTTCTTCGGAGAAATAGTGAATCTCCGGCGACCAGGTTCCGTTAATGGTTGCTCCATCCCCGAAAATCTCCCGGACGGAAGGATCTTCCGCACTCTTGTAAATAAGGTTGGAAGGAGTAGGATGGGCCGATGTGGTAAGGCGGGACAGGTCCGAGTCTATGGCCATGGCCACGTTGGACGCGCCTGTCATCGTCATATAAAACAGGCCGTTGTAGCACACGATGCATGGATCTGCCACACTGGAGCGGAGCATAGTCCCGTTCAGTGTCATTTTTACTGCCTTCTCCTCCTTGGGAGTATTATCGTCAGGCACTGTGGTTTCCGGATGGCATCCCGCAACAAAAAGCATAGCCATCAGGATAAAGGCTTTGCGGCCGGTTTTTTTCATGGATTGTTACTTTTTCCGGCTGTACCTTATTTCCGTTTCTACCGGGGCGCTCCTGCCGTTTCCCATGGCCCCCATCCTCAGGACGCCATAAGGCGCAGTAGGATACTTGGTCCCATAGTCGATGTAATACGGCTCGATGTAGGCGTTGCGCTGTTTGGCCTTTTTCCCATTTTCCACGGGATAGGCGTGATAGCAGAAAAAGCGCCGGCCTTTTCCGTCGGTAAGGAAGAAGGCATGTCCGGCCCCCCGAAGGTCCGACGATTTGGACGATGTAAACACCGGGTTCCCTTCAAACTTGACCCAGGACTCTGTCTTGAGGGGATCGGCATAATCGTCCCCGTCCATCAGGAGCGTAAGCTGACCAAGGCCGTAGTCACTCCAGTAGCCGCTTCCGCTGTAGGTGAGGAAAATCTCACCGTGGTCACCATATACGGCGGTACCGCCTTCCACCACGCAGGGGTGAGTCTGGCTGGAGCCGTGGGTTTCCCATTCCTGGGTAGGCTTTGTAATAAGTCCGGGCTCCCCTTCCAGCTGCCAGGGGCTGCTGATGCGGGAAATCATTATTGTCTGGTAGAAGTTTCCCTTCCCCTCTCCGCGGCCAACTTCCTCTACCCAGGTGAGGTAAACTCCCTTGTAGCGGCCGGTGGGAATACGCAGAAGGCTTGGTCCGACGCACCAGCCTGTGAGGAAAGTACCGTCCTCGCTGAGGAAAGGCTGCGTATGGCCCTCTTCCCCCGACACGGGGTTCACATAAGGTCCGTCCACGCTTCCGCTGGCCGATTTAAGAACGCACATGCGGATATTCTTGGAACTTGTCTTCCCGTTTTCCTCCACTTTCTGCCTGAGGGCAAGGTACATATACCAGCCGGACGCACCAGGGAACTCCTCCTCCGAGAAGTAGTGAATTTCCGGAGACCAGGTTCCGTTGATTTTTGCCCCAGGGCCAAAGAGATCTTCAACGGAAGGGTCGCTTGCCGAGTCGTAGAAAATGTTTTCCGTTGTGGGATGAACATCTACGTCCAGCGATGAAAGATTCCGGTCTTTGACCATGGCAAGGCGGGAAGATCCGGTCATTGTCAGATAAAAGTATCCGTTGTCAAAGACCAGGCACGGGTCCGCCGCGGCACGGCGTACCAGCGTACCGTCAAGCCTCTGTGCAAAGGCACCAAACGCCACAAAAAGCACAAACAGGCTTATTAGCAGTTTCTTAACATGCTGACACATGAATCTCAGTGTTATTAATACCTGCAAATGTATTAAAAAATATTCAAAGGAGAGCCTTACCGTGCGTAAAAGCGCCATTCCGTGGTACTGTAGTACTCTTCTCCGGGCCTTAAGACCGTGGACGGGAATCTGGGCTGGTTGGGGCTGTCCGCAAAGTGGATGGTTTCAAGAAGCATGCCGCCAAACTTGTCCACCGGACCATATTTCCCCTGCAGGCTTCCGTCAAAGGCACGTGCCGTATAGGTGAGAAGCGCAGGCTCCGTGGTCCAGGTTTCCACCCCGCGGCCGCTGCCCTTGTCGTAAAGGTCAGCCGCTTTGCGCAGCGTCCCGCCCCACCCCCTGATTACCCAGCAGGCGGACATCCCGCGCATGATGCGCAGCTGCTCCGACGGCATGTCTATCCTGTAATCCACCCTGTGGGGCTCCCTGAAATCGAACGGGGTGTCCTGCACCGGAAGAATAAGGTCCGGGCACATCTGGGCGTTGTTCTGGATGCATTCATCGGCCTCCACCTGAAAGAGATGATCCATTACGTAGCCTCCCTGCGCACCCTTCAGGTTGAAGAAAGAATGGTTGCTGAGGTTGATGACTGTGGGGGCGTCGGTAACGGCCCGGTACTCCACTTTTACCACATTGTCCTCCGTGAGCCAATACGTCACCCGGCAGTCACAGTTACCGGGAAAACCGGACTCTCCGTCAGGAGAAAGACGATGGAAACAAACGCCCACGCGGCCTTCTTCCCTGACCGGCGTTCCCTCCCAGACAAAGCGGTCCATACCCTGGGATGCGCCATGGCACTGGACTGGTTCTCCGCCCAGAAGTTCGTTGGCTTCCAGCCGGTAAGTAACGCCGTCAAGGGTGAACGATGCGTGATTGATGCGGTTTCCGTACCTGCCGATTATGCAGCCAAGAAAACGTTCCGGACGGGCATCCTCAAAGGTCCGGAGGTTGTCCGGTCCAACGATGACATCGTCCAGCGTACCGTTACGGTCCGGCATGAAGATGCTGATGATGCGGGCACCGTAGTCCGTGAGCGACATGGATGCCCCTGAACTGTTTGTCAGGACATATTTATGGGCAGTTTCCCCAGTGGACAGAGTCCCGTAGTCCTGCTCCCTTACAGACAAAGCCGGCCGGGATACGCAGCCGGCCACAAGAAAGGCAAGGAGTATTAATCTTTTCATTTTCATAGTCCGTATTCCCCCTCCACCTCCGGAGCGTCTGAGCCCCAGCGGGAGGCTATGTAATCCAGCAGGGCGTAGATTTCGTCCACGTCCTTTGATGTGACAAGTTTAATGCGGGTTTCCTTGAAGTCCCGGAGGCCTTTGAAGTAGCAGGAGAAGTGGCGGCGCATTTCGTAGATGCCGGTTACCGGGCCCTTCAGGTCCAGGGACAGCTGGAAGTGGCGCCTGGCCAGTTTCACGCGGTCTGCAACGCACATTGGCGGAAGCTCCGCACCCGTATCCAGCAGATGGCGTATCTCCGAAAAGATCCACGGATGACCAAAAGATGCGCGGCCGACCATTATGCCATCGACCCCCCACCTCTCAAACGCCTCCTTTGCCTTGGCGGCGGAGTTGATGTCCCCGTTACCTATTATAGGTATATGCATGCGCTGGTTGCTTTTCACGGCGCCGATCAAGGTCCAGTCCGCCTCCCCTTTGTACATCTGGCAGCGCGTTCGCCCGTGGATTGTAAGGGCCGATATACCCACGTCCTGCAGCCTCTCCGCCAGCTCCACGATAATTTTGGAGGAATCGTCCCAGCCAAGGCGCGTTTTCACGGTTACCGGCTTCCCGACCGCCTCCACAATGGCTTTGGTGATAGCTACCATCTTGTCCGGCTCCCGCATCATGCCGCTTCCGGCGCCGCGCCCGGCAATCTTTGAGACAGGGCAGCCGAAATTTATGTCGATGACATCGGCCCCGTGCCCTCCGGCCAGTTCTGCGGCGCGGTCCGCCATGCGGGCGGCATCCACCATCGCATCCGGGAAACTGCCGTAAATCTGGACCGCCACCGGAGCCTCCTCCTCAAGGGTTTTCATCTTGGCGATGGTTTTGGCAACGTCCCGCACCAGCCCGTCCGAGCTCACGAACTCCGTGGTGACCATGGCCGCCCCCGCCTCCCTGCAAAGGATGCGGAAACTTGCGTCTGTAACGTCCTCCATGGGCGCCAGTGTCACCGGACGCTCCCCAAGGTCTATGCTGCCTATTCTCATTGCTTCTGCAAAGATACTAAAAAAACGGCCCCCGGAAAACCGGAAGCCGTTTAATCGGTTGTAATAAGAATTACAGGGTGACGGAAACCTCGAGCTTGTCACCAGCGCCCTTGTTACCCCAGGAGATAACCTTGAAGGCGGTTGAAGGAAGAGCGATAAGGTCTGACAGAGGAATTGCAATCTCAGTCTCTACACCGCTTTCAGAGACAACGCCATTGATCTTGGCATTGGCAACACTGCAGCCGTCAGGAACTGCTGCGCCTTCCTTTGCGACACCCAGTGCAGGGGCCTCTGCGGTACCGGCAAACGGATAGACAACGAGGAGGATCTCGTAAGGGCCATTGCCCCAGAGCTCAACACCGGTGGAGGCGTCGTTGTCCAGGTCGAAGGTATAGTAGAAGTAGGCGGCTCCGGCCCAAACTTCATCCATGCGCTCGGTAGTCCTCTTGGAGTAGAAATAGATGTTCTGGCTGTCTGCAGTGACCTTGAGGGCGGCGTTGATACCGGTACCGGTAACACCTGCCACATCTGCCCAATCGGAGAAGTCGCCATCGATCTTGATTGCGCTCACGAAATCAGGAATGTCCTTGTCTGCAGGAAGTTCTGTACCGGCAGTAACAACAACGATGGCTTCCTTGGCGGCGATGTAATATACATCGTAGTAACCGGCAGCGGAGCAAACAAAGTTGTCACCGTTCTGGACAGCCTCAACAGCTGAACCGGCAGTGAACTTACCGCCACGGTTGATGTCCCATGCACCGTCCTTGCGGAGCTTGAACTCATCACCCTTTTCTAGGGGAAGGTGCTCGAAGAGGACATAGCTCTCATTGTCAACACCCTTGAAGTCAGTGTCCCAGTTGGTGCCGTGGAGGGTGCCGATTACGGACCATGCGGAATTTCCACCACCGAAAACGTCTGCCTGAACTTCACATGCAATGCTGCCTGCAAGAGCCCTGATGGCTGCAACACCTGCGCCGACACCGGTGATGACACCGGTAGTGTCATCCTTTGCCGCTACAGTTGCGATTGCGGGATCGGAAGTCTCCCATACCAGGGATGTAGCCTCTGACTTGGGGGTGAAATGAATGACGATTTCTGCTTTTTCTCCTGCTGCGAGGACGACACCTTCTGCAGAAGGGGTAATCCTGAGAAGCTTGCTGATTTCTGCTTCCTTGTTATTGCAGGAAACGAACGTTACCATAGCAATGGCAACGGCCGAAATGATAGCAAATACTTTTTTCATAGCTATTGATTTTTTGGTTGAATACACACTTTGGCAAATGCAAAGATAAAAAATTTTTTTTAAATACAACATCAAATGAATAAACTTGGAAAAAACCCTATCTTTGCAATGTAGTTTACGTAACCATGATTTACAGACTCATATTGGCCCTGCGGCACATGCTTTACAACAAGGGATGGAAGAAGTCCTTCAAGGCCGCAGTCCCCACAATCTGCGTTGGAAACATAACCGTTGGCGGCACCGGAAAAACACCCCACACGGAGATGATAATCCGCAGGCTCCTCCAGAGCGACCGCTGGGGCTACAGCAACATCGCCGTGCTTTCGCGCGGGTACAAGCGCAGTTCCAAGGGCTTCCAGATCGTAAGCCGGGACGCATCGGCCGCCTTTGCAGGAGACGAACCTCTCCAGATGGCCCGCAAATTCCCCTCCGTCACCGTCGCCGTAGACAAAGACCGGGTTCACGGTTGCGAGTCCCTTTCGGCGGACATCATCGTTTTGGACGACGCCTTCCAGTACAGAAGGCTTGTTCCGTCTTTAAATATTGTCCTGGTGGATTATAACCGCCCCATCTTTAAAGATACGCTCTTGCCTTTCGGCAGGCTCAGGGACCTTCCGTCCCAGCTCAGGCGCGCGCAGGTTGTCATCGTCACAAAGTGCCCTGCATTCTTGGAAGAGGCCGAAAGGGAGGAGTGGCGCACGAACCTGAAGCTTACACCGGAGCAGAAGCTGCTGTTTTCCACCATTACCCACGATGCACCGGAGCCCGTTTTCCCTGAGGCGGACAGCCGCTACG
>Ga0265301_10004311_pt1 | contig 14420 bp, 16 predicted proteins | sample AusTroGonzalo_MG_2_FD_193488 | JGI IMG/M metagenome (GOLD analysis project Ga0265301, IMG submission 193488) | Bovine rumen microbial communities from tropical cattle in Woodstock, Queensland, Australia - Gonzalo_04 | ecosystem: Host-associated > Mammals > Digestive system > Stomach > Rumen ...
TAGTTGAACCAGTTACAAGCGTAAACCCTGGGCAAGTTACCTCTTTTGCTGCCGTATTTGCAGCGGTTGTACATGTTCCATACCAAGCGCCATATTGATCCAGCATCCCGTTAAATGTTTGTGCGTTGAACGGAGTTCCAGCAGTTGTTACGGTTCCTTCTGCACGATCGACATCATACTCATCCGATCCGCCGGTTGCCGTTAGCGTAATTCGACCAGGATGCTCAACAACTCTATCTGTGAAAAAGTTTGCCATAATTTCCCCCTATGAATATTTTCCTCCAGCGTTAAAGCTATCTCCAGCATACAGATAAGACGTACCAAGTTTGTCTCCAACATAATGGTTAAGTCTTGTCAGGTATACGTATGCAGCCAACATGTTATAACATACAAGCTCAATATCCTCAACAGCGTTAATATTATTCCACGTCATGTTACTGTTAGCAACAATCGGCGGGGTGTAATTCAATGCTGTGCAAACGTTTTCCAAGCATGTGAGCAGTTCCGTCCAGAACGTTGTGGTTATAATGTCATCACGTGCCCAACTTGTCTTACTAATTGCAGATCCTGCTATTGGGATACTGGAACTGACACACGCATCATGCAGCCACTTAAGGTTTCCTGTAATCCTGTCCATGTCTTGATACGTCATTATAGAGGTTCCGTCCGTTCTATCTGTAACCGGCGTAGTCCACGACATTAAATTACCCCCTTCCTGTAAGTGATGTCAGCGTATGTGCCACCGCCCTCATGTGTGATTGTGATATTCTCGAGCGTTATATCCTCATATGTTCCATCAAGCCTTTTAAGCTGTCCAATATCGCGTGGTTGTAATCTTGGGTCACCCTTCCATCTGAATGATCCAGATTCTGTCGACCTATACATTGGTGAGTTTAACATATTCGGATAAATTTGAATCGGTGACGACGTCATTGTTAGTGCTGACATTTGACCAATGACGGGAGCTTCGCCATAATCATAAGTTATTGAATTACCAGTTCCCGCATACGATACTGTTTCGCTGTTTTCACTAATCCCCATACCGTAGATATCAAGGTCTATAGACTCGGCATCGGAATCAATTATATCAGCGGCAACCAACACGCTCCACATTTCGGATGCTGTTGTTATTTTGTGACTTGGGTCCGTATCATATGGCCAATTATCATATGCCTGATCCCACGGAACAAAGTTTGAATATAATCTCTTTGTTGTGGCATCAAATTCAGATTCAAAGTTGCTCTTAGGAATATCTCCATCATTCAACTTCATACCAACTGAATTGCTGCTGTTTATGACAATCGTTGGCATTGAATTCGCAACCCTGTGCCCCCATTCATTTATAGGAACGACCGGAAAGGTACAGTAAAACGGAATCCTTGTGTGATACGTTGCCTGCAGCTTTACTGCGATGTCATTGTCGGCGTATGGTCCGAGATATAAACCAATAACCCACGCATAAGCCTTTACGTCAAAATTGAGCGACGTTCCGACATTCTTTATAAATGTAGCCGTGCCAACCTTTGTCACATATTTATCTCCGACAGGCATGTTCATGTTCCAAATTCTAGTCCATGACATGTCAACTTTTGATATTGGACGCTCTACGTTTGTTTGAACTTCTCCGCAGTCACTCTCATCAATAACAAACGTGCCTGTACTTGGGTTCGTCTTTAGTGTTGGAATGCCAGCGTCAACATAGTTAAGCATTAGCCGATCTTTTAACTTTCCACGACCGTCCAGCAAATTATATGTTTTGTCTGTTATGTTTAAGCACTGATTAGCAAATGCTATAAGGTTTCTCGCATTTGTTGATTTTGGAATGATCCAGCGGTATGAATTGTCCGACCAATCCGTTGACACCTCTGATGTATCCGGCGTAATTCCTGCCCTTTTGAGGAGGTAAATAATCGTGTTCACAAAACACTCGGATTCATTCTCTGTAATCGGAGCATACGTTTCAATATCTTCCAAGAAGTGGACGGAATCAACGGCGTGAATCGACATAATGCCGTCTTTCCACGTTATTAACCCACTTATATAAAACTTCCTGATTGGTGACATATCGCCAGCATATCCGGCAGAGTATGTTATTGGCGTGTCTTCCGGGATAGAAGCAACAAGATGCGTTATGTCGCTGTCGTTATACACGTCCACGTTCAACTCCGATTCTGGGAGTGACTGGTTTACCAATGACAAATCTGATCTTAATGACACATCTGCGCGAACTATGTTTGAGTTATTAACGACCAGTGTTATTCCTGGAATTGCCGAGCTAACTTCCACACGACTATTCGCGTCTCTTGGCGTAAATGTCATTGATGCTGATGCGGCGTTTACCTGTATAACAATTTGATTTCCAACAATTACCGACGTTGTACCTCCGCACGTAACAGAATACGCACCGGTAACATATAACGTCAGCCCGTTAATCGTGTCAGTGCTTGTCGCGGTTAATTCTAAATCCTGTCCAACGTGCCCCCTGACGCCAATTTTTCCGTTTTGCATTGACGGCGTAATACTTGAATCGTACAGCTCACAAGTCCCGTTAAGTGGAAATCCGTCCTCCTTGAGATCAGCCAGTTTTCTCATTGGCCACGCCTTATAACTGTAATCAAGGAGTGCTGAAGAGTCGTATATTTTTGCCGTTCCAGAGTATCCTGAATAAGTTAACGGAGTTTCATCTGGAATATCGAGCTCGATTAACACCTGCATTGGGTCGCGTATTTGTTTTGCGTTTTGAATATCAATTCCAGACATATTTTCTCCTTATATTTCAAATAACTTTGGTTCTGTTCCATATGAAGCTTTGCCTGCTCCATAAAATGATCTAGATCGCATGTCTTCTCTTGCATGTGCGTTAATAAATCTCAATGTAAGGCCAACACCAGACCACGCCACGTTTCCGTCGGGATCTGTGAGCCTCGTTACCTTTGCCGATGTAACGGTTGGAATAACTGACTCCGTAACGCTTTGGTTAAGCTCGTTAGAGAATACCAAGTTTACTGCGCTTCCGGATAATGCAAGAATCTTTTGCAACTGACTCTGTGGAATGTTGTCCCATGTAAGTGACAAGTCTGCATATCTCCAGCCAACAATATCGCCAACGCGCTTCCCTGTGCAGGTTTCATACTCTCCAGCATAGATATATTCACGGGACAACGTAAAGTCATTGCCCCGGAATATTTCTTCGCCGTTAAGTGTGATTGTGTTAAAAATTCCGATCATTTTATCCCCCTATCCAAGGATTTTCTTGTACTGGTCATAAGTTTTAACAACAGTTTCACCAAGATCAGGACCGCCCTTAAACAGATAATTTTGTATGGTGATCTCTCCACCAGTTGCGGCTCCCTGTACCATGTTATTCATTGCGATGCCGTTAACAATGCTATCCGCCATGGAGTTCATCATTTGTTGCAGTCTGTCAATCGGAATAACCGCCTCTGGTCCAGCTTCACCAACACCAATCACCGATGGACTATTGAAGATACCGCCCTTCTTGTACCAGTCAATGCTGAAGTGTGGTACTTGCGGAGGATTTAGTCCAAACTTTCCCTTAATCTTGAAATGCGGAAGTTTAATCTTCGGCAACGACCATTTGAAGTTAAATATTTTTTTGAGCTTATCAACAATACCTTTAATTATGTTGTACGCCGTCCTGATCGGTGCCGTTATTGCGTTTGCGATGGCCTTCCAAACTGTTACAGTTACAGTTTTAATTGCCTTCCATGCGGTTGTGAATATCGTTTTGTAGAAATTCAACAGCCCGGTGAAGTATGCCTTAATAGCATCAAATATGAACGTTGCTGCTGTCTTTATTCCATTCCAGCAGGTAATGAGGAATTCTTTTACCTTATCCCAATTCTTATAAAGCGCAACACCTATTGCGATTGCTGCAGCGATGGCCGCAACCACAAGACCAACCGGTCCGAGAAGCGCTGTAAATGCTGCCCCGAGAGCCGGTGCTATAGCCATTATGCTACCAATAGCCGATGCCAAAGAGCCAAGAATCATCAGAAGCGGTCCAAGAACAGCCATCAGAGCCGTGATTGCAATAACTGCCTTTGCAACAACAGGGTGTGCCTCAATCCATGTGATAATCTTTTCCACGACCGGAAGAACTTTTTCACCAAGCCATTTTGCCAAATTCGCCAAGTGCGGCAACAGGGTGTTTCCGAGCCGTTCCCCAAAGTCGCTTATCGTGTTCTTTGCCTGCTGCAGTTTTCCGGCATCAGTTTCAGCTAGTGCTTTGTTCATGTCGCCGACATTATCATGCACAACCTCGGCCAGCATGGCAACTTTTTCTTCCTCAGTTCCGTACTTCAGGACCTCTTCCTGTGTAGCCGTGAAGGAAATTCCTGCACGCTTTAACGCACCAGTTTGTCCCATAAGCGCTTTACCGAATAAGTTCGCCATAGCCGCTGCGTCCTCTTGCGACGCACTCAAGCCCTTGTTTTGTGCGAGCAGGTTTGTCAGAGACGGAAGCAGTTTATCCACGGCGTCGGTTGTGCTGGTGTATGTTGCAAGCTGTTTTGCGCCAGACAGTATTACCTCATCACCATACACACCCTCTTTTTGTATCGCCGCCGCAAGCTTAATTGTTGCTTGTGTTTGTTCAGTCGTAGCTTTCTGCCGCGACTTATAAACTTCTGCCAGCTGTGCTTCTGCTTGATTTTGTGCATTTGCAAGATCCAACAACTTCTTTCCGGCAACTATACTGGCTGCTGCTGCCGCCGACATGTACATGCCAGCAGTTCGCGCCTTCTGTCCAGCAGTTTTGAAAGCCTCACCCATCCTAGTGATGTTCTCATACTTTACCTTCTGAAGTTCTTGATTAAAATGCTTTAGTTTTGATTCAGTTGTTATAATCTCTCTTTCAAGCTGCCTATACTCGGCCGACTGCTTGTCTGCTCCAGGGGTCTCATTAAACCGCCTTTGTGCGTCCTTTAGTGCGTCCAGCTTTGTTTTTGTTTGCTGAATCTTTTCCCCAAGCACCTGCTGTTTTTGTGCGAGTAGCTGCGTGTTACCAGGGTTAAACTTCAGCGCCTTGTTGATTTCACGCAATTCTTTATCCGTCTTGCGCGTTTCTTTGTTCATTTCGCGCAGTGCTTTTTGAAGCTTTGTTGTATTGCCCGAAAATTCAATTGTTATTCCCTTGATGTTTCCAGCCATGTTTATTTACCCTCTGCGCTTTTCTTCTCGTCTTGATAAAACTCTTCAATAACCTGCTCTTCAACTTTCTTAATATGCGGATGTGCAGGCGTTCGTCCGCCATTCTTATTTGCATGTCCAAATTCCAGCAAGTGTGTTAACTGGTAATGGTTCTTGTTGTACACGGTTGCCATTGTGGCTTGTATGTTGCTTCCCTTGCCTTCAGTTTTTGACGTCCAACTTCTTGCATACGCGCCCGTTCTTTTGGGCGATTGCTCTCTGAGTAGTTTGGCGGCGCGCTTTCCTGCGGCATCAACGTTCTTGTCGTTGTCTTTATCAAGGTCTTCCTTGTAATCGTCAAGAATCTCATTGACAGCGCTTTCCAACGTGTGGTTTTCATCTACTGTCCATTTGTTTCTTGCCACTTTATCACCCCAACAGTGCATCAATATCAGCTTGCGTTGCCTCTCTCTTATGAACAGTTTCGCGCTCTTTCTGCTCTCGGTCTGGGTCCATAACCTTATCATATTCAATGATGTAATCGACTATTTGACCCATCTCCATTGACATTATAGCGTCATATGAAAGCTTTCTTTCGGCTCCTGCAATATAGACTGTATCAAGTCCTATTTGCGAATCTTTTTCAGTCCGTTCAGGAGCCTTTCCCCGTTTTTTGAGCTTACCGAAGATTCTACGATCGCAGTAAACAGCTCGGGAATTACAACGTCGAGCGGGAACTTTTCAAATCCATTAAAGAAGTCTTCCGGTCCGCCAATGCTCTTGTCCGCGTTGTAAGCCATCGCCCACAAAACCTGATAAACAGTCGTAATTTCCATTCCGGCAAGCTTGATAAAGGCATCCGTGATGGTGTCATCATTCATCAGGTTCTTTATGCCGTCAGGTGTAACTTCCGCCTCACCATTTTCCAGCATTGTTGCAATAGCACCAACAATTGACTCAATAATCGGCATCAGATCTGGGAATATATCATGCCCAAATCTATTTCTATATACAAACAGCCATCCAGCGGAAGTGTTAAGATCCACTTTCTGGCCCTCAAATTCGATAGTCTTAATCATTGTTTACCTCCCTTGATAAAAATAAAGTGACAGCCCAGGGCGGGAGTTTCCCAGCCCCGGGTTATCGTTAAAATTAGGTTGTATGCGGTGTCGGCGGGTTGGTAAAGATTGTCGTATAGACAGCACTGCCGTCAGTATACGCCGCACGGGTTACGCCAGTCTTGTTATCGCCATTTACGGTAAACGGCAGTGTCGCGGTTGCAGGCTCAATCGAATCTTCGGTTGTGTTGTATTCTCTACTGATCTGTCCGATAGAAACGTTGTAGAAAATGCCCCTGCGGGCCTTGTCATCACCCTCTACCTGGAACGCAAAGTATACATTCTTATTCTGCTTACCCTTAATCTGCGCAATTCCACCATCGGCCAGCTGGCTGTAATTCATAAACGTGGTTTTGAATGTGTCATCAAACAGCGCATTCTCAATCTCGCCACTGTAACCGTTATCGGAATAACCCGACCAGTATGTTACATTGTCCGCATAGAACTTATTCTCGTTTGTTTCTGCGTCCATGCTAATCTTCACCGTTCCCGGGATAGCATACGGAGTACCCAGAGTTACCGAGCCGTCAGTTCCAACAATGTACTCGCCAATATGAAGATTGGAAACGCCGTACATAACTTTATTAGCCATCAATAGCCTCCTTAAAAAGTGTAGTAAATTTCGAATACGTCCTCGGCATCTATGTATATGTCCTCGGACTTTTCGTACTTGATCCCGTTTGAAAGTAGCAGCGCTTCAATCCGCCCCTCAAAATCCGGGTCTTTCTTCTTAAAATAATATTCAAGCCGATATCGATCAGCTGTTACATAATATGTGTTGTCGGCTTCGAATTGATCTTGACCTGCACCGAGCAATACAAGGTACGGAACCGTTACCGGTTTTGAGTGGTACCCGTACGCAATCGGCTTACCAAGCGTTGCTAATGTCTGATACATCGTCATCCTTCATTCCCTCCGCTGCCTTGCAAATACAAATATTCACCGCAAAAACTTTTACCAAAATATATGTAATTTTCTCCAAGTTTTTCACCAACGCTGTGGTCTTTCCATATAATGTGAGTTATTTCCGGCTCGTCCGGCGGAGTTTCCGGCTCGTCCGGCGGAGTTTCTGGATCGTCCGGCGCCAGCTCTTCATTGAACCCAGCTCTTTCCTCGCACACAAGGTTAACAGTGTCACGGTTGCCGTCCCAATCGACGCGAACAACGGTGTACAGCTTTCCTTCGTGCTCCAGAACCTTTTCGCCTTGATAATCCTCTGTGTTGGATATTCTAAAGGTTTTCGACGGATGCAAGCCAACCTGTGACGCATTATAGAACTCACTCTCATAAACTCCACGCTGTTGTGCGAATATTTCCCTGTCTGTGGTAGTCCTAATTTCATTCCCATAATCGTCATGGGTGATAACTGGCTCTGATTTCAACGTTATTACCGTATCAAACATCACTCATCATCCCCAATCCAGATTGTGTAACCAGTGCAGGTAGACAGCTGCGCCTTCTGCTCGTCGTAGCTCTTCTTGAACTTGTAGTAGTCATTCTGTGCCACGTTTCCGAAGTTCATCTTGCAGTATGTGATTACCGCCTGCGTTACCAGCATATCCGCATTGGTTGTAAGAACCTCCGCTGAAATATCAGTCACGCCAAGATCGAGCAACGCCGCACTGATGAGACCGTTAAGCTCATCGTTATAGGCTTCCGTTTTAATTCTCAGCGCTTGCTTCACTTTCGCCAGCATTTTCTTCCTCCTGCCTCGCTTGGTATTCAAGGAAAAAGTTTCTCGTTACTGTGTGATACCCGATATGTCCAAGTGATATAGTCGGGTCACACCAAATTCGATAGCCGCACTCACGGGCCCGGATGCAGAGCGCAATGTCTTCTCCGGCTCCCATGAAGGGCGTAAACATTTGCTTGTACTTTGCGAACACTCCCATAAAGACTTCGGTTTTCATCAGCACGCAGCCAAAGCCGCATCCGCCGATTTCAAACAGTTCATTGTCAATTCTTGAGAAGTCCGACCAGATGATACCCTCATCGGTACGTTCGAGTTTGTCGAACAGCACCGGCGTGTAAGGCTCAACTCTCCTAAAGTACAGTCCTGTTACAATGTCCACGTCATCTCTCTCCATGTGCTTCATTAGCCTCTGGAGAGTGTCTTGAGGAAAAACCATGTCACTGTCAAACCACATAACGTAGTCTGCTTCGCTTTTAATAGCCTCTCTTGCAATATCATCCCTTGCTGCATAAATCAGTGATCCAATCTTGAACATCAGCCCAAGTTTGCAATCAGGAGCGCCAACGGCTGTCAGCCGCGCAAGAGAATCTGCAAACTCCGCGGGGCAGTGGTTTGTGCAAGGTACACCAATCAGTACTTTTTTCATAACAATCCTCCCTTATAACAGTTTTTCAGCAAGCGCTTTAAGTTCGGAGCTGATAACAGATTTACAATGCTCCACATCCGCTTCGCCAGCATGTTTGTGGTTATTACAGAACGCATGCGTTAATCTCAAATTATCAGCTTTGTCCGCACCTCCTGCGCTAATTGGTACAACGTGATCTATTTGCGGTTTTAGCCTCTTTGGAGCGTCATCATAATCGTAAACGGGTAGTCCACAAATTTGGCAAATTCCATTGTCTCGTTTTATGATTTTCTCTCGCGTCCAAGGCTCGTGCTCAACGCCAGCCTCTCTGGCTCTGCGTCTTGCCTTTTGAGCTTGTCTGGACTTTTTCCCGCTTTCGGTTTGGCAATACCTTTGCTGCTTTTCTCTGATGGATTGCTTGTTATTTTGATAGTACTTTCTATCTTGTTCCTTTCTACTGTCGCTCTTCATGTATTCACTCCACCACTTGTGACCTTTTTCACTTTCAAGCCATTTTTTATATGCCTTTTCTTTTGTCAATTTGTCGCGTTGTTTTCTACATTCGGCGCAGTATACTGGATGACGGCCACGCCCACCGTATTGAATGGGCGCGCCGCAATCTTTGCAATACAGTTCCATGACATTCCTCCCAGGTTATAATGATTTTTTTACAAGCCCATTATAAGCTTATTTTTTTCACTTGTCAACAATTACTTGGTAATGCGGACAAATGCTCCAGGCTGAGTAACGCCAATGCCGACATACTCACGACCCAGAATCTCGATCAGATCCTCTTTCTTCTTGCTCATCGTATCGAACTTGAAGTCGATTCCCTGACCGTTCGGGAAGTTCGCAGTTACGCCACCCAGGTCACCAACGATCGCATAAGTGTTGCCAGTGGTCGCAGCGCTGTAAGCCTTGATGGTGTTGTTGAAGATGACCGGGCATCCTTCAAAGATGTCGGTGCTGAAGTTTCCATCATACTGCACACCCTTGAACGCGGCATAAGTCTGCTTATTCATGATGATAGCCGGGTTGGACACTTCATCGGACAGCTGACCCAGAGCGGTGGCAACGGTAGCCTGACCAATGCTGGACTGAACAACCTTCGGAACACCAACGCAGGTGGTTGTGGAAACGGTTCCGCAAGCTTCGATCTGGACGATGACTTCGTCGGCAGCCTTCTTGGCAATCCGATACGCCAGCTCTTCATAGATGTACTGCAGGAACGCCTCACCACGCAGGTCATACACTTCATCGGAAATGCTGATCCACTTTTTGATGCTTCTCGGCTGAATTTCCACAACACCCAGTACCAGGGTTTCCTCAGCAACAGCTTCGCCGCCCTCAGTGTGGAACACAGCGTCAGAACCACTAATTTCAAAACCAACCTTCAGGTTGCCCTTAATGAAGGTTTTCCGAACCTGAGACATGATGCCCTCGTTTTCCCAAGCGTGGCGGACGATATCCTCAACAACCGCGGGAACCGGAACAGAACCGGACACGTTTTCGGTGAGAAGCGCACGGCACTCAGCATCATTCTCGCTCTTAATGTACTCTGCAAAAGCGTCAACATACTCAGCAGTGTTTCTTACTTCCATGTTTGTCATTTTTCTCTCCTCTGTTTTGACAACTTCTTCGATAACTTCAGTTACTTCGCCTTCTCCAGCAGCTACAGCTGACCGGATTTCGGCTTTCTTTGCTTCTTCGTTTGCCCTCTCTTCGATTTCCGCGTTAATTGCGCGTACTTCCTCTTCGAGAGCGTTCAGATCAACTTCGGGATTTTCGACCTCAGTCGCGATCTGGGCCTTTCTTTCCTCAAGTTCCTGAACTGACATTTCTCTGATTTCCATTTAAACCTCCGCAAGAATTTTAATTCTCTTGATTTGCTCTTCGCGTTCTTCCTGAAGCCGTCTCTCCGCGGCGCGAGCCTCGATCTCTCCGTCAATTCTCGCTCTAGTGGAAACGCTTAAGCTTGTGCCTGGATTAGCCGGAAAGCTAACAGGCGAGACGTCAAACACCTTAGCTATCCGATCAACCACTCTTGTATTTGTGTCGCGTTCGATATGATCTTCCGCAACAGTAAAAGCGAAGGACATTTGCGGGTAATTACCGGCCGCAATGTCTTCATAGAGCTCGCGCCCTCTTCGCGTTCTACCAAGATCGGCCTTGTTCCACAGTCCATGCTCGTCAGTTCCGAGTTCAATAGTTCCTGCGGACGACCGTGCGTAAACCGGACCTTCATGATCTACCCTGAACACAACGTCGCTCATGTCAGCATCGTCAAATGCGTGCTCGTCGATTCTTTCATTCCAGTCTACTCCATCAATTGTCATAAGGGTGTACGGCTCAAATGTGCTCGCATATCCCTCGACCCTGTAGTTTTTTTCTTCACCTTCGACCTGTTCTGCGATTCGCAGCTCCATCAGTCTATAATCTCTTTGCTCATTCATCCTCGCTCACCTCCGTGGCCTCATCTCCGAAATGCTGTCCGGTCGCAGCATTAACGAATTCGCCACGAATCGGAATCTTATCACCAATACCATCCGGAAGCGGAGCCATGTTCCAAATCTCTCTGATCTCGTCGATCGTTGCGATTCCACGGTCCGCCCAGATAGCAGCTACCTCCGCTTTCTCTTTATTTGAAAGGTATTGCAGTCTGTTGGCTGTCGCCATAACCCTATTGCCGGTTGACTGCTCCCTGAAGGTAAAAAGCATACGCGTCATGACTTCGCTGAACTGAATAGCAAACGGCTCAACCGCGCCCTCATAGAAAGCCGACCAAGCGTCACCGAATGCAGCGTTTGTCAGTACGTCTTCATTCACGCCGAAATATGCATTGACATTGTCTTGTATAGCTTTCCTCTGATCAGCGTCAATCACCCACGGTTTGGCTTCAATTTGCTGAATCGAAGAATATGTATTGGGGAACAACAGCATTCCGCCGCCTCTTGCCTTCGAAGAGAAGTTCTCTGTCGTAAATCGTTCACGCTCTTTGACCAGATCTTCAGCTTTTGCGAAGTTGCTCAGCTGCGCCATGAATCTGTAGCTGGCAGCGTTCTGTACACCTTCCTTAATTGCTTCGTCGTTAATCTTTATTAAGTCAAGCGTCGGGATTAGTGCGTGGTTATTCTCCCCGTATAAGTCGCTCCTGTACTGGAATTTCGTCATCACGCCACAAAACTCCATCTCAATTGCGGCTTTTTGACCGTTTGAGAAGGAATAGCGCAAATACGGTGTTCCCTTGTATTCAACTGCCTCTACGTTTTCCGGAAGCGGACAATACACGCCACTCAACTCGCCCCAGCGGTCATACACTGGTATTATAAACGCAGTGTTGTTAACGTCAAGAATCGTTGATAGCCGATACATGAATTGCGACCATGTGTGGAACTCATTCGGGCCGTGTCTCAATTTCGATTGAAGCGCCGGTCGTCCAGATCCCTGAATCTCGACTTTCAGTTTCGAAACATGAGTGGCCCGAGCATGAATTGCCGCCCGGATCAACTCGCTCTCATAAACGCCTCCGTGAAAAGTGTTGAAGGCCGGCCGGTATCCGTTCAGCAACTTAAACATGCTGTCGAAGTACTCGGGCTCTTTTGGTCTCCTTCCAAGCAGTTTATCTAACAGTCCCATTATTGCCTCCTATATATTCCCAATGATACCCGCCAGATGTGTGGCTTCTTCCTTTAAGCGCATCACACAGTGAACATATCCTTACTCCTATAGCGTTCGCAGCAGATGTTAAGCTTTCAAACGTTTCTCCCGTCTCGACACATTTAACCGGCCTGGAGTGCTTTTTACCAACCATCTGGTAAAACTCTCTTGTCCTTCTTTTGTTCGCTTCCGAAATTTTCTGTTTGTGTTCTTCACTAAATGTCAGAACGAACCCTCCCGGATCTTTATTGTATCCGAAATATGAATTTGTCGTCATGTGTTCCTCTATTAACCGCTGTTCAATCTTGCAAGCTGTTTCTTTGTCAAGTCCGCTAAACAAAACCCAGTGATGAAAACCGTCCCAGCCATATTTTTTAATACTCTTAAAAAAGTGATCATTCGATATATAGCCACATCCGTTCTGCCATCTCTTTTCAACGTTCTGTTGTGTTATTCCAAAGTACTTCTTGCCATTATGCTTGTTTACATGCACATAGACTTTATAGTTACTCATTTTTTAGCCTTCCTTCAAGTTCGACATAATACTTGTCTCTTACTGTCATTGCATCAATAATGGCCGCTGTACAGTCTATATGCCTGTTTGGATTTATTTTTACAAGCTGACCACGTCCTTTTTGAACGTTCATTTTCACGGCACTGTCTAACAGGTGTGCTTTAACAATTTGATTGTTGCCCATTCGGATTTTGCCATCTTTTAACATTCCTTCAAACTGTTGCATGATCGGCCACAACTGCCATCCTTGAAAAACGTCATCCATATGGAACCCGAACGTCTCCATTTGTTGAACTAGATATTGCGCTGAATATCGATCATATCCAATCTGTAATGGGAGTATTTCATATTTTTGTACCAGGTCAACAAACCAATTGTAACAGTCGTTATAATCAACAAAGTTATCACCGGATGCGCTCATAAAACCCCTATCAATGTAGCTGTAGTATGGCAGCCCGTCTCTTTGCACAGCTTCGTCGATTTTTTGCTCCGGGAGCCAACAATGACAAATTACGTTCAGCTTCCCGTCTTTCTCAATAACCACACAGGCCGCCGTTAAGTCGGTTGTCTGCGAAAGGTCAATACCCCCCACGCAATAACAACCCCTGAAGTCATCCAGCCTTAACTCCTCGCCAAACGCATTGTCAACAACTTCAGCCGGCAACCATGCAAGACTGCTATTCTGCTTCAGGCAAGCGTATTTACAAATAAACTCAGACTGCCTTGAAGCCGAACCCCTTGCAACCTCAATTTCCTCTAACAAATAATCTTTGGTAACCGATACGCCAAGATTCGGATTCGCTTTTTCAAGCTCCTCTATATCATCCCACTTGGTAATATCGTCTATCATGTAGAAAAACGGAAGAAACCGCTTCTCCCCACTATTTCCCTGAAGCAGTGCCGTTCCTCTTGCGATCAGCTCATCGTATACGCTATCATTGATGTATCCAGAGGTTGTGCAGGAAAGCATGATCGGTTCAGGTCTGGAACCCATACCAGACTTCATTACTTCGTACTGCTTCAATCCCTTGTCGCCTTCCCACGCTGCAACCTCATCACAGATAACCAGTGACGGGTTAAATCCGTCTGACTTCTTCGCGCTAAAGGCGACCTTTTTCATTGTGCTGTTTGTTCCAGGAAGGAATAAGTCTGATTGTCTATGTTTTACATTCTTGGGATCATCTTCAGCAGCTCGATGACTTTCTCTTGCCGCCTGTACAGCTGCCCTTCTTTCTTTCCAATCAGGGTCGAGCTGAATCATCGTCCAGGTGTTATCGTATACAATCGCAGCTTGATCAAGTTTTGGAGCAACATTGTATATTCTTGCTCCGTAACCACCATCAACCTGCAGCATGTAATTTGCGATAGCTGAGGCAAGGAGTGACTTCCCGTTTTTCCTAGCAATAACGAGAACGATCTCGCGAAATTGCCGGTTTCCGGTTTCTGGGTCCAGCAAACCAAACATTGCGGCTATCATTGCCTTTTGCCACAGTTCGAGCTTGAACGGGCCGGGAGCAAGTGGTCCTTCAACGTGAAAGCAGTGGTTTTCAATCCAATCAATAGCCTTTTCTGCAATTACGTCATCATAAACGACAATTGCGTCATTTAGGCACTCAATGATGTAATTGTAAACAAGTTTTATCCACTTGCCGACGTTATAGG
>Ga0265301_10004312_pt1 | contig 14415 bp, 11 predicted proteins | sample AusTroGonzalo_MG_2_FD_193488 | JGI IMG/M metagenome (GOLD analysis project Ga0265301, IMG submission 193488) | Bovine rumen microbial communities from tropical cattle in Woodstock, Queensland, Australia - Gonzalo_04 | ecosystem: Host-associated > Mammals > Digestive system > Stomach > Rumen ...
CTGTCAATTATACCGCCACCGCAGAAATCAATATGAGGCGCAGAGATCATAGCGATGGGCAAATTGTGTTCTTGCGGCCTTGGGGAATCAGCACAAAAAATCACTTGAAACTCCAGGACGGGGCACTCTTTCTAGGGCTTTCACCGACAGCCGCCGGCAAAAAAGTCAATCTATATTTCCAGATGAATCGCGATTCCGACAACATTTACGGAGAAGACGAAATCGGATTCCTTTGGGCTTACCTGGGAACAAACGGATGGATGAAGCTCTCTGCCGACAACATATTGTACAACACAACGGCAAACTTTACAACCTCCGGGATTGTCTCGCTTTCGCTCCCCAAGGATTTCCAGGTAGACTCCCCCATGATGCCTCAAGGGCTATGCTGGATTCGCTTGGAGCCCCAAGGAGAATGGCGCCATTGCAGTAGCCTCTTCTCGGTCTATGCGCAAGCAGTCGAAGTCGTGCGCTGCGGAGGTTTTGGGCAAATACAAAACTTCAGCCACTGCAAGCCAGGAAGCATTGACACGCTGGTAGAAAGTATCAGCGGTATTTCGGAGGTCTATCAATTCGACGAGACCTTTGGCGGGGAGCCCGAAGAAGATGACGACGGAATGCGAACCCGCGTTGCCGAATACCTGTACCACCGCAATCGTGTTTTGACTGCAAAAGACTGTGAACACATGATTCTGGAAGAATTCCCCGACGTACACTTGGTCAAGTGCTTCGCCGGGCTCAACCCCAAAACACCCGATGTCGCATGCCCTGGGCATATGCTCGTTGTCCCCGTTTCTCCCCTTTACGACGAAGGCCGTATTTGGGACCCATGCCTGAGCGGAATGATTTTGGACAACATCAAAACCTTCCTAAAACAACGGACTTCGGCTTTTTCGAAAATCGTCGTCATAAACCCGCAATTCGAAAAAATACAGGTGCGCTGCAATGTGGATTTTGTCAACGACATCAATGAAGGTGAATGCCTTTTGGAACTGAACGAACAAATCAACCATTACCTTTCTCCATGGAATGAAGGTGGATTGACGCAATTTTTTGGTTGTACACTTGACAAAGAACGCCTCCTGATGTTCATTCAAAGTTTGCCCTATGTTGAAGCGGTCCATGACTTTTCTGTACTCCGCATCAGTTCCAAAGACCACACCGATTACCATATGGAAGAAACTGGAGAAAACAACACCAACCAAATTCGCGGCACATACCCATGGAGCATTCTCACACCCATGAAAAAGCATTTTATCAATGTTGTTACAAAAGTTGAAGAATTCCGAGACATCACCATAGGCTACGGCGATCTCGAAGTCGGCTCCACCTTTATCATACAGAGGAGAAATAATGGCTAAATTAAATCGTTCCCTTTTGAAAAATCGATTCAAAGCAGGACAAATGCCCTGCGAAGAAGACTTTATTGACCTCATTGATTCCATGGTCAACATGGAAGAAGAAGGAATTGAAAAAACTCGCGAGACCGGTCTCAAAATTTCGCAAATCACAGATTCCGGCAAGTTGATGAGCTTTTATGAGAACTCCACCGAGGGCCAACCCTTGTGGCAGGCCGAAATGCGCTTGGACATGAATGCGGAGCGGAGCGGGATGCACCTGAGCACCCCCGGAGTTGACGAAGCGTCAAGCGTACTCTCGTTGGTGGGGCCCCAGCCCGACAGCGAAAAAAAAGACATTGCCGTTGGTATCGGCACGCGCGAGCCCGAATGCGAACTGGACGTTCATGGCATTATCGCCTCCTCAGGGCGTATTGGCAAAGAAAACGAAAAATTTAAAGTCCCCACCGATGGAAAATGGCACGACATCACCGACGAGATGAGCGGTTGCCAGGCATTTGAAATTATGGCAGGTGCCGGAGGCCAAGAAGACGAAGGACGCTTCGCACTGACTCACGCCATTGCCTTGAACGTTTTTCACGGACACAGTAAAATAAACAAGACGCAGTCATATTACGGCGGGCGCGGTTCGAGAATTGACGTGCGCTGGAAATCGGGAAGCAAAAAATACAGTTTCAAGTTACAACTGCGCGTTCACTGCGCTTATAAAGACGGTTCTTACATACGCTACCGCCTGACAAAACTCTGGTACGATAACTTCATGGTAACGGCCCTTGATTAAGCAGCTTAAAAAAATTACGGAGCCACAGGAGCTTGACTACGAGACACTTCGCCTCGAAGGCATCCGTTATATCCAAAAACTGTGCGGAAACGTTTGGACCGATTACAACCCGCACGATCCGGGCATCACTATCCTGGAGCAGATAGTCTTCGCCCTGACCGATTTGGGTTACAAAACTGGATTTGACATCGAAACATTCCTTGCGCAAGCAGACGGCAAAATAGACTATAGCCGCGAAGCGCTTTACAGCCGCGAACAAATCATGCGGCAATTCCCCGTAACACGCCACGATTACGAGCACTTTTTCAAAACCAAACTTGACTGTGAGCGAGTCCTGTTCCATGTAGAATCTCCAGGAATCTATTCAGTTCGCCTTTGGCCGGCAGAATCATCCACAGAATCCAGCGATTCTCTTGCAGAAAAATTCTCGACTCTCTGGAGCAACTGGCGTTGCCTTGGCGAGAAAGTCAGCAACATTACCATTAGCGAAGGCAAGACTGAACCGATACACCACCAACACAAAATTTTATTCGAAATTCGCGAAAATACTTCGCTAAGTTTGCCGAAGGGCAATCCATGCAACTTTATGGATTTTACACCCCTAATTGAGCAGTTCCCTTCAATTTACCGTTACAGCAAAAACGCCGACGAACTCAAAAAATATCTGGAACCGATAGAGCATATCTTCTTGATTTTCTTGCAAGCAATGCAAGACTTTGCCGACATATTCTCGGTATATTCCCTCAAGACCGATCTTGAGCACTACAACCAAATCTTGAACCAGATGCTCGCCATGTACGGAGTCAAATTCCCAGAAGAACTATTCCTGTTGTTGCGGGAAAACGACAATACGGACAGCGAAATAGTCATGGATGCAACCACCACATACCGGAATTTACTCCGCGCCAAAGTACGTTACCTGCGACACTTGCCCGAACTCCACCTCCATCGCTGCGGCATCTGGTGGAAACCCCGAATAGAGACGATGCTTGGCATCCCATTGTCTAGCAAGGAATCCTCCATACACATGCACGCGCTGGACGGCATCTATCTCGAAAACGGATTCGGCAAAATATACGTCGTCTGGTCGAACGAAACACCGTACACCAATACACAAAAAAAGCGGGCCGGAATAGAACGCTTTATCCGTGACGAACTGCCCGCCCATCTGGTCCCCATCTTTTACTGGGTGACTTCGGAAATGTCCGAAGAATTTTACAGGAACGCCGAAAGAACGGACACGGCAAAGAAATGGCTCGATGAACATGAAGACTACGTTTCGGAGGCATTATGGCTATGATTGAATGTAACCGCATCGGCGACATGACTCTGGACCTGACCTGCGCCAACCCCGAACAGGCGAACGACATCGAAAGCCGTCTTTACGATTTCGCACGAAACGGCTTGATGGAAACTCTGGACAGCATCCTCGATTCGCTTGCCCCCGAAGGCGAAGATATAATTTTAGACAAACTTTCTATAGACCTTGGGACAATCTCTGCACAAGACCCGCTCGGCCACATTCTCCAGAAATTGCCCGAAGAATTCAAGAAGCAAGTCAAAATGGACCTGCTCAAAAGGCAGTGTATCCCGGTCGCAAAAATCTTGCAAGATTCCTGCGGCCAGCGCCTTACTCTTGAAAAATCAACGATGCTCGAAAAGCTCATCAACAACTGCATCGCCGAATGGTGCTTGGAACATGCCGACGAAAAATTTGACCCATTGCGCGTTGCCGAAGTCATCTTGAAACGAGTCCAAGCACAAAATCCGGGGCTCGACATCCGGCAAATTGCATGCAGCGTTTTTGAAAAATTGAAATCGCTCGGGCAAAAGAAACCGACCGTTCCAGCACCGCGCCAGCCGCACGCAGGGGACAGCGGCATCGTGCTGCTCACTCCGTACATACCGATGCTCCTCGAAAAGGCTGGTTGCATAAAAGCAGGCAAATTCATCGACGACGGGAGCAAAAAAATGGCCGTTGCACTCCTGAACTACACGGTTTGCGGTAGCTACGAACCGCCCAAGGCCGAAAAGTCGATAGCACAACTAATGTGCGGATTCGATGCCGGAGAAAAACTCACGGAACCGCCCCCGATTTCAGACGAACTGAAGGCACTGGCAGACAGCCTGCTCCAAGGGGTTATCGCGAACTGGGGCGCTCTTGGGCACACATCTGCCGACGGCTTGCGAGCATCTTTCCTGATTCGCCGGGGAATCTTGGAAAATGGCGAAGAAGGGCAAGAACTCTCGGTTGAAAACTCCACATACGACATGCTACTCGACAAGCTGCCGTGGGGATACTCTACCGTAAAACTATCCTGGATGAAGACTCCCTTGCATGTGAAGTGGCGCTAGAGGTGAAAATGGAAGAATCGCTCAAGAACGAAATCGACTGGTGCCGCGAGGTCATAGACCTGCGTTTTGAGCAGTATTTTTGCGCCGACAACGATGAACGCAAAATGCTGGATATACAGCAGTGCACACCTCCAGAACTCACCCCAAAATCGCCCTACGGGAAAATCGTCACCGAAATGCAGCTCGGTTTTGACGAGCGGCTAGTGCTCACGCTCGCACTGCTCCCGCACCTTTGCCCACAAGCGCTCGATTCGTTCTTCTTGAACAACAAACTGCTCGGCAGGCCCTACACGGAATTCGGCGGGTGGCACGGGAAAAGCCACTCAGGATTTTTGCCCACCTGCGAAACAGCGCTCTTCTTGCTCGCCGGCAACGACCTTTCGCGCCGCATGGAGGCCATGCGGATTTTCGACAGCGACCATAAACTCGTCTTGAAGCGGATCCTACAACTTGAATACGGCGAACCCGGCGAGCCCAAAAATTCTGCAGCACTCCGCATTTCTTCGGAATACTTGGAATACTTCACTACCGGCGTGCAAAACAAGCCCGATTACAGCATGCACTTTCCGGCAAAGCTCATCACCTCCCGTTTAGAATGGGAAGACCTTGTCCTTGCCGAAACAACAAGGCAAGAAATCGACCAGCTCGTTACCTGGATTGGCCACTCCGAAGAAGTTCTGGACGGGTTCGGGTTGCGCAAAAACCTCAAGAGCGGTTACCGCGTCCTCTTTTATGGCCCGCCCGGCACAGGCAAGACATTGACAGCGACTCTCATCGGCAAAAAAATGAACATGGACGTTTACCGCGTAGACCTTTCGCAGGTAATTTCCAAATACATCGGCGAGACCGAGAAAAACCTCTCCGGCATTTTTGACCAGGCCGAAAGCCGTAACTGGATACTCTTCTTTGACGAGGCCGATTCCCTCTTTGGCGCAAGGACGCAAACCAGCAACTCCAACGACCGTGCCGCCAACCAAGAAATCTCTTACCTGTTGCAACGCGTAGAAGATTTCCCGGGCATCGTCATCTTGGCGAGTAACCTCAAGTCAAATATCGACGAAGCCTTTTCACGCCGCTTCCAGAGTGCGGTCTATTTCCCTATGCCCGAGCCAGAAGAACGCCTTATTTTGTGGAAAAACATCTTCGAAAAGACCGACGTAGAAAACCGCGAAGAGAACTTTGAATATTTCGCAGAAAAATACGAACTGGCCGGTGGTGCGCTCACCAACGTAGCACGTTACGCAGCGCTGTCCGCAATTATAGACAAACGAAAAAAGATAACCAGACTAGATTTGTTACAAGGTATATCCAAAGAACTTCAAAAAGAAGGAAAAGCATTATGATGCGCATTATCCGAAATCTTGTGCGTAGTTTAGCCGTCGTATTTGCTGTCACCGCTCATGCGGAAATATGCGAGCTCTGTACTTACGAGGTCACTGCCGATAACATTGTAAAATACGTAGAAGAAAGCAAAAAGAACGACACCACGGAAATCTTTGAAATCCTCAACAAATACATTGACTGGAGAAGCAACACCCGTGAAGAACTACTCGCTTTGGTTGCAAGCGACATCCATGATTATCCGCAGTTCTCAAGAACAATCAACAACTTTATTTCCGGCGATGCGGCCGTCACCGAAATGAAGAGGTCTTCAATTTGGGGAGATTCGCTAATTGAGAAAATTTGGATTGATTCAATTGGGATGAGCAAACTCAAACAAAAAATAGTCCAAGACATCAATGACGATTCATTTTCTACGCCAACACTCAATTTACTAACAAGTTTGCAAGGAATTCGGTTCATTGACTCTCTACCCGCTCGCCACTACGCAGTATCACTTTTGGCGCTCTCCCTTGGAATTTGCATAGACACCGCAAATGCTATTGATTTATTTGATTCCGTCGTTTGGGACAATAAAGAAATTGATGCTTTTTACGATCTCATCAAGCAAAAGCTTCCAATGCTGGATCAGGAGCAACAGAACAAGACCGGCAAATCTGGCGCAAAAAGAAACGAACCACGCAAACTAACACCCGACGAGATCATCAAATTCTTAAAATGGTATCAAGGGCTCAGTTGCAGCGACGAACGATGGTACCGAGCATTCACACTACTCGATACCCTCTATATGAAGATGCAGGAACGTTCTGTAAACAAGGCAATGCAAATCGAAATCGCATTTGACGACAGCAAGCCAATTGTATGGAATGACAATGGTTGCGGATGCAGCCTCCAAGATCAACTTAACGGAGAAGTTATCGGCATATACCCCTACTGGCTAGCCGGAGATACCACCAAGTGGATTGATTTCAGCGCATTAACCCGGATTTCTTTTTTCAGTTTATACGCCGACGCAGAAGGGCTACTCCACATGCCCTCGGGCATGCCCGCGCTCGCCTACCTAAACAAAAAAGGTTTTTCCAATTTCGTGGCCACGGCACACAGGCATTATGTCAAAATGGATTGGATTGTAACGAAATCCAACTGGTCAACATACAAGACCCCCGAACAACTTGAAACATTCTTCAGCAACCTCTCCAATGAAATCGACTCATTGGTGAGCGAAAAAAATAATTCCTTATTCCAGCGCATCGTGAACCACCTGAGTTTCTCCGGCGACGACAACGGATTCCGCGGTGACGGCGTCACTCTCTATTTCAAGAACTATCCCACCGATTCGGCATCAACGGCAATCTTCAACGAATTTTTCAAAAATCTGCATAAGAGGATGCGTGCAAAAAATCCCGACGCACAATTGAACATGATGGCAGACCGCATAGAACTCTCCAAAGACATTTATAGTTTTCGCAACGATTCCATCACAACCGACATTTCCAGAGGAATTTACACCTATAAAAACTTCCGTAAAATCATCACCGAGCCCGAAAGCGAAAACGGGGTGAAGCCGCCAATAGAAGAAATCATTGATAGTCTATCAAACCGGATATTAGTGATAAACGAAGAGCCCTTTTCACGCAGCAACCGACTACTCCATAACGATTTAAGCCTACGTCTCAAAGGAGATGACCGGCATATTATCCGGAAAGCGCTCGCCCCCGTAATCTGGTTAAATAGAATTCAATGGGACCAACTGAGCGACGACATCTCTTACTACAACGACACATACTACGGAATGGGAATCGCCCCCTTCTTTACAGACATGGATGCCGCCAATCTATGCGGCAGATCCGGCAACATCGGGACCTGCATAAACAAGTTCTATAAAAAAGATGACATTGACATCACCTTCAATTCGCAAGTTCGAGAGGCAGTCCCATTCTTTTGCATGTACCGTTGGATATTCCGGCTGCTGAATACACTGGTGTACGCCATTGTCATCATGCTGCTGCTCGCTTATTTTATCTCTTGCACCGCGAGTGCCTTTTTCGACAAGCACCTAGCCCTGTTCGTGGGTGTTGTGATTCTGCCACCAGCACTGACCACGACCATTCTCATGTTCTTCGACCCAGTAACCGCAACGCTCTCAAGCGCCATCCGGTTTTTGCCCATCGTCATACTCTTACTTTCCGTAATCGCAGTTTCGTTATTGAAAGTGTACCAAAGCACCGATTTACCCAAAAGGAACATCAAATAGGAGAAAAAAATGAACGCTACTTACACGCAAAAAAACGACGCCCTCCAGCGAGTGGCCAACAACAACGCCGCAAGCATCATGGACGATTCCGCCCAGAGCGCAAGCCTCCAGCGCAAAGCCGACCTCGCTGACGGAGCACTCCAGCGCATCTCCCTCGAAGATGAGGAAGAACCCGTGCAGGGCAAGTCTATCCAGCGCGAAGCCCTCCCCGAAGAGGAAGAAGAACTCGCCTAAAAGCAAACCCGCCAAAGAGACTTAAACTCAAACGCCGAGGAAAGAAATGCCTGCACAGCAGTACGCTCAACAACAAGCTCCCGCGCAGCAAAAGGCCGCCCCCGAAGCAGCCTCCATTCTTGACGATTCCTCGCAAAACGTAAGCCTGCAACGCAAAGCGGACTTAATAAACAACACCGCCCAAACAAAGGCGTTAACGCAATTAAAGCCCGCAGAACCAGTACATACTATAAAAATCAATTTTAAAGAGGGCAGTCCCCAACAAACATGGGGAAACCAAGGTAACGGCCCCAGCAATGCAGGCAATTCGACAGAAGAGTACACATTTTCGGGAACATCGGCAATGGGCGGAGCATCAAGCGCCTCGCCAAGCATAAATGCCATAGTCAACGCGGCGACTCTATTGCTCAACAGGCGAATAAGAGCATTAGGGAAAATACATTTAACCATCACAGGATTCAGCAGGGGTACGGTCATCGCCGGGTTACTATACCAGCGATTCACCAGCAACACAAACATTACAAGGTGCGATTTGATTATGCAGAACCCCGGCCCAAGCCCAGACGAAGGACAATTCCAAGATCAAAATGATTTTTTGCCAAGCAACAACGACATCGCCTTTCATTCATTAGGCCGTGCAAGGCAAGAGCGATTCTACCATCCGTTTTTCTCGCCACAAAGATTATTTACCGCAAGAGTCAACATCATATTAACTCGAGAAAGGCATTCTAGCGATATAGACTCCGCGATTCAAAGACAGGGGCATCGATTCCGGTTCCATATTCTTAACACCCCCAACAAATACTGGAACACATACTCCTATGAGGACTTGTACAACATGCCAGCAGGATGTTACCAAGTAAGAAGGATTCACGGCAGAATATGCGAGCTAGAGGCTATAACAAAACAACAAGCAACATCCATGATGTACCCATTTAGGGCTCGTTCATTTTATTAGAGGATTTGACAATGCAACAAAATTATTCTAAAAAAATTGAACCAATACAAAAAACATCAAAGAACACAGCATCCTCTGTTCTTGACGCATCTTCGCAAAGCGAAGCCCTCCAGCGTAAAGCCAACATGGCAAACAACGCTGCCCAGCGTGAAGAAGCCCCGCGACCGAATAACACCGGAATGCCAGACAATTTAAAGTCTGGTATCGAGAGTCTTTCAGGATTTTCGATGGACGATGTGCGTGTGCATTACAATAGTTCAAAACCCGCTACAGTTCAGGCACTTGCCTACACGCAAGGGACCGACATTCATGTTGCTCCGGGGCAAGAAAAACACCTCCCCCACGAAGCATGGCATGTCGCCCAGCAAATGGCTGGAAGGGTTTCTCCGACCACAAATATCAATGGAATGCCGGTGAATGATAATGCAGCATTGGAGCATGAAGCCGATGTCATGGGGGAGAAGGCGGTGACGCTACAATCAAAAAATAAACATGTGATTAAAGAAAATAAAATACCTAATGCCATCCAAATGGAAAAACGCAAGAATCCTGAAGGTTTAATCGCTCCTTACAGCAATAAACAAGAAATTGAGGGAAATCAAAACTCTTTTAATAGGGACCATATAATACCACATGACAAATTACAGGAATTTTGCGAATTGCTAAAAAATAAAAAATTAGGTGATCATATAACTTTTTCTTATTGGGGAGAAAAAGCAAGAAAAGCTTATGCCAATGGTAAAATGGAAAATGAGAAAAGAAAAAAAACAGGACTAATGATTGATCCATTCTTTGATGATACAGAAGTTAACGATGTAAATAAATTTTGCTGGATGCCGGGGAATATTTTTTTGGCTCCTTGTCCTAAAGCTGATGATGACGGAAATACATTCGACATTACTTTTGCTTCTGCGGTTGATGTAAATGATGCAAATATGGTGAACTCTTATTGGATGGCTTTTCAGTACATGAACGCGGCTATATCCCAAAAAAAGCTCCAACTTATATATTTGGCTATGGATAAATTAAATCAAATATCACTGATTCATCAAGATATTTGGCCACTTAAGGTAGACAATTGGCTTTATGATCCACGAAATGATAGATCTTACGCAAAAAAAATTGCAAAAGATGGAAAAATTATTGATAATCCAAGAATTACAACATCAAATTCTTTGCTTAGTAAAAAAAATTCAGAAAAAAGAAAATTAATTGCATTAAAGGATGTAGGTAAGACAGATTGGGTGCAAAATAAAGAGACGATATGGAGAAACGCGAAAGAGTACAAGACAGAATTAAAAAAAAGAATAAAAAAATTACAAGAAAATCTCAACAAACAAAGAGCGTTTTATGAAAAACAAAATGTAAATGAAGACATTGTTTCTCAAATGACCGAAATTGATACAGGCATAAAAGAGCTTATAAAAAAAAGAAATTCTTTAGGATTGGCTATGGGAAATTACAGTTGTTCAAAAATAGAAATAAATAAAAAAGCCTTGGAAACGATAATTACGGAATGTGATAATCTATATAATAACGTTTTGACAAATCAGGAGCGTCTTTGGAAGACGCTACAAGGAAATGCTTCGAAGACAACTCCTGCTCTCAATGAATCGGATGAAGATCAAACATCACTCGATTTTGATTTATCATCGTTAGAGAGGCTGTAAACTAAACTGTGTCACAATCCACCTCTAATGCGCCCCCCCCAAAAAAAACACTATAATGTAGGGAAAGGATTGTGGCAATGATAAACGAGGACATCAACTCTGAATGGTAAAGGTCAATGGGAAAACTTATGAATGCCTCATACGCACAAAAACAATCCCCCGCGCAAAAGAAGGATGCTTCCTCCGCATCCTCCGTTCTTGACACCTCTTCGCAAAGCGAATCCCTCCAGCGTAAAGCGGATATGGCGAACAACGCTGCCCAGCGTGCGGACGCTCTGCGACCGAATAACACAGGGATGCCCGACAATTTAAAATCCGGCATCGAGAACCTCTCCGGATTTTCCATGGACGATGTGCGAGTGCATTACAACAGTTCTAAACCTGCGACCGTGCAAGCTCTTGCGTATACGCAGGGAACAGACATTCATGTTGCGCCTGGTCAAGAAAAACACCTCCCGCACGAAGCGTGGCATGTCGCCCAGCAAATGGCTGGCCGAGTTTCTCCCACAACGAATATCAATGGCATGCCTGTCAATGACAATGCGGTGCTAGAGCATGAAGCAGATGTGATGGGCGAGAAGGCCGCGCAGTGCAGGAAAAGCAAATCTCAACATTTTAGTGAGTATGTCGCTCCGTCAAAAAATACGATGCAAAGAATTATTTTGGATGAAAAAGCAAAAATTTGTTATGCAAAAAATGATGTGTCTATAAAAGAAGATGAAATTCAAAAAAAAGTTTTAACCGATGACAAATTAAATAAGTCCTTTACAAGTTATTTTAATGATATTTTGACAAAATTGGGAAGGTCAGATTTAGTTGTAAAAGAATTAAGGGTAAAAGACAATGATACTAGATGTTGTTGGAATAAGATTTATTTACAGAACGGCAAGAAATTTACGCCTGTAAAATTAACTATAAAAGCAAAAGATATAGCCGAAGATTTCGACGGTATTGACAGTAGTATAAAATATGAGCCTAATAATGCCTGCGTTCTTCAAGCTCTTTATTGTGCTGAAAACCGCAAAACGACAAGTATAGAAAGTCTTTCTGGATATCATAGTTCGATTTGTGCGGAATATAAAACCAAAAAAGGCTCGGATATTAATTATCAATCGGATATGGGGGCTTTTCTTTTATATACAAGTAGGGGGTATAGAGACGTGAAAGGAGAATTTCCCGACGTGATTACGTTAGAAAATTTTTTGGGACATTTATCTAAAAATAAAATTAAAAAAAACAAATCTTACATTCTTCTTTCTGTTTCAAAAAAGGAGGGACATGCCGTTGCTGTTGTTGAGGGCAAAGTTTTCGATATACAGGGGGGAACAAAAGAAAAAAAATACATGATAAAGAATATTTACACAAAGAGCTGAGGGCCGCGCAGTCAAACCAATCGGTAAAATTGGATGTATTGAAGTGATTTTATATTTATTGAACAATATGTTCTTGGGTGATTAAAGTTGATTAATCATCATAATTTAATCGATGAATCACTTTTTCGAAGTCAAGTTCGAATACCGCTAAACCTTTTTTTGCGATCCCTTCGACAAGGCATCATCCCACCCACTCTGCAAAATTCTCCGGCGTAATGGTTTCCACCTTGGTATCGGGGTTGCGATTGGTAAACGCCTTAGTGACGCGACTTTTCTTTTTCGGATTCCACTTGAATTCGAACGCCTTGATTTTTGAGCCGCAGACTTCAAGGTAATCCACTTCCATCTGATCAGTTGTCCGCCCAAAATAAGGGAGTCCATTTGCACGGTCGGATTACGACTTTGACGTCATTTCTGCCCAAAAGTCAATATTTTGCATTTACAAGTGCAAAAACGCAAATTTCCCTCACCCTCTCGGTCCTAAAAATCTATCCCCGTTCAAGTGAATCATGTGTTCCGGCATTTCGGCAATCCATACTTCGGTGTCCCAAGCCAAATCAGCCGCAAACTTTTTATAGGTTGCAAAATCAAGGAATGCAGTAACAAAGATTTTACCGGCCTTGACTTTCTTTGTCAAGTCGCCAAGTTCAACAATCCTCTTTGGGTCCATTGGCCCTACCGATGTAACGGCCTCCACAAAGAAAAGCCAGTTCTTTTCTTCGTCATAAAAGACGACATCGGGCATTTTGTCATGCAAAGTAATAGCAAAGCCTAGCTTCTTTAGGGTCTCAACATCCTTCACCAAATCTTTTTCTGTCGTATCGCCCACATATAGACATTTGGCGTTTGGAGCGAATCTAGGTGCAAAATCTTCGATAATTGCTTTTTGCAGTTTATTGTGTTTACCTGGCGAAAGTGTCAGCTGCAATCCATTCACAGAAAGGGCTTGCTTTTGTTTGTCTTTCTTCGAGGAGTAAATATGCTTGAGAGAATCGTGCTTTTTCAAAAATCTCTTGACAGATTCATCCGAACCGTTTGCTTTCAATACCTCTAAAAATTCTTCCGTCAATCGATAACGATAATTTGGGCTATTTGTCGCCAGCCCATTATCTTCAACGAAAGCCGCCGTCCTAAAATGATGTAGTGCATTTTTACGAACCGTTTCGCGTGTATTTTCTGCGTATGGAGTTTCACGATAAAACATGTTGATAAAACTCATCATGTCATGAATGCGTATCCATTCGTTTTTCGCATTTTTCCACTTGCTGTCAGGGTAAATCTTACCCATGACGAGTAACACATAGCAGCATAAATCATTTTGCTGTTTTTCAGGAACACCTAAAGCAACCAAGATATTTCTAATTTTCTCGACATTGTTCATGCGCAGGCCTTCTGAAGGATTTCATCGCAGTTTTCTTCCGAAAAATCCTTGCTTTTTATAAGCATTCTGCCCATCTCCTGAATCTGTAGCATGTCCGGAATAGGCATAGAATTTACTTCGGTTGAATTGACCTGGGTTGAACCATTCAAAATTCTATAGTACGAATCATAAAGGGTCGAATTGAACAATACATACAGTCCATAAACAGTACATTCAGAAAGTTCTTCTTCGCCATCTATAAAGTTGATTTTATTTTGCGTGCTGATGAATTGATACCCAGGGAATCTCCGCTTAAGATAAATTCCGCTTTGCAGTCTGCGTTTTTCTTCCTTAGATGTAAAGCGTTTTACGAAAAGGTAATTTCTATTCTTTTGCAACAGGCTCTGTTTTTCGTTAGATACGAATTCATGCTCAATTCCCGCAGGGAACGAAACCTTTCCTTCTTTGATATGACGGCTGTAGAAAAGGGGAACATTATTTTCAGATTTTTCTGATTCAAGCAACTCAGGAACACGAAAATCAACAACCAAGCCGGTTTTCATTTTCATTCCTAGGCTGGGCAAAGTGTTTCCGAAAGAACTGATTGTCTTCAAGACCTTCAAATTTTCCTTGTTTGCCGGCAAATAAACATAGTTGGTCAAAGGGGACACAACCGTGTCGTATGGAGCCTCGAAATGGTGTATTTTGCTAAAATCGCCGTTGCCATTCGTTGT
>Ga0265301_10004314_pt1 | contig 14412 bp, 12 predicted proteins | sample AusTroGonzalo_MG_2_FD_193488 | JGI IMG/M metagenome (GOLD analysis project Ga0265301, IMG submission 193488) | Bovine rumen microbial communities from tropical cattle in Woodstock, Queensland, Australia - Gonzalo_04 | ecosystem: Host-associated > Mammals > Digestive system > Stomach > Rumen ...
TCTGGCCGTGATTCTATGGGCAAGGTGTCAAGCATCTTTTTCGACCTTGCCCGTCGGGTCAGGCTGATTTTTATATGCAAAGGCTTTCCAGCGTTCTTCGGGCCAGTCCTGCCGGGCCAGTTCGCAGCGGGCCATCACGAAGAGCAAGTCGGAAAGGCGGTTGATGTATTGGAGGATTTCTTCGGGTACGGGGTCGAGGCGGTGCAGGGTCCAGAGTCTTCGTTCTGCTCTGCGGCAGACGGCGCGGGCGAGTTGGAGTTGGGCGGCGAGGGGGGTGCCGCCGGGCAGCAGGAAATGGAGGCTGGGTCCGGCGCTTTCCGTCAGGGCATCCATCGTGGCTTCGCAGTCGGCCACCAGATTCTCAGGCAATTGATTCGGATTCTTCTCGCGTTGCTCCGATGGAGTTGCAACCAAACTCATGACGGTCATCAGGTTCTTCTGGATCGTATGCAGGATATCGTCATACATCGCTCGCTCCGCTTGGCCAGATTCCGGGGAATGATGCTTTTCCCCAGGCACAACCGGAACCCTTTTTTCCTGCGGGCACTCGGAAAAAAGGAACGATCTCAGCATCGAGCGGATGACGCCGAGGTGGCAGTTGAGTTCGTCGAGGGTGCCGCCGGCTTCGATGCGGGGGTCGTCCTTGGGGACGCGGGTGCCGCCATGGATGCCGGTTGTGCCGTGGTCTCCGGTTTTGGTGTAGATGCGATTCGCCATAGGACAAAGATAACAAATAATACGCTATTCCGGGACGTAGATAATCTCGCCGTTCTCAAGTTCGTAGGCGGTGCCGACGCGGCGGCCGCGCTGGCCGGTGGTTTGCTGGTCTTCGCTGGGCGTGTAGCGCTTGATGACGCCGCCTTCGCGGGTGATGATTTCCATGTCGGCATGGCCGGGGTTTTTAACCATGGTGAAGTCTTCCTTCGTGAAGATTTCCGACATGTTGAAACGGGCCACCAGCGCGACCATCAGGGCTACGGCGAAGACCATCGCTACATCAAAAAGGTTCGCTACGGTCGACATCGGGTCGATATCGCCGTCGGCGTGGAGCAGGGGATTCCTATGCTTTTTCATCGCTCAGTTTTTGGGCTGTGAATTCCAGGTCGTTGCTTTCGCGGGCGTACCAGCGCTGCTTCACCTGCAGCGTCACGACGCCGATGGCGGCGATGAGCATGCCGACCACCGTCGTGGCGAAGGCCACCTGCATGTTGTAGGCCATCGAGGCCAGGTCGCCGGCAGCCAGGCCGACGAGGGCCGGGCCCATCGGGATGAGCGTACCCATCAGGCCCAGCATCGGGCCGAGCTTGGCCAGTGTGCGGGAGTGGCCCAGTTCCTTCTCGGCATCGACTTCGTAGTTGGCCAGCAAGCGTTCGCGCCAGGCTGCGTCGTCGCTGTGGGCGAGCAGTTGGCGAAGGGTATGCAGGAGCGGGATTTTGTCCGCGTCCGGACGTCCGGACAGCCGTTCCAGTTCCGGTTTAAGCTGAGTGGGATCGCCCTCCAGCGCTGCCGAGAATTGACGCTGCAGCTCGCGGCGGCGGAAGTATTCCCCGAAAAAGCCGCCGGCCAGCACCAGCGCCCGCACGAGGAAGAGGAGCAGCAGCACGATGACCGGCACCAGCAGGCCGTTGGAGATCCAGAACAAGACATTTGATATCGTTTCCATATACAAAGATTTGATTCAGAAGGTAATGGCTCCGGTGGCAGCGATGGTTGCCAGGAGCAGGAACAGGTTGATGAGGAAGAGGCTCTCGAGCCGGACGTCCTCTTCTGGTAGGAGCCGCCGCTGCAGCCAGGAGCCGCCGAGCGCCAAGGCCAGCGTTGCGCCCGAAGCGATCCAGGCAAAGCGCGTAAAATCGATGCCTGGTCTGGAAAAGAGCAGCTGGCTCCAAGCCCAACAGACGGCCGGAAAAGCGAGAAGTCCCGGATACCAGCGCAGCAGGCTTTGGATTCCGGTGAAGCAGAAAGCCATCATCAGCGCGATTTCCAACACGAGGCAGACCGCTCCGTCGAGCATCCGGTCGGGGGATGAGATCCAGCCGTTGACCGTGTCGGCGGGCTGCCGGGCAAGCCAGGGGATGGCCAGCCGAACGGCGAGGGCTAGCAGCACGCTGACCACCACCACGCCCCAGCGGGGCAGGAAGGTCCCCTTGATCAGAAAACTCAGCATGAGCAGCAGGGCGATGAGGGCAATCAGGATTTCCATCAGGCGTTACGGTGTTTTCTGCGGATCAGCAGGATGAGCACGAGGAAGAGAATCAGGCCGATGGCGGCGCCCACCCAGCCGGTGTTCCGGACCAGTTGCGGGCGTTGTACAGGGTCGGAGAGACGGTCCTGTTTCAGGACAACCTCCTGGGCGTCGGCCGCGGCGGCGTTGCGTACGGCGGCCATCGTCTTCGCGTAGGCGGCGCGGCTGTCGCCGGTCAGCTGGTCGGCGATGTAGCGTTCGAGTTTCGGGTTGCCGCACACGAATTCCGTGCAGGCGGCGCCGGCTTCCCGGGTGATGTCCGCATGCAGGGTGGCGGTTGTCTGCAGTTGCTCCTCAGAGGCCTTCCAGTAGCCCTTGCGGGCACTTTCCAGCAGGACGGCCGTCATCGCCTGGAAGGCCGCGGGATTGACATCCCGCAGGTACTGGTGGATGCCCAGACCGTTCGCGTCGAGGATATAAGTGTCGTAGAGATTGTCGTAGAGCTGCGGGTCGATAGCGGATGGGCGGGTAGCATTCCAGCCGAACACGTTGCGGAAGAGTTCGCCGAACATCTGGGCGCTGCCTTCACCGCCTTTCATGCGTTCCTGGATGAAGGTGGGGTTGAGGAGCGTGGCGCGGGTCTCCACGGCCACGGCCTCGCGGTCTCGCTGCATCCGCCGGGCGTACCGGTTGCGGTAGTCCGCGAAGAAAGCGTCGGGCTCCTTGCCTGTCACGGTCTTGACGGCCAGCGAGAGGCCGCCCGTGAATTCGTACACGTGGTCGAGCGAGAGCGGCCCCCAGGTGTTGCTCTGTCGGGGCTGGATGACCACGTCGGTCCGGTCCATCGCCGCCGCCAGCAGCCCGGGCTCATATCCTGCCCAGTTGGCCTCGTCGCCGTATGCGGCGCCCATGTTGTTGAGGAAGCCTTCGGCAATCTCGCTTTCGTCGTCCCAGCTGCCGCTGCTTTCGATGAAGCCCAGCATGCCGGTGCTGTAGCCGCTGTTCAGCGGACCGAACACCCGCATCGTGGCGAGTTCGCGGGCCCGTGTCGGGGAGAGACCTTTATCCAGCAGGGCCTTTTCCTGGTTCTGCGTGCCGGATGCCACGTAGTTGGGCCATCCGCCGCCCTCAGGTGCCGCTGCAGCCAGTTTTACGGCATCCGTCAGCAGCCGCAGCCGCGAGCCAGCGATGTCGCGCAGCTGCCCTGATACCTGTACCAGCACGTCGATGCGGGGCCGTCCCAGTTCTTCGCCGGGGATGAGCCGCAGGTCTACGGCGCGGCCCTGGTTGTCGCGCAGCGGCTCCACGCCGAGCATCCAGAAGGCCTGGGCCAGCGTCGCGCCTTCGGTGGCGATGAATTCGCCGGCCCAGAAGGTGTAGCTCACCTTGCGGGGATAGTCGCCGTGCTGCTCCTTGTAACGGGTGAGCGTTTCTTCTGCGAGCCGTTTGCCGTCTTCCCATGCTTGTGGGTTGGGCGCGGTTTCCGCGTTGATGCTGAACATGTTGCGGCCGGTTGGCAATACATTCGGGTTCAGCACGGGGTCTCCGCCCGGAGCGGGAGGGATGGTGCCGCCCGCGAGTGCATGCACCATGGCGTCCAGCTCGTTCCGGGGCGAGGTGGCCAACTTGTCGTGGTACGCGAGGGCGGGGCGCAGGTCGGCTTCCACCTGTGCGGTGTCTTTGGGCCGATGCTGCAGCAGCGCGGATATGCGCCGGCGGGCAGCAGGCAGGTAATGCTGGTGCAGGAACGCGAAGTCCTGCAGTTGCTCCGTCGTGATGCGGCCGGCATCGCGGTCTTGGCGTGCCGTTTCGTAGGCCAGCGGATCGGCAGCTACAGCCAGCGTCGTGGTGATCAGGTCACGGGTGGAATAGGGCTGTCCCAGCGTATAATAGGCGCCGGTGATCTTTTCATCGGCGATTTCTTCGGTGAAGGTGTCGAGTTGTTCCAGTTCTTCGAGCGTAAAGGGCTTGGTGAGCATCGAGTCGAGCTCCAGGTCGCGGTGGAGGCCCAGCCGGACGGCTTCGCGCTTGATGCGCAGGCCGAGCACCTTGTCGCCGCCGTTCGCTTCCAATGCGTGATGAATGTCGTTGAGGAGCCCGCTGTAACGCTGCCGCATCCCGTTTTCCACGTAGGGTGGCGTGAGGTAGGTGACCAGCGCCGCGTGGGTCCGGCGCTTGGCGATGATGCCTTCGCCCACATTGCCCGTGGTGTAGTAATAGAAGTGCGGCAGATTGCCCACCAGTACGTCGGACCAGTCGGCCTGAGACTGCGCGACATTCTTGCCGGGGGTGAATTCCAGGTTGCCGTGCGTGCCGAAATGGATCAGGGCATCGGCCTGGAAGCCATGCTGGACATAGAGGTAGGGGGCCAGGTAGCTGTGCGGCGGGGCCACGCCGGCGCCGTGTACGAGGCGGAATTCATCGTCTCCGAGTGCAGGGCGGGGCTGGGGGAAGAGCAGGATGTTCCCGAATTGCAGGCAGGCCACGGCCAGGCTGTCGCCGCGCACCAGCAGGCGCCCCGGGGCCGGTCCGTACCGATCCACGACCTCCTGGTATTTTTCAGGCAGCAGGGTCTCGTGCGCCCAGGCTTCGTATTGTTGCCGGCTGAGCCACACGGGGTGGGCGGTCCGCAGGAATTCGGCCTGTGCCCCCGGTGCGTAAGAGCCCATGACGCTGCCCTCGCGGTGGACCAGCCGCCGGAAGGCCGCTTCGCTTGTGGGCAGGCCGCTCACATCGTAGCCTTCCTCCTGCAGCCGCAGCAGGAAGCGGTACAGTGAAGGAATGACCTCCATTCCGCTGGCAATCAGGGCATCCTTGCCGGGTGACTTGAAGTAGCCGATGGCCACGCGTTTCTCGCGGTTGGGCTTGTCGCGGAGGGCCAGGTAGCGCTGAAAGTACGCCAGGAAGGCATCGATGCGCTCGGGTTCCGGCGTATAAAGATAAAAGCCCGACGGGCTCTCGTTTTGCGTGGCAATGCAGTAGTTTCCTACGCCGCCGTCGATTTCAGGCACCACCACGCGGGCGGTCAGTGTGCCGCTGCTCACAGGCTTGAGCGGGTCGATCCACTCGTCGTGCGGCTGGATAAGAGGGAAAGGATTGAAGAGCGGGATATTCTCCGCGTGCAGCCACGCGATGAAATCGTTGTCGCCCAGGCGGCCCATCGGCAGGTAGATCAGGGCGTCGGGATGCAGGGCGCGGATCATCTTTTCGCGTGCCTTGCCGTCCGCGGTGAGGGGATAGACGTTGCATCCGGCGCGGGTGAGCCGCTCGATGAGGGTGTCCACATGCGCGCGGTTGCCTTCCATCGGGAAATTCAGGCCCGAGATGAAGAGCACGTCAGCACCGCCTTCATGGTAGAGGCCATTCTCTTTCAGATATTCCGTAACTTCCTCATGGTTAGGGAAGTAGCGCCCATATTCCCGGTGGTAGTACATATTCTTCAGCAGCGGGACTGGCGCTTCGGCGTCCTGGTCGCCAAGCCGGTGCGGTGTAGCAATGTGGCGCAGGTAGCGCAGGCCGTTGCGGTAATTGCCGGCGCTCGGGTTGCGGAAATAGTCGGAGAGGGTCTGGCGCTGTTCGTCGGTCAGGCCGCACTGGATGTCGACGTGCTGGTTGCTGAGCGTGTTGGTGAAGACGGTGACGCCCCGCTGGCCGGATTTGCGCAGTGCGGCTGCCTGGACTTCGTCGAGGTAGAGGCCGCGGCTGAAGATCAGCACGGCGTCGGTGCCGCGGATGGGCTTGCCGTCGGCGCAAAGGCCGTCGGCGTCGGCGAAACGCAGACGGATGTGCGGGCTGTCGTTATTGAGCGCCACGTCAGCCTGCTGTGCCAGGGTGGCGTTGACCACCAGGATGCGGGTGGGGCGCAGGAAGATGAGCCAGGCGGCGGCCGCCAACAGCAGGGCGGCTGCTGTCGCCAGCAGGATCAGCTTGCGGTAGCTATTCCTTGCCTGCGGCATACGCCTCTTTCACTTTCATGATGTCCACGGGTGCGTGGTCCAGGGAGTGGCGGATGTGCTCGATGTAGATGTCCTGGATTTCTGGGATTTCGCCCAGTCCTTCGAGGCGGCAGTCCACTTGCAGGCCTTCGGCTTCGAGGGCTTCCCGCCAGTCGACGGCGATGTCGTTCGTGGCGTGGTCGCCGGCTACGAAGAGCAGCGGAACAAGTGTCACCTTCCGGGCCTTGGAGGCCTTCAGCCGGGCCAACATCGTTTCGAAAGTCGGATAGCCCTCGATGGTGGCGACATGGAAGAGGGGATGGCCCTGTGCCGTGCACATGTAGTCGATCTGGCTGTAGGTGGCGGTGGCGGGAGTGTAAGTGCCGTGGCCGACCAGAACGACGTGGGCTTTCTGCTTCTCGCTGGCCGCGTCCACGTGGCGTGCAGCGAGGATATCCACAACCCGCTGGCAGTCAGCCACGTCGTAGAGCAGGGGAGTGCCCACGCGGATGTCCGAGAAGAAGGGCGCTACGCTGGCCACGTCGCGCCGCAGCGATTCCATCTCGGCGCCTTCCAGCAGCGTCGTGCTCTGCACGACCACGCGAGTGAAACCCTCCGCCCGCAGGGCCAGCAGTGCTTCCAGCGGCGTCTGCTTTTCAATGCCACGCCCCTTGAGCCTGCGGATTACAATGCGCGAAGTATACGCCTCACGGAAGGCCAGCTCCGGAAACGTCGCCAGCGCCTTCGCATTGATGGCCTCAATGGTCTTGGCGCGCGTTTCGTCGTACGTCGTGCCGAAATGCACCATCAACAGCGCCGATTTTTCCTGCGCCTGTCCGCAGACTGAAAAAAGCAGGATACAGATAATCAGAATGAAGTTTCTCATATCTTACAAAGATAATAAAAAACGATAGTTTTTTATAACTTTGCCCCATTAAACTGGCTTCATTTTATGTCTATCAAATCAATGCCCATCTGGAAGTGGGTGCTTCTGCTGATCGCCAGCCTGGTGCTGGGATTCCTGATGTACGGTCTGGCCCAGGCGGCCGGGGATGTGGCTCCTGGCGGATGGCTGAACTGGATGGTCAACGTGGCGGTGTCCGCGGCCATGGTTGCGCTGTATGCCTTGTTCGTCAAGTGGTTCGAGAAGCAGCCGGCCCGTGACATACCGATGCCGAAGATGGCAGGCGACACTCTGAAGGGGCTCTGCATCGGCTTTTTCATGTTCGTCGTTGTGGTCGGGATGATGATGATCTTCAAGCTGTTCACTCTGAATACCCCCATCGTGCCCGATCCGACGAGCTCGATCGTTTCCGCCTTCTTTACGTTCCTGACGGTCGCGGTCGCGGAAGAGATTATCTTCCGTGGCATCCTCTTCCGCTGGATTGACGAGAAATGGGGTTTTGTGGTGGCGCTCATCGTGTCGGCCCTGCTGTTCGGCGTCTTGCACATCGCCAATCCCGGAGCTACCTGGTGGTCATCGATAGCCATCGCCATCGAAGCCGGACTCATGCTGGGCGCGGCCTATAAGTATTCTGGAACGCTGTGGTTCCCCATCGGCATCCACTGGGCCTGGAACTTCACGCAGGGCAATGTCTTCGGCATCGCCGTTTCCGGAGCGGATGCCGGCGCCTCGATCCTGCACGGTACCATGTCAGGTCCCGACATCTTGACCGGCGGCATCTTCGGCGCCGAGGCCTCCCTCATCACGGTCCTCATCGGCATAGCTTTATCAGCCTGGTTCATCGTCCGCGCCTGCCGTAGATAGACCGAACCTGTCTGCAAATAATTGGCCCCGCAAATGGCAGTTTGCGGGGCCGTTGCACACTATAATAAAAGAAATGCGCTGCTATTCGGGATTCTTGGAGTGGTAGTAATCAAGCGGTTCTCCGTTGATAGCGTCGCGTGTATGGTCCATCCAGACCTGACGGATGGTAGGCAGTTCCAGCAGGCCCTTCTCGATCATCGTTGAATTGTTGCAGGTGAAGCCGGAGCCGTTGGCGCCGAAGAAAATCTTCCAGCTGCAGTCCTCGACTTCGCCTTCGTCATTGGCTTCGGCCATGAGGTCGGCGAAGGTGTAGCTCTTGCCCTCGAATTTCTCAGGCAGGTCGTCACCGGCCATGTCATTGTGGCCGTGGTCGCCGTCTATCGACATCAGCGGGTGCAGATAGAGTTTCTTGCCTCCCTTGTTGAGCCCGGCCCAGCCATGCGTGCATATACGTGTGGCTTGAAGTTCTCCATCATATCTACCGTTCCCACGAAGTAATGCGGGTTGATGGCCTGGAGCGCTTCTTCCAGCTGGACATAGCGGATATTGGCTTTGTAGGTGTCATACTCGTCCGGGTTGCCGTGGCCCATGAAAGCGACCAGATCGTTGGCAGCCTGGGTCTTGTAGAGATTGTCCAGGGCACGGGCAACATTCGGGACGTCTTTGTCGGGATCCTGGAGAAGGGGAACGCCGAGCTTCAGGGACACCGAAGACAGGTAGTCATCATCGAGATCGCCGTTCGCGTTGTTGGCGAAGTCCTTAATGTAGTTGATCACGCGGCCGTACTCTTCGCCCGGGATCACCTGCAGCGACTGGGTGACGATTTCACTGTACATAACACCCTTCTGAGCGAATGCCGTGAGCCAGAACGGCGGTGCATAGTAGTTGCGCACCTGGGCACCGTCTGCCGCGTTTTCACCAGCAGCTGCACGGTTGATGCAGATGGCGGAAGAGAAGGAGAGGAACACGTCATAGCCCGGGAATGATTGCTTATAGGCATCTAACGTGGCATCGAACGTGTCGAAAGCCTGCTGCCAGGTCGATCCAAAGGCGACCAACAGGATGACCTTGTTGTTTTTCTTTTGAGACTTGACCATCTCATTCACTGCACGCTGGTATGCGCCGTAGTTGTACTCCTCGTTTTCGAATGGATCGCAGGAAGCGAATCCAAACACGAGTCCCGCCAGCAGGGCGAGCGTCAATAGTTTAGTTTTCTTCATATTGCTTTGAATTGTAGTTGTTTTTTATGGTTGTATCAAAAGTATCGCGAACTTTCTTGCCCTGATTGAAACGGATGGTCAGGCCCAGAAACACCGTCGTTCCTGGCGTGGTCGTGCCCAGGTGCAGACCATGGGGCGTGCGGTCTACATAGTTGAAGATGTTGTCCACGCCGGCTTCGATACGCCAGGTCCATTGTTTGGAATGCCCCAGATCATGTCCCGTTGTGATGCGCCAGATCTGATACCCTTTTCCATTGCCGTCGTCCTGGTAAAAGCGCGTCGAAGACATGCGGCCGTAAAGGCCGGCGCTCAGCCGGTATCCCGGGGAAAAGCGATGGTTCCAAGTGACGAAGAGATTGCCCTTGTGGTGCGCGGTTCCGTCGATAATGACCTGCCGCATCCGGTCGTGTTCGGCGTCATACTGGTTCGCCTCCGTATCCAGCCAGCTGTAACTCAGGCCAAAAGCCCATTCTCGCAAATTGTAGCGGATATTCACGTCCACGCCGAACGTACGGGCGTCATCCACGTTCTGGTATTGCCGGGTCTTGACTGGGTCGTAAGTAATGATATACTCCGCGGGTGCCTCATAGTTGGGGATGGTTACCAGCGTGATCATGTCCTTGACGTGATTGTAATAGCCCGTAACGTTGACGGTCAGGCCGTTCAGGATGTATTCCCCGCCCAATGAATAATAATTGCTTGTCTGCGGCCGCAAGCCCAGATTGCCCAGATAGAGGTAAGTGCCGCTCATCTGTTTGACGTAGCGGTAATGCAGTTCCTTGGGAGTCGGTGTCTTGAATCCCTGGCTCCAGGTGGCCCGGATGCGCCAGGGAAGGCCGAGCGACAACATCGCGGACACTTTGGGTGAGACATTCACGCCGAACTGGCCGTTCCACGTCAGGCGGGCGCCTGCTGCCAACTGGATCCGGTTCCGTCCGAAATCGTGCTGCCATTCATCCTGTGCGTAGAGGGCTGCCGTCCAGTCGCTGGCTTTTCCACCTTCCACGCGGGTGGGGGCGTAGAGCCAGTCGTAGCGATACTCAATTCCGGTGTTGAGCCGGTTTTCGGCGGGCAGTGAGAAAACGCCTTTCAAGTTGGCCATGGCACGCTGTTGGTCGCTCTGCATCTCTGTCTGGTCCGGCAGATAGGGATAATAGGGATAATAGATGGTCCCCTTGCTCTTCTCGTAGTCTTCCACCAGCGTCGTGGCCGTAAAATAATACATATAGGCGTGCCGGTTCCAGTCGAGGTCGAACGTCACGATGTCCGTGGCGTTCGGCTGCCATTTGGCGCCGGCCGAGGCCGATGCATTGCGGTATTGCAGGTCGTAGGTATGGACGTCGAACTGGGCGTATTTTCCGTTGGGACGGTAGATGCGTTTCCAATAGTAAGTGCCGCCCGCATAGAATTCCAGCTTGTCGGAGGCCGAGAAAGTGATCTGTTCGCCAACCTGGAAGTTGGTATGCCGGTTTACGGTTTTGTTCTGTGAGTCGGTGACAGGCGGCTGTGTACCCGTGGTGTGTTCCACGGAGGTATTCTGCCAGCCGTCGGAGTGCTGCAGCTGGAAATTGGTGAGCGAGCTGATGCGGCCGTATTTCAGGCCGAAGGCATTGTGCTGGCGAAGGTCCTTGTACGATCCGCCGCGCGTGGCGTTCTCCAATAGAAGTCCCTCGTTGTGCTGTTTGCGCATAATGATGTTGATGACGCCGGCGATGGCGTCGCTGCCGTACAGCGCGGAGGAAGCGCCCTTGACGATTTCGATTTTTTCGATGTTCTGCGGGTCGATCAGCGAGAGGTCGTTTTCGCCTCCTACGTCGCCCTGGATTCTTTTTCCGTCAATCAGGATCAGGATATAGCTGTTGCCCAGGCCGCCGAGCTGCATATGCGAACCCATATCATCCTCGTTGAAGGCGAAAGCGGCAGTCAGGCCACCCAGGATGTCTTCCAGCGAACGGCCGGCGTAGTCCTTCAGCATGCGGCTGGTAATGACCTCCGTCTGCACGGGAACGTCCTTGAGCAGGTGCACGGTGCCGGTGGCCGTGACAACGGTCTCTGGAATCGTATCCTGCAGATACGATTGTGCCGTCAACGTCTGGACAAGGCACAAGGCCCATCCGATGAGAAGAATCCTTTTTATCTTCATGTTTGCCCACGCTTGCTCCTGAGCGTGCGTACTTTCCAGGATTCTGGCAGGTCTTCTGGCTTTCCCCGGTCCGTCGCCTTCCCAAGCCTTGCAACGGCGCCTTCAGAAAGGTGGAGCGCTGCGCTCAGTGGCATTCATAGAGACGGACCCCGAAAGGGGATCACAGCTGCAGGTACAGCCCCGGTCTTTCACCGGGTTCCCTTGCATCGGCGCGGCGCCTGGCCGCCCGATTACCATAATCACAACAAAGATACGGAATAATATGATATGAAGGCCGAATTGATGAAACATTTTTGTGTTTAGAAGGATTATCCTTAAATTTGAAGTTGCGCATAAGAGTATGTTGTACAAATTACTTTCATTCCTGCACAAGTTGCTGGGAGTGTTGCTATGCGGATTGTTTTTCCTGTGGTTTGCCACGGGCATTGTGATGATCTATCACGGTTTTCCGCGTGCTTCGGCAGAAAAACAGCTGGCGCTGATGCAGCCCCTGGTTAGCGTCGACCTCCCGGATGCGGAGGAACTCTCGGAAATCATTGCAAATCAGAAAGATCGGACGATTTCCGCCCGTACGTTCGTTTCTGTCGAGGATTCACTGGAAGCGACCATCCGCAGCTGGTGTACCGCGCCCATAGCGCGCATTGACACGCTGAAAAAGCTGGACCAGTGGATTCCATTCGGCAGCAACCGCAAAGAGCTCCCCATCTACAAGTATCACTTCGACGATCCGGAGCGCCACCAACTGTACATCGGTTCCAAGACGGGTCGTGTGCTGCAGTTCACCTCGCACAAGGAACGTGTCTGGGCCTGGCTGGGCGCCATCCCGCACTGGGTCTATTTCACCAAGCTTCGCCAGGAGCAGCAGCTCTGGCTGAATTCCGTGAAATGGGCGGCGGGCATCGGCTGCATCATGGTGATCCTGGGCTTCATACTGGCCATCCGCGTGGCCGTCAAGACGAAGAAGACGAAACCCTATAAAAAGAAATGGTATAACTGGCACTACATCCTCGGCTTCGTGTTCGGCATCTTCGCCATCACCTTCGCTTTCAGCGGCATGATGTCGCTGGCCGACATGCCGGAGTTCCTGAAAAAAGCGCCAAAGACCGAACGTCGCGGACCGGGCGGACCGCCGCCGGGCGGGCGCTTCCCAGGACAAGGCTCCGGCCTCACACTGGACCGCTACACGCTGGACTACCGGGACGCGCTGGCTGCCTATCCGGGCGCCAAGACGCTGGCCTGGAGCGATTTCAAGGGTCATCCCTACTATACGCTGACGCTGGCGCCGAAGGAGCGCGTATTCATCGATGCGTCAGCCGCCGAAGTCAAGCCCTTCGTCATTACAGAAGACATGGTCCTCCGCGACATGGAGCAGCAATACCGCGACAGCATCCCCTATACCGTCGCGTTGATCGACGCATTCGACCGGGATTACCATACCCGCAAGGTCACGGAGACTTCGTTGCCTGTCTACCGTGTTATCGTGGACGACTACATGCACACCCGGTACTACTACAATCCGGCAACCCTGGACGTCAAGCGCATCGACGATGATACCCGTACCCGCAACTGGCTCTACCACAAGCTCCACACGCTGGACTTCAAGTTCCTGACCGGCCATCCCGTTCTCTGGAACATCGTGATGTACGCCCTGATGATCGGGGGCGCCGCGCTCTCCGTCACGGGCATCGTACTCAGTGTCAGCTGGATCGTACGCGGCATCCGCAAGCTCTTCCGGAATTTTGCGCCCGGAGAGGGGCGCAGGGGGTAAAGCCTACCGCACTACCTGCGTGAAGACCGGCTCCTGGCCGTCGAGGGCGAGGACGTAGATCTTCATGCCCTGTGCGGCGAAGAGGTATTCCGTGCCGCCGGGGACGGGGCGGGAGGCCACTTCTTCGGCTTTGGCGCGGATCATCGGGTAGCTGCCGACGGCGGCGTCAAAGAGGGCGGATTCTTCCTCCGTGACGGGACGGAGCGCCGGAAAGTCGGGAAGGGGTTCCACTGTGCCGGGAAGGAAGCCGCCGGACTTCAGGAAGCGTTCGACCTCGGCCGGGACAGCGTCCATGCGGGCTGCACGCACGCCGTAGCCGGGAAGCACTTCGGCTTCGGACAACTTATCCATGATATTCCTGGAACTGGAGTCGAGTCCGCCGCTGCCAAAGGTGCAGAAGGGGACCACGCGCTTGCCGGTGAAATCGCAGTCTGCCAGGATGGTCGCGATGGGCTGGGCATAAGTGCCGAACCACACGGGAAAGCCCAGGAAGATGACGTCATAATCCTGGATGTTGGCCTTGATGGGCTGGATTTCCGGCAGGATACCGCCGTCCAGTTCTTTCTTGCCGCGCTCGATGGTGGCGTTGAAATCGCCGTCGTAGGGGAGGGCCGGCACGATGGCTTCGATGTCGGCGCCAAGTTGCGCCTGGATCTGTTTGGCGACGGCTTCGGTGTTTCCGGTCTGGGAATAATACAGCACCAGTATCTTTTCGGTCTTTTCTTTTTTGCCGCACGCGACGGCCATCAGCAGCACGGCTGCCAGCAAGAGGATTCTTTTCATGGTTGTTTCTTTTATTTCATTGTGCAAATATACCACTTTTTGCTATCTTTGCGCCGCCTTTCGGTGAGACAAGGACCGGCGGTCCGCGTCTTTAAAAGGGAATCCGGTGAGAATCCGGAGCAGTGCCCGCTACTGTCAGATTCGCCCGCACAGGGAATCAGGGAAATCGCCACCACTGTTTCCGCCAGGAGATGGGAAGGTCCCGCGAATCGAGTCAGGAAACCTGCCGAACCGCGAAATTAACCGAGTTCCCGGGCAAGGGCTCATTAATGCTTATTTTTGTACCACTATGTTTAAGAGTTTTACTGGTTTCCATTTGGTGGACGCGATCCACAAGATGGGCGTGGAATTCAAGCAGCAGACCCGCTGGCTGAAACACAAGTATTTCGCGCTCTTTCTCGTTGCCGCCGTCACCATTACTTTATTTCTGATTCCGGCCAGTTCCTTCGGCATCGAGGGCCTGACCATCGTGCAGCAGCGCATCATCGCCGTCTTCGCCTTCGCCACGCTGATGTGGGTGCTTGAGCCGGTTCCTGCCTGGGCCACCTCCATCGCCATCATGGCGATGCTCCTGTTCTTTACCTCGGATTCCGGCATCAAATGGATCTGC
>Ga0265301_10004318_pt1 | contig 14403 bp, 15 predicted proteins | sample AusTroGonzalo_MG_2_FD_193488 | JGI IMG/M metagenome (GOLD analysis project Ga0265301, IMG submission 193488) | Bovine rumen microbial communities from tropical cattle in Woodstock, Queensland, Australia - Gonzalo_04 | ecosystem: Host-associated > Mammals > Digestive system > Stomach > Rumen ...
CTACGATGTCGTCAGAGATTTCGGGGTCAGCGTCTTCTTCAAGGTTTGCCGGAAAATTTCTATCAAGGTAAATCTTTTGCATATACTTAAATATTGCGTTCAGGTCGTCCCTTATCTGGTCTGTTATGAAAATCATATCTTCTACGTTGTATTCTTTCATTTGCTTTCTCCTTTATGCTTGTAAGTCTTCTATAATATCAAGTAAAAATTCGATGGTGCTTTCGGGGTTTGTCGCAAAACTGTTAAATATATCTGTGATTTGTTCGCTTTCGGGTTTGTCGTCTCTGTCCCACGGGGCTATTTGATCCAAAACCCTTTTTGCAAGTCTCATTTTGTGTTCGTATTCCTGATTCGTCATAGCGTTTCTCCTTTCTTAGTCTTCTCTGACATATCCGTAAGCGTCTAATTGCTTTATCATTTCGTTTCGGTCTCTTTTTCCTATCCTGATATATCCCGTGTAATTAAATATGTTGTAGTCGGTTTTATATGTCTTCTTGTCGTGGTCAATTTCTAATGCGTAGGTGTTGCCGTTTATGTCTGTTTTTGTTTTAAAGTATTCTTTCATTTGGTTTCTCCTTTCAGTCAAGTTCTTTCCTGATTTCTCTTTTCAGTGCGTTGTATCTTGCTTTTGCTTTTTCAAGTGTGGGGTAAATGCCGGATTTTTCTTCTATTGCCATATAGTCGTTAATCATTCTGTTTTTTGTGACTCTATAACAAGGTGAAAACTTATCTTGTTCTATTGTTATGCTGTAAAGTTCGTTATATCCTTTGATCCTTTCGGATTTAATGGTAAATGTCATTGCTTTTCTCCTTTCGGTGGTGGGTTTGATGTTATCGCCCCCACGTTTTCAGCTTTTATTGTTCGTCTCTTGTTGTCTGTATGCTTTCTTCTACGATGTCAAGTACCTTTTCTAATCCGTTGTTGTGTTCCTTGTCCCATTTCATAACTTGCTGATTCGTTGCGAAATATGTCTCATATCCGTTAAAGTACAATTCCTGATTTATAAAGAACATCATTTCATTTATTGCTATGTTTCTTCTTTTTCTTCTTGTGTTAAATCTTTCATAATAAAGTTCTTCAGTGTTTTCGGCTGTGATGTTAACAAGGTGTGCAAAGTATTCAATATTTAATTCGTTGTTGCTCATAAGGTAGCCACCTAAAATCTCGTATGTGTAGTCCTGATTTGTTCTTGTTCTCATATTGTTTCTCCTTTTCTTATCTGATTAAGTTTACAAGTTTTAAAAGTTCGTCAGCGTCTTCTCGTCTGTTATCGTTTTCTAAGTCTTCTTTAAGGTTCTCAATAAATTGTTCGATTCCGTCTTTGCTTGTCAGTTCTTCTCTTGATTCTTCTCTTTCACTTTCATAAAACTGATATTTCCAATTTATGATGGCGTATTCTATCATTTTGTCAGCGATTTCATATTTGTTCATTTTGTGTCTCCTTTCGTTCGTCCCCTTTCCGTCTTTCAACACCCTTAAAATTGATTCAACTGTGGGGGGTGCTTATTCAATTTCGTTGGGGCTTGTTTGTTGTTTGTGATGTAATAGTACTATGGTATAAAATAAAAGTCAACCCCCAAAATAAAAAAAAGTTTTTGCAGCAAGAGAGTAAAATCCACGAAACGCTGATAAAATAAGGCTTTCAGCCGATAAAAAAAATTTAAAAAAAAATGTAAAAAGGGGTTGAAAAATGAAAAATTATAAAAACATCATAAGAAAAAAACAGAAAGGAAAAGCCTGAAACACTGATGAATACTGAATTTTAACAAATTAACTATTGAAAAGCTTTTGAAAATATGATATAATAAATTATAGTGAAACGTAGTAAACAAGCACATTTCAGACGTGTTGGAAATGGTACTAAAATTTGATCCATAAAACACCGGAAACCACGAAACCCCGATAAAATAAGGCTTTCAAAGGTGTTGACATATCAAAAACGCAACACATAAAAATTATTTTGTCGTAAATTCTGGCATTATCAAAACCCTTGAAACGTAGACGGAAAGCCACACACAAGGGATATAAAAATAAAATGACACACACGTCGAAAAATGATATTTTTACATATTGAAATTTTAAAAAAGCCATTTTCAGGAAACAACTAAAAGATATTTCTATATAGAATAAAAGAACCAAACGAACACCAAAAGAACCAAACCAAACAACCCAACATTAAATAATTATTTCTTATAAGATAACTTACCAAACATCATTTAATAGTTTCTTGCCGTCCATCTGACGAACCAACAAATCCCATTTAATTAAATCTATATAAAACCATCTGACACCATCGAAAGAGAACTATATTTCTGTATACTCTTATAATAGTTACATATATCTTTCTATATGTTTCTTTCTTAATATCTAATTAAAACATAATCACTTAATAAAGATATATTTTCCCATTAAGATATAAACACTAAAAGACATATCAAAAGACATTAAAACAAACTTAAAACATTTAATGACAAGATAAACAAATCATAACGTCAGAGACACGTCAGAAAAAAAACCGACTGACTGAACAATCAAACCCCATTTATTAGAAGATTCTATACTATTCGCTAAATTATTATTTCACGAAGAGTTAAAAAGAACCCACATAAATACGGCATTCCTTAAAACCCGAAAACGGGAACGGCTTACAATATATAGCCATAACACAATATATGGTATACCCCTAATTTTTTTTAGCACTGTATCATGCCCAATAAAATGTTCTGAGTCGTCTTAATAGTAGGGCATACCCCTATACCCTTGACGATCCCCCGGCCATTTCTACCTCCTATATGTCCCATAGAAAATTTTTCTCAAAATACTTTTGGGTCAATGTTCCTGATAAATACGTTCAGATTCAGTATCTATAAGGGGTTTAGGGCCTAAAAAAGTCCGTCAGACTTCCCTTTTATTTCACCTTTAATTCACCTTTGCTTCAAAAAAAGTTCCCCTTTATTTCACCCTGCTATATAAGAAAATAAACTTTTGCTAAACAAAGTAAAGGAATATTAAATTTATTCTGGTAAATTGTCAGAAAACACTTGAAATTGTCAGACAATTTGGTATATTTATATTATGTTAACCAAAGAAGAGATAGACAAGTTAATAGCGGAAGCACCGAAAGACGAAAAGGGCAGACCCGTCTTACCCGATGATGTGTTTATGCAGTGCTATCACGACTTACCTGCGGGCGTTATGTCGGAGTGTGGGTATTGGGCTAATGGCAGGAAGGGATATATGAGACCCGGCCAGAAGAACGACCCTAAGACCATTGAAAATGTTTCTAAGGCAGGCAAGAAGGCCCAGGAAATGAACGCAAAGCGTAGAAGTTGGGCTGAGTCAATAGATATCTTTTTAAAGATGGAAGACGAAAACGGTGTCTCTAATCAGGACAAGATCGTAGAAGCGATGGCAAAGAGAGCTTTGGAAGGCTGTGTTGGTGCAAGTGAGTTTTTACGTGACACTGTTGGAGAGAAGCCTTCTGATAATCTGAGTTTGGACGTAATGACTGATGGAGATAAAGAGCTAATTGCTAATCTGATGAAACGACTTAATGACAGACCAGACGCTAAGAAATAACGAAATAGAGTATTGCAGAGATCATATTGAATACTTCATTGACGTGTACGGACATATAGAGGTTAAAAAGCCCGGCGAAGAAGTGGTACAGAAGTTCAATATGTGGGACGCACAACGAGAAGCGCTTTCCTCTATCTGTAATAATCGAAAAAATGTTGTTTTAAAAGCAAGGCAGTTAGGGCTTTCATGGTTAGTGGTTCATATTGCGGCACATCTCCTTCTTACGAAGTCAGGAAGACTTGTGATCGCAATGTCACGTTCGGAAGAAGAAGCGAAAGAGCTAATAAGGCGTTTAACCTTTGTTTACGCAAATATGCCCGCGCTGATCGCTGATGAACGTAATAAACCCCCTGGGTGGGAAGGGCCTACATTTAAGTCTAATGCGCTTGACCTTGTGGTTAAGAACGGGACTAACCCCGTATCGACTATGAAAGCGTTTGCGTCTTCACCTAACGCCGGACGTTCATTTACTGCGGACATCTTGATACTGGACGAGTGGGCGTTCCAGGAGTGGGCGGAAGACATATGGGCTGCTGCATATCCTACGATATCCGCGCCCGATGGTGGTAAAGTAATCGGCTTATCCACAATAAAACGTGGTTCATTATTCGAAAGAATATTTACTGACCCTGATAACGGGTTTAATAAAATCTTCATACCGTGGTATGCAGACCCTACGAGAGATTCTAAATGGTATGAAGACAATAAAAAGACTTTGGGAGACTTAATGACGCAGGAGTTTCCCGCGACTGTTGAAGAAGCACTTGAAGTACCAGGCGGTGCGTTCTTCCCCGAAGTCAACGAAGTTAATACCGTTAGTAGCGATCCCTTAGATGGACACGTAATCAACTATGTGTGTATCGACTACGGACTTGATATGTTCTCGGCACACTGGGTACGTATCAACGATAAGGGCGAAGCTCAGGTATATAGGGAATACGATTCACCGAATTTAACGATAGGCCAGGCAGCAGAAGTATTAAATGACCTATGTACCGAACCCGTAGAGTTATTTTTAGCCCCGCCCGATTTGTGGAACCGTTCACAACTTAATGGTAAGAGTAGGGCACAACTTTGGGCGGAAGCCGGAGTTAACTTAACTAAAACGAGTAGAGACTTTCCTGCGGGCTGTGCTGCAATGAAAGAGTGGTTAAGACCACGGGAAGGCAAGAAAAGTCGTTTAACCTTATTAAAGGGTGAAGCACCTAATTTGTATACGTGTTTAAAGCGTATTCAAAAGGACGATAAACAACCTAACGTGTACGCTAAAAAGCCCCACGACTTAACGCATGATCCCGATTCACTACGTTACTTTTGTGTATGGTGGACAACCGCGGCAAGGCCCGATAAGGCCACAAAGAAGAAGTGGAGAGCAGATTTACTGGAAGACTACGATAACGCAGACGATGAAACACGGGCTTTAATGGTTTCAATGTTTGGAGAACCCATACGATGAGTGAAAAAGAAATCAAGGATAACGTCAAGCTCAATAAATGGAAAGACAAGTATAACAGAGCTAAGGACTCATACGAAGATCAGTTAGACCGTATGCGTAATCAGGAAGCGTTATATGATGGAGACGCTTTTACCCGCCGTTCAAAGAATAAGGGTGGCGGTAGATCGGATAAGAAGTCCGAGAACGTACGTAATGTCATTTACGAGCTAATCGAGACTGAGGTTGATTCTTCTATCCCCATGCCGAAAGTCACTGCCGTTCATCAGGAAGACGAACAGCAGGCAGAGATAATCGAGCAGATGTTGTTAAACGAGATACGTGAACTGAGATTCAAAGAAATGAACGATATCTCAGAAAGAATAGTCGCTGTTCAGGGTGGTGACTGGTATCACGCAGAGTGGGATTCACGTAAGGGTAATCACTGTACCATTGGTGGACTTGAAATAAACGAAAGAAATCCACAGACCGTTATTCCACAGCCCGGAGTCACAGACGCATATAAACTTGATTATCTGTTTGTTCTTATCTCAATGACTAAGGACGCAGTAAAGAGAGTTTATGGCGTCGATGTCACTGACGAGATCAACACCGAAGCTGAGGATAAAGAAAACTATAACGAAGAGCTTGTCACTGTAATTAAGACCTATTACAGAGACGAGAAGGGCGATATCGGTATCTTTACATGGTGTGGCGATACAGTCCTTGAAGATATGGAGAACTACCAGGCACGTAGACTTACACGCTGTAAGAAGTGTGGAAGAGTCAAAGAAGGGCCGGTATGTGAGTGTGGTTCTAAATCGTTTGAAACGACCATAGAAGACTCGGAAGAAGTCGAAGAAGACATTATTACCCTTACTGACGTAATCCCTGCGTATGAGGACGTAGAGAGCGTTGTAATGGGTGAAGACGGACAGCCCGTATTAGGTTTTGACGGAAAGCCCGTGATAGACAAAAAGACCGTACATAGAAAGATTCCGTACTATAAGCCTAACGTAATGCCGATGGTATTGAGACGCAATGTTTCAAAGGCTAAATCCCTTTTAGGCGTATCGGACGCAGCCGTAATTGAAGATCAGCAGGACGCTATCAAAAAGTACGGTTCAAAAATGCAGGAAAAGATTTTAAAGGGTGGTTCTATCGTAACCCTTCCTGAAAATCTTAATGTTGAGACCACTGACCAGGAGTTAAAAATCGTCAGAGTTAAAAACCCTAACGATATCTCAATGATCGGTGTGCATAACTTAATTGCTGATACGTCTTATGACCGTATTGCGATAAATGATAACTACGAAGCGGCACGTTCCACCTTAGGTATCACAGACGCATATCAGGGTAAATATGACGCTTCCGCGGTCTCAGGTACAGCAAAACAGTATTCAATAAATCAGGCTGCCGGACGTATGGAGTCTAAACGAATAATGAAGCAGGAAGCTTATTCAAGGCTTTACGAGATCATGTTCAAGTTTATGTTGGCGTACGCGGATCAGCCCGTACCGTTATCCACAAAGAACCCTGACGGAAGTTATGACTTTAAGCATTTCAACCGCTATGAGTTTTTGAAGATGGACGAGAACGGAGACCTTTACTGGAACGATGAATTTATTTTTGAAGTTGACCCGACTTCAACAATAATGATGAATCGTGAAGCAATGTGGCAGCAAATTGACATGAAGTATCAGTCAGGTGCTTTTGGAGAAATCGGACAGCCACAGACACTACTTAACTACTGGACGTTCATGGAGAAGAACGATTATCCCCATGCGGCAGAGATAAGACAGATGTTTGCAGACCAGTTAGCAGAACAGAGACAAGCCGAAGCAATGGCACAAGCACAACAGATGGAAGGTATGAACAATGGAACTATGCCCCCTATGTGAAACAGCACTTGCGATTAAGAGTGCGAAGTATGTAATCAGAGACGACAAACTTTACATGGTTCAGGAAATGACTTGCAGAAATCCGAAGTGTGATAACAACGGGCAAGTCGTTGAAACTATCGAGCATGAGCTTGAAGTATCAAAAGAATAAACAATGTGCGTGGCGAAATAGGTAGACGCAATAGTACAGGTATTTTGGATACTACATAGTGCCTGCGTACAGAAAACTAACAAGTATCATGTAAGGTGCAAATCCTTACCGCACATTTAGCCGAAAGGCAATTCGCAACTAATAGCGTAAAAATAGGAGATTAAAAATGGAAGAAGAAATTTTGGAAGGCGTAAACGAGACTGAAACCGCCGATCAGTCAGAACCCGAAGTGACCGAAGAACCCGAAGCAGAAGAGACGTCCGAAGCAGAGGAGACCGAAAGCACAGAGGAAACCCCGCAAGAGCCGGAACTTGACCGTAATGCCATTTATGCAGACGCACGTAGAAAGGCAGAAGCAGAAGCAAAGAGAAAGTATGCAGCCGTAGATTCAATGTTTGCAGACGCTTTCAAGGACTATAAAAACCCCATCACGGGACAGCCCATCACAAGCGCAAAAGACTACTACGAAGCATTACAAGCTCAGCAGGAATTACAGACAAAGAAAGAACTTGCGGATAAGGGTCTTGACCCTAACATCATTGAGAACGCTGTCAACAATAGTCCCGCGATTAAAGCGGCAACACAGATTATTGCTGAACAGAGATTAAAGGACACAAAGATATATCTTGACAAGCAGGTTGAAGAAGTCGGCAAACTTGATCCCGACATCAAGACCGCCCAGGACATAGAACAGTCTGAGAGATATCCTGAAATCTTACGTTACATCAATGAGAACCATTTAAGCATTGTTGACGCATATAAACTCGTATACGCTGACAAGCTCAGCACAAGACGAACAAACGCTGTTAAACAGCAGGCTATCAATAATGCGAAGTCCCAACAGCACCTAACCGCAACAGAAGGCGGGAACGGCGGAGACGATCTCAGAGACATACCATCAGGACAGCTTGACCAGTGGAGAGCATGGTTTCCTGATAAGTCGATGAAGGAACTTCGGGTGCTGTATAACAATTCACTACATTAAACAAAGCACGGACGGGATAACTTATGAGTCCCGCCCCTGACCTTAAAAAGTTAAAGGAGAAAAGTTATGGCAAAACATACCCCCGGTATAGTTTCTAAAAACGCAGGACTTGCAGACGATACATGGAACGTGAACGCCCAGATGATGGAAGCGTACATCAATGACCTTTACACCGAGAAGAGCGACTTCGATAAGTACGTTGACGATATCTTCAATGTAAGAAAGTCCAACAGATTCGGTGAGAAGATCGGTTCTATCACCACTTTCAGCGACTTCGTTCCTACTTCTCAGGACGGTGCTGACGCTACTCTTGACGATATCATCAGTGGCCCTACAAAGACCATACAGCACACCACCTTCAAGAAGCTGTTTACCATCACCCGTGAAATGAACGAGGATAACGAGGTTGATCTCATGCAGGCAAAGGCAAGGGGCATGGTTCAGGCTTACAAGAGAACCAGAGCTTCTTTTGCTTCCGCACTTCTTACCGCTAACGCAGAGAGCGTAAACCCCGTAACTTCCATCACCTTCGGTGGAGTATCAGGTTTCGACTGCACCAGTGCTGACGGTAAGGCAGTATTCGCTACTGACCACCCCACAGCAGTAGACGATACCGTCACCCAGTCCAACATCTTCACTAACGCTTTCGGTAATGATACCAAAATGCTGAATATCCTTGCTAACTACGGACGTGGTTTCAAGAATAACTCTAACCTTCACATGGGTTATACCTTCGATACGATCATTATTCCTTCAAACTGCCCTGCACTTGAAGACCATATCAAGAAGGTTATCCGTTCAGAGCAGCAGCCCGGAAGCAACTACAATGATATCAACACCCAGAAGGGACTGTGGAAGCTCATTGTAGACCCTTCATGGTATGTATCAGAAGGAAGCGAACCCTATATCCTTATGTCTTCCGCAGCAAACAAAGAGCTTATCGGAAACAAGTTCTATGACAGAGTAGCACTCGATGTCACTGGCGATGTCAACATCACCAACAACAACATGACATGGAACGGCTATTCAAGATTCAGCGCAGGCTTCGCTTCATGGCAGCACATGATTATGGGCGGTGCAAAGCACGGTTCAACTTACAGCGATCCTACTGTATAACCAACGATTTCCCCCTGGGTCTTATGGCTCAGGGGGAATAAGGAGAGATTATGGTAAACCCTACATACATTAAGTCTGACGGGAAGGTATATGAAGTCGTTGGATATGACGGAAGATACCCCGTGACCCGTTTAACAGACCTTAAAGAGATTCCCGTTGACAAACCCTTGAAGAAGGTTGAAGTCACGGAAGAACCCGAAGAAGAAGTCGTAAAGCCTAAGAGAACAAGGAAGAAATAATGTATACCTGGAGAGATATAAAACTTGCAACCTTACAGAAGATGTTTGCGGCAGATGGTTCAGAGATCGTTCAGGACGAGTCTACGAAAGACTACCTTGCGGGTATGCCTTACGCTGCAAACGAAGGTTTACAGAGACTTGCGACAGCAGGAAAGTTTATCAAAAAGTCTATCGTGCTTTCACATAGTCCGGCAAAGAACCTTGTACCCACGAACGTATCTGATGTAGTCGTTGACGTAAAAGACTATGCGATAACAGTTGAAGGCGGCAAGTCTTATTATTTTCAGTTCTCAGGAATAGGCACAGTCGTAATCACGGGTGGAGACGAAGAAAAGACCATCGGTGTAGATTCTTACGGCACATACACAGAGATTAAGGGCAACTATGCGAATACTAATGGAAACCCTATAACTCTTACTTTTAGTTCTACATATCCTGCGACTGTTAAAAACCTTGCGGTATATGGAGAGACTTTCCCGACAGTCGATGATGAAGATTTAGTTCAGGAGTACGGAAAGTACGTCAAGTACGATTTAAGAAAGATCGCACCCGACTTTTACTCGCTCTTTAATAACTCAATAGTGTACGAAGGAAGTCAGCAGACTTACCTTAATACGACTGAGTATTACAGAGAGACAGACCATATTTTGATTTTACCCCGTACAATGCCGGGTATGTATACGATTTATTACAATGCTTACCCTGGCGTTATGACCATTGAGACCGAAGACGATTATGTTATGAACATTGATCCCGAAGTCGCTGTTCTTCTTCCCCTTTACATGGCGGCAGAGCTTTATAAGGACGATGATAACGGTATTGCGACTACATATCGTAATGAATTTGAAGTCGGTCTTGAAGCACTTTTAAACACTTCCAGTTATTCAGGTAAAGAAGAATTTATCTCGGAGTGGGTATAAATGGCAGTATCTTTTAAAGTTCCTGCGTCTCCTAAACGGAGTACGCTTACAATAGACACGTTTCTGGGTGCAGACTTTACTAATGACCCTGCAAACGTAGATATAGATAAATCCCCGAACGTCTTAAACATGATCCGTGACGTTCCCGGCAAAGTCAGAAAGTCGATGGGTTATAAAACTATAACTTCTTTTTCTGACGCAATAAACGGATATCATACCAAACGTGGAAAGACTTACGGACTTATCCACACTGGTACAAAAATATATGAGGGCAATTATGAAAGCCCTACTTTGCTTTACTCAGACGCAAACGATTCACGTTCCCGTTCATGGCAGTTCGGGGACAAGGTTTGTATTCTCGATGGTAAAGCTCTTTTAATATGGGACGGAACGACTGTAAAGAAAGCGTCAGACGGTGCCAAGATTCCCGTGACACTAATCGGTGGAAATCCCGCGGGTGGTGGCACGTCTTATTATGCACTTAACCTTTTATCCCCTGGATTTACTGAACAGTTCTTAGGAACGGCAGGGACTACACAGTACCATCTTTCTTATAAGGGTCTTGACGATACAGCAGTGACCGCACAGATATTACAGAACGATGGAACGTGGGCTGACAAGGTAGAGAATACCGACTTCACAGTTGATAGGACTACGGGAGTCGTGACCTTTACTACTGCCCCTGGTGAGTCACCCGTCACTGGTGAAGATAACGTAAAGATAACTGCGTATAAGACTATTGAAGGCTACGCAGATAGAGTTAATAAATGCAATATCGGAGTGTTGTTCGGTGCAAGTGGAGACCTGAACAGACTCTTTGTTTCTGGAAATCCCGACACTAAATATACCAACTATCAGTGGTTTAGTGCTGCGAACGATCCTACATATTTCCCCGATACAAATTATCAGCTTGTCGGTACGGCAAAGTCAGCAGTCGTAGGCTATTCCGTATTAAGTAATTATCTTGCTGTTTTTAAAGATAAGCAGGAAGTTGAACAGAATATAGTCCTTGTGACAAATACGACTGTTAAAGACGAAGTGACCTTTGCTACACAGACAACTATTCACGGTGCGCCTGCGATATGCAAAGACTCTTTCGGTTATCTTGCAGGTGAACCGATATTCCTTACCAACTTAGGTATGTACGCTTTGACTTCTCAGGATATCACGGGAAGGGAATTGACTAATCTTAGATCATTTTTCCTTAATGGAAAACTTCTCGATGAAACCGACTTAGATAAAGCGTATGCGTTTGTATATAAGGACTTTTATATCCTTGCCCTTAATGGCGGTTTATACACCCTTGACGGGCTTCAAAGTGTGCAGACGGATAAATCAGCACCTTATTCAACAAGACAGTTTGTCGGCTATTACAGAGCAGGTATAGACGCAAATATCATGTGGGAAGAAGACGGAGCTTTATGGTTCGGTACAAAGTCCGGCAAAGTATGTAGATTCTATACGAACGTAAATGATGTTAACTCATACAATGACGATGGTGCGGCTATCGTATGCAGATGGGAAACACCCGACTTTGACGGAAAGTTGTTTTACAAGAATAAGACTTTCAGATATCTTGCGGTTCGTTTGAAACAAGCTATTGCGACTTCAATACGTATGTCAGCAATGAAACGCGGTGTATGGACTGTGTTAAGTTCGGATTCGTCTACGGCTTCATATATGACATTTAAAGGACTGATATTTTCAAAGTTGTCGTTTAGTTCAGACCTTACAAACAGAGTAGTAGCGTTAAAGACCAGGATAAAGAAAGTAGATAAGACCAGATACAGATTTGAGAACCTAAATGTAAATGAACCCTTTGCACTTGACAAGATCGGTATTGAGTATGTCGAAAAGGGCAACTACAAACAGTAAGGAGACGATATGGGAGATTTTCAGGACACATATAAAATCACATCAGCAGACCGTGTGAATAAGGGCGTAACGGGTCTTCCCGATACCCCCGGACTTTCCACGGGTGATATGCAGGCAAGATTTGATTCACTCGGAAACCTTGCAATAGATAAGTTCAATGCGGTTGTTGATTCGGTAGACGATATCGTTGTCAACGATTCAAAGAAACTTCCCACAATGAAAGCTATCGTTGACTATGTAGTCGGCATGGGTGGCGGTGATATGACAAAAGCCGTTTACGATACTGACAATGACGGGATCGTGGACAATGCACAAGCGTTAAACGGACACGGAGTAGAGTATTTCAAAAACGGATATACCCTTGCACTTCCTAACACGGGATATTCCGAAGAGACTGTCACAATATGGGGAGAAGAAAAGACCATGCAAGTTCTTACTCTTACTTCCGATAAAGACGGAAATCCGTTAACTAACTTTGCTACGGATATGGTCGCTGACTATCCGATAAATATAAGTGGTTCAAAAGACGACTTTGCTAAACTTTACGCAGTTGAAATAGGTTCAGCAAGTCTTACAGTTTACTTTACCGAAGTTCCTACGACAGCGTTTAATGTTTTAGTGAGGGAAGCATAATGAAACAGTTAAATCTTTATTGGTTAGGTGGTGGCGGTGGTAGTTCCGTTCCTGATGGACGTACTGTTACACCCATAAATGACGTAACTTTATTACAGCAGTGTGCAGGGATCGCTAACCCTACATATACTTCGCTGTTTCAGATTCTTGCTGATACTGGAATATTACAGACAATTCTTTCTAATCAGAACGCAGTTAATTACCTTGTAAGATGTAAAGGTTTTATAAAGCCTGAGTTTGCACCGCAAATGACGTCAAATACTACGCCCAGTGGTACAGCAACTTTGGACACTTCTTTTATTCGTACTGATTTAGGCGAGGCTTGGAACGCTTTTGATAGAAACGATAGCAAAGGTGCTTTTTTTGCAGCCTCATCAGACGCAGCATTAGGACGTTGCTATTACACAAAAGGCGAAGCATTTAAACCGATCAGTGCAGAAATTTTGTTTGGTTCGGGTACAGCCGGAAAAATAACCTATTCTGATAACGGTTCTACCTGGACTGATATAGGTAGCACAATAAGTGGTAGTGCTACTACTCAAAAGATAGATTTGTCGGGCCAGTCAGAGCATATGTACTGGGGATTCCATCTTACTTCTGGTACAAGTGGTGCGTATTCTAAACAAAGTTTTCTTTACGAATTACAGTTCTATGAAGAAGGCTTCTGTGATTCCGATGACGCTATGCGTTACATAGGTTTAAATAACTATGCAGCAAATACACTTCTGGACGATACAACATGGTGCGAAGCTATTTGTAATAGCACATACTTTGAGAGAGTGCTTAATGCGAAGATTCCTACAATGACAAGTAATACTACGCCTTCGGGTGTTGCGAGTGCATATACCGCAGTAAACGGATATCCTGCGTTTAGAGCGATGGACGGAAATAGTAGCAATTATTGGTGTAGTAGTGGAAATACACCTCAATGGTTGAGATATGAATTTGAAGAAGCCGTTTTAGTTGTTAAATGCTACTTAAAATCCTTCTATTACAATAGTTCAAGTTATATTGCTAACTATAAGGTTCAGGGTTCTAATGATGGTTCGGTTTGGGACGATCTATTTTCAGAAACATATCCAAACTCAAACGCAGCAAGGACTGTAAATTTTGTAAACAGAACAAAATATAAGTATTACCAAATATATGTATCAAGTAGTTATGGTGGCCCTGGTGGTGTATCTACCCTTCAATTCTATGGAAGAAAGGACGTATAAAACTCATATCGTGGCGGAATAGGTAGACGCGAAGTGTCGGCGGTATGAGCGTAATAGCAATCCGAACCAGAATTAAATAATCGTACCATGTAAGGTGCAAATCCTTACCGATATGAGTAGAAAAGGAAACAAAATGACTAAGATATTTGCCGGACTAATTGCTCTTGCACTATTTATCACACTAATAATCTTAGAAGGAATAGACGATGACACTAAATGATTTTATCTCAAAGTTAAGATTAGCACACGATGTACCCAACTATTACAATAACAAGTTTCCTTATAACTGTGGTTATTATGACGGACAAAGGTATTCATGGGACTGTTGGAATTTAATTGAAACGATCCTTGCGA
>Ga0265301_10004323_pt1 | contig 14386 bp, 31 predicted proteins | sample AusTroGonzalo_MG_2_FD_193488 | JGI IMG/M metagenome (GOLD analysis project Ga0265301, IMG submission 193488) | Bovine rumen microbial communities from tropical cattle in Woodstock, Queensland, Australia - Gonzalo_04 | ecosystem: Host-associated > Mammals > Digestive system > Stomach > Rumen ...
TAGTAGTCGAGCATCTTGTCATCCGTGCAATCCCATAAGTAATTCTTGCAAGATGAGAATCCTTCGTATGCCTCTTCATCTTTTGATTCTATGTCGTCAATAACATTATCATCATCCCACATGTGAGACTTTTCTTTTCCAGTTAAGAAATCATAGGTATCTTCATCGTCATCAAATGATGATTTATTATAACGGCCATCGTCATCCCATAATGAAGAATAGTAGTGATCCCGCCAAGTATCTTCAAACCAGTCATTGTTACAGCTGTGACCATTTACTTGTCTACATACATTGTTGCAATCTTCTAACTTTTCTTTACTTACTTCAATGCAAATCAAATTGCAATTATCTTTTACAGCATCATAGATGTAATCTTCTATCTCACCTTGCACATAACCTGATTCTTTCATTGCGGAAACGGTATATGCTAAAACGTCAAACACAGTTTGCAATCCATTGATGCTATACATAGAACCTCCTTAAAGTTCAACCCAAACACCTTTAGGTGAAGTAAGTTCGAAGTTATATCTGCTATCAGGATCTTCCATATTAGAAGGATAGAACTTCTCTATGTAATCGAAAACTTCATCCTTTGTACGGAAGAACATGGCTGTGTACCACTTTCTGTCTGATTCCGATTCAGGATAGCGAAGTGTTATTTTTAGAGTATACATAATCCACATACCTATTGCCGATTGCTTAGGAAAGTTATGCGCTCAGCAAGGATTTTATCACCTGCTTGATTGTATTTGCCTTCTACACAGCAGAGACAACCTTTATATAAGTACTGTTTGCAAATACGCGCTTGCTTACCTTCAGCAAGAATGTTATGATATGTGATCTTACCACGATCATCATCTTCTAATTGCATAACAGCTGTTACCTTACCGCTGTTATTGACAAGATAAGGATCATTTGCAAGACGACCAATAATGATAGGATTCAGAAAACTACCGTTATTCATATTTATACCTCGTAACAAACAGCAGACACAGTGTAACGATCCCACTTGTACTCACCGTCAAATGCGGCGTGTAAAGTGTTAGACATATCCTTGAGCTTGATGTAAATATCCTCGTCAATAGTTGCAATGAAAGTATCATTCTTGTACTTTACAACATCATGTGGTATTTCAGGATCACAGTAACTTTCGATGAACTCTACATTTATTCTTTCATACTCATCAATAGCAGCGTCGATATGTTTAAGAATGGTATTTATAGTAACGGCATTTATTGTTACTTCACTTGTGCATGAGTATTGAGTATACCATGCAGCAATAAAGAACCTGTCAATGATTCTTGCAAAGTCCTCCCATTCACCAGTGCTGTAAATGATCTTTGGAAGTCTGTCAGGATGAAAATTATTATGTGCCTCAAATCTTATTTCGATGCTCATTTCATTGCTCCTGCAAACAAAACACGAAGTTCTTTTGCGACTTCAAATGATTCTGCAACAGCACCTTTCTGTTTAGGTCGTGCAGTATAAACAATGAACCCACAGTCCTCGGACAACATGTAGACGTAACACTTACACCCTTTGCATGACATAGGATAATCTGTGCAAACCTTGATTGCTTTATGCTTTTTTGCAATACGACGTTTCGGATGATTAAGAAGGTATGTTCCTTGAGGGCTAAACGGTTTCATTGTAACCTTTAAATCAGTTTGAGTGTGAGCTGATCGAAGATTTCACCGGGAACTTCATCGCCGGGCCAAACCTCGAGTTTACCATTTGGTTTGATCTCAATAACACGATCCTCACGAGTAAGAATAGTGTAACCTTTCAGTTTCTGTTCCTTGATCTGCAAACGAATGTACTGCAGAGTTGTGGGATTGTTTGTCGTGATGAGTTCACTACCATCGGGATTGTAGATTGTGACAGTGGGCTCGACAGGAATGTTACTGAGATCAATCATGTTCTTTCCTTTTTAGTATTGTGGGCGATATGCTGCCCATGCTGTCAGCGGACGAGCACCGTCAATAATGTAATCTTTCCAAGTGGTCCTTCCTGTTTTGGGACTTACCATACCTTCTGCATGTCTTTCGTCATACGGATTATTGTCAGTGATTGATCTGCAAACTGCAACCTTACCAAGAGAGGGAATCATACACACCGTTTCATAATCAACCCCAATTTCCTTGAATTGAACTACATAGTAGGCATCAGGATCATCCTCAGGAAAATCATTATCCAGTTCAGTATAACCGTACATCGGACTGTCAATATAAATGTGATCAAACTTCAACTGAATACCTGTGAAGTTTGTGAAACTTTGTGCCATTGCTTTTGCTTCCTCACGAGCACCACCGAAATCACGACCTTCCTCAAAATTATGTTTTCTTGCCATATCAGATGCTCCTTATGTTTAACCCCTAGCAATACGGATGCAAACACTGACAAGATCCGCGAGTTCGTAAGCAGCCTGTTCAACTTCCTGGTACCCAGCGGAGTGACAATCAATGTCAGCTTTGCTGACAATTTTTTCAGCAACGGCGGTACCGAACTTGTAGTCAGCAGCAAGATCGTCAGTCAGATCTCTTAGAGCAACACGGTATTCTTCGCATGTCATGTTCGGTTCTCCTTATCAGTATTGAATGGATCCATTCCATTCAATTTATGAGCACATTGTATCACCGCACAGGATCTTTGTCAATAGAAATTTGACGGTTACTTAAGGAAGATCTGATCGTTTTTGTTATTGTACGAAATACGAACCATTGCGCGCATTCTGCCATTGCCGCCATCTTTCCAAACCTTTACCTCTGTGATACAAGAAGAGGTAGCGCGTTTATATCCGCGAATGGAATTGACGCGGGACATAATACCATCCACAAATTTCGGCGTCAGCTTATCAATAGGAACTATACGGTTTTCCGGTGAATATACAGATCTGTTCTTGTAGCGTTCCCAATTCAGTTGACGGCATGCACGAAGTTCTTCCTTATTGTCTGTGTATGTGTAATGACCTTTCTTATCCGAAATAAGATAGAACTTATAGGATTTTCCGACAACCTCAGCGCATTCCGAATCGGGCCAAAGGGTTTGATTCCGCATAGGGACTGTGCAATTAAAGCTGTATTTCTTTGCACATACTTCAAGTGTTTGTACAAACAAATCTTCATCACTTGTACGTTCAGTTTTATCCATCATCCATACACGGATAAGCTTATCCTTCTCATTGGGATTGTAAAGATCGGTATGGCACACAGTGTCACTGTATGAACCACCAGTTGTCATTGGTGAAAGAACATACCCATCACGGAGGTAACCCATAATTGTTTCGGTATAGCAACGATTAATGTCAGCGGAATTAACGATTGTCATGCGATTATCTCCTATAGGCAATGAATGGATCCTATTCCATTCATGTTATGCGATTATTGTAACACGGTACCTAATGAATGTCAATGGAAATTTTTAGCAGCAGAACCCCAAAGAGGTATGCTCAAACGGATGCCATGATTTACCGTTGTTACTCGTGAAATAAACCATTGCCTTGCAGTCAATGCCGCGGTCAAACGTGTGGCGTCTAAGTTTACGAATGAACAGCTCCATAGAAGACCGATCCCTGAAAGTATGAACATCATTCTTCTCATCGAGTGAACCATTGCACCAAACTTCAGCTGCATAAACACGGCAGGAACCAGTTTCATCAGTTTTGAATTTTTCACCGTTGTAGAATTTTGCCATACCCATGATGAACCTCCTATGCAATGAATGGATCCATTCCATTCATTTTATGAGTTATTTATAACATAGTTTGTGGATCTTGTAAATGGATTTTTCTTTTCCATTCATTTTTCCACATTGTCAAAGAACCTCAAATGGATCCATTCCATCCATTTGATAGCAATATAGTATCACATTTGCTATGCACTGTAAATAGAAAAATGCTCAAAAATAAAAATATTTTTCGTCAAAATCTGGCATGTGGTTTGCATAGGAAAAAACTGTGCCAGATTGATACAGAAAATTGTATCAGAACTGTATCTGAAAATTTCTAAATTTTTCTATTGACAGATGGCTATAAACTATGTTATAATAAATCAGGTGGTCTGTGCAATCGTGAAAACTAAAAGGGATAGATTATATAATCTATCCCTTTATATTATCCCTATGCAATAGCAGTTACCATTGAACTCATTTCCATAAGTTCTTCCGTCATCACAGTATCTGTTTCGTCACAAACAATTACATCTTCAAGTTCAATAGGAACAGGTGCATTGCCCTGATTCTTTTCACTGTCCCAATTGTCCATCGTCATTTCTACAAACAATTTTTGCAATCTGCACCACGCCATGATCTTGTCAAAATCCAGAGTGCCATCCAATTGACGGAACTCGAGGTGCATGCTTTTGCTGTTCTTTTTCACATTACAGAAATTCAATTTACGATAGCGATCCCAAATGTAACGTTCATTTACGGTGCGAGAATAACGAGCACGGTTAGCTCGGCGGCGAAGCGGAACAACCTTATCAAAGCAAGGTTCTTCAGATTTACGATACCAGCGTGCAAAATGCTCACACAGTTCATCAGTAGCAGAGTCAACAGCAAACGACATATGAATATGCGTACCACATGAGCAGTTCACACAGCCGTCAAACTTTTCTTTCACAAGGTTGCAAACATTTCGAAGTTCATCCATATCCTTCTTGTTACCAATAGTGAATATAGGTGAAGTCAACTCAAACCCGCGGAAATTTTCTGGTTGCGGCGAACGGCGACGAACAGAGCAATCTTTACCAAGTTCCCATTGTTTGCCATTGTTCTTATGATAACTCAAGATAGAATTATAACGATCTGCACCTACAAGTTTATTCATTGCTTTGTTAAACTGATCGAGTTTAGCAGGATTACCAATGAACTCCAATTCAACTCCAATTTTGACAGGACCAATAACAGGACGTTCAAAGGTAACGTTCTTTTTAACAGAATCAATCAGTTTATTGATAGCATCACGCTTCAGACGATACTTGTGGCCAGTACGCTTAAAAATGACATTCAAACTACAAGCATTGGTTTTTACAACTTCCATCCCCATTGTGTTTATAATGTTTAGAGCCTCATCAGATAATGCTTCACTACGACGGCGAGGACGAGATTCACCGTTACTGGAAGATGCAGTTATACCATCACGGCTGCATAACAAATTGAACAGCCTACGGAGATACTTTTCTTGATCCTCATTTTCCTTTTTAGCAAATACACGGTCAGTGAAAAGAGGTTGCATTAGAGGCAGATACTTATTAGGATTTATAACAAGTGCGTTGAAGCTGAACGACTTATCACCGATGGTAATCTTTGTAGCATTAACAACAGGCATGAGGTTTTCTCCTTAAGATTCGGTGGATGGTCCATTCCATCCATTTGGTAGTGTCCAATATACACTAGCAACCGTCAACTGTCAATGGAAGATTCTCTGTAAATAGTTTCAGTCTGTATCATCCGTGCAATCGGGGCTTAAACAACCGTCATCACCTCCATCACAAACACGATACTCATTAAAGCATTCATAACTGCAGAATGTTAGTGGATGCTTATCACATTCACACATGATTATTGTGTCCACAAGTTTGCCACAGTTTTCACAATGAAGATTTCCATGTAAGTACATTATCTTACCCAATGAAAATAACGCCTTCTTTGTTATTGAAAGAATAATCTACTCTTCCTTTCAATGTGTATTTCGTTTTCTTTTCATAGTAGCTGTAATAGCTATCCTTGTAAAGAACAACCTGTTTAATACAGGATGCACTTGCACGTTTGAATCCGCGAACTCGATTAATCTTCGCCATTATATTGTCAACAAACTTATCAGATAAAGCTGTTAACGGTACGCAGCGGCGATACTCACTGCCAGTATTATTCTCAACGTAGGCCTTGTTACGACATCGATCATAACGACGTTTGCTAATAGCAACCATTTCATCTATGCTTTCCGCATAAGCCTTGCCTCTTTTAACTACATAATATGTTACTGAATCAATCAGCTCACCTTCATCAGGCCATATAGTTCTTTTGCTATTTGTATCATATCGTCTAGTGATGACATTCAAAGTTTCAGCATACTTTAATGTCTCATAATTCACCTTTGTCTCATCATACATCAACCAAACACGATATAAATGTCTTCTATCTTTAGGATCAATAAGATCCATGTGACTCTCTGTTCCAGAAAATCCACCGCCGTGTGTAAGAGGAGACATAATGAATCCCCTGTCAAGATAAGATTTAACAATAGCGTTGTAACGGGTGTTGAGTTCATCAATACTGAATGCCATATTGGTATCTCCTCTTACACGGTGTATTGAATGGATCCATTCCATTCAATTTATGAGTATGTTATAACACAGCGTGTAGCAAATGTCAAGGGACATTTCTGTGTCCCTTTATTTTCCTATGCAGCCTTCAGTGCTTTATAGACACGATGTGCGTCACAGGCACGGATCTTGTTTTCGTAGTTGTCATAGTCAGACATGTAATCAAGTGCAACTTCACAGGATGCGGCGCAACGAATGCCGCTGTCAGGATTATCTTTTGCTTCCTGGCGAACAACCTCTGCAACCTTTCGGGAGAAGTAATTTTTAATCCTCACGGGGTCGAGCCCGAGATCATACACAAACCCGTTTGTGTAACCCCGGCGGCTATATTCTTTGCTAATGACTAGACAAACTTTTCCGTCAACCATTTCAGCTTCAGCAAACGGCCAATACCGTTCGGCTTTTCGGCTGTTTTCCCACATGCCATCCGACAGCTGACCGAGGGTGCTTTTGAGAACATTAAGACTAGCAGAATCGGTGAGGCCAGTGTTAATAACGACGGAGTTCGCAAGCTTTACCATATTAGTATCTCCTTTGTTTATTGAATGGATCCATTCCATTCAATTTATGAGTTATTTATAACATAGTTTGTGGATCCTGTCAATCAGTTTTTTCAGTTTCCACAATTTTTTGTCAAGGTTCATTGGATGGCAATCAATCCATCCAATTTATGAGTATATAGTACCACAAATTGCAGTTTCCGTCAATAGAAAATTCTGAAATATTAGCTATAACTGTATCAGAATTTTTCTGAAATTTTCTGAAATTTTCTATTTACAAGCTAAAATTTCTATGATAGAATTGCATAGTTTGAAGACGAATTAGATCAGGATTGCACGGATATCTGCCGCCTAATGTATTATATCACAGATTATTTCGTCTGTCAATGGGAAAATACAGAAAAAGTGTATCAGACTATGTCAGAAAACTGAACAAATCTGATACACTTTGTAGTTTCAATATATAACATTTTAATATAAATTAACTTGTAACCTCAATAATGAATGACATGTGTTTACATCTTGACAAAGCGATGTACTAATTACATTGAAATCTGCTACATCGTGAAGTGACATTTCAATAGCATCAAGAATACATAGCTTATCTGTGCTGTTCAGTTCAGCCCAATAATCTACAAGCCCAAACAAATCATCATCTTCAACAAGGCACTGTAATACACTTTCTGGATTATACCCAAGATACTTACTTAGTATAAATTCAACTAATGTATCATGCTCAAGCAGTTTAAGATTCTCTAAAGACATAGGTAAACCTCACATGCTGAATGAAGCACACAGCATAATTAAGATGGTGAATACAATCACAGATGCAAAAAGTATTTTCAATGTCATTTGTCTAATCTCTTTTCTCAATTGGTTAAAACAGCACTTATGCTAGTGTGTCACTCCTTAAAGTTTTTCGTAGATTGATAATCCATTCAGCATACCGCCAATTACACTTTGCAGGAAATCCTTTACGATTGTCTATATTGCAATAATCAATATAAGACCTTGCAGTGTAGACAGGATAGAGGCTGCCATCTTTCAATTTTACCACCTTATATAAATATACACAATCTGACTTCCTAAAGCACATCTTTGATAAACTACTTAGTAGTTCGTTAATACGGTCTGCTGCCAGTGAATATTTGCGTTTGAATGTAAGGCTCTTCATGTATAGTTCCTTTTTACTTTGCCGGACAGTGGAGATACTTGTACAACAATCCCATCTTTTGTAGTGAAGAATGACTCAATAGATTTACATTTATATTTAGAGCCTAACCTCCATAATTGATTTATTGCAGATCTTTCATCTTTTTCACTACCTAGAACAATTCCTAAATTTCCGTCATCATTCATATACGAGAACTTCCACGTGATTGGATGCGATTTCATGCAGCAACTTCTCCTTTTGTAGATTTAATGATTCTTTTTCTACACAGCAGCTTGACGTAACATTTCTTTTGCTAGATCAAGATTCTCATTATCATTACGAGAGTCATATATACATGTGCACTTGTAACCATCTCGACAATCTGAAATTGTATAATAATCAGTTATATCTTTATTGCACTCGAAGTTTAGTCTAGATGTTTCAATACATAGCCTGTAACTACCATAATTATCTCTTTCGACTCCTCCATCTTTGAGATAATATTTAACTATGTAATCATAATCGGTACGCATAATTTATTCTCCATCATGCTTTGTAGATTTGATGATTCTAGTAGTTGTAAGAATTTCTTTTACCTCGTACCAATCCCGTGTATCCATATGAGCCTCTATCTCTGCAGCGGCTGCAAACAATGCAACACCGTAATCATCATAAGTTTCAATATGTGTACATCCACCTTTGTAATGGTAGGTAACAACGTATTCAGTCTTTGATGTAGAGTTACTCATGCAGACACCTCCTCAGGACAATACTTGTCAGACATTAGCTGAAGGTCATAGATATCCTCATAGACATCAGAAATGTCATAGAGGTCAAACTCATCGGGCTTCAGAGATTGTATCTCTTCAATCAGAGTTTCGATGAGTGCTGCAATACGGATTCCAATTCGCTTATTATCAGACATGGTTCAACTCCATTTATCAGCTGCGAAGAAAAGAGCAACAAGAACGACAATTAAAGCAATGACTGCAATTATCTGTGCTGTCATAACTACCCCTTCATAACAATCTTTTTGACACTTTTCTCAATGTAAGCGTGGCAATTTTCAATACGGATACATTCTTTTGCATGTACCTTAGCCTCTGCTAAGGTTTTATATGGAAAGTAATAATCATCCCAATCATCACAATCAGAACAAACAAAGTAAGATGTATTCTTATCAATCACATTATCGTTGCTAGAAGGATCAAGATTGTATATCTTTTCAGTGTATGACTCTTCAATTTTGTAAGGCATGTTATATTCAACAGCCTCTTCATTTGCATGTTCTATTGCTGATTCTAAATCCTCAAAAGTAACGAGGTCGTATATGTTAGTGATACTTCGTTTTGTACTTCTGTAAATTGTCAAGACATAGATTATATTTTTCTTCATATACGACCTCCTGTTCTGTGCAAACCTACTTGAGGGAAATGATTCCTGATTTGTCATTGTACCTGTACCTTACTTCAGCTCGAAGTTGACGGTTATATTTGTAGAGCTGAACAGATTCGATACATGATGCAGTGGCACGTCTAAGTCCGCGAATTTTATTTATCCTTGCCATAATGGCGTCAATGAAATTTTCAGGCAACTTTTCATTATCAACCACGCGGCCATAATCATAAGGAGCATTTGCAACAGGTTTGTTTATTGCTCGATCACACCTCATATTGACAAGTCGTTTTGCTTCCTCTAAATTATCAGAAAAGATCTTACGATCATTGACTATCTTTATCAGATAAAATGGCTTCTCATAAATAGTTTCACCGTAATTCGGCCATAGACATTGCTCGCAACATACATTGCCATCAAAGCCTCTACCTTTTTCATATCGTTTAACACGAGCACCCATCACATCTACACACTTAAACCAAGTATCTCCAATACGCATACTTTCGTCTATCATCCATACACGGAGAATGTGAGAAGTGTCTTTAGGATTGATCATATCAATATGTGTTTTCGTACTTGAGTAAGAACCGTTCTCCGTAAAAGGAGAAATGACATAACCTTTATTCATGAGATCAGCGACTGCTGCATTAAATTGAATGGCAACTTCTTTCGCGGTAACAACTGTCATGTGATTTCCCCTTGTAGTTATGAACGGGAACCTATTCCCGTTCAATTTATGAGTATGTTATATCACAAAGCAAAATGACTGTCAACAGTTAGTTCCAATACTTGTCTGCAAATTTCCTACCCCATGCAGCCTTTGCATTTTCAAGTATTCGCTTTCCTTTTTCAGTGATTGACCACCTCTGTGAATATCTGTCATAACTTGCAATGCCTTTACGGTGCATTGCTGCAAACATAGTTGACATGTGGCCTCTCCACATATAGGGATCATAAGCATTCTTCACATGCCACACTTTATCAAGTATTGTACGTTTTGAAGTAGGGCCTTCTCTATCAAGCAAAGACAGAACTGATAAATAACGAGTAGGTTTGCAATCAGATGTCAATGGGCAAGTAAATGAATAAGAATCCCACGCTGACATAATTTAATCCTTTATGTGTTTAATGAATGGATCCATTTCCATTCATTATGAGTATATAGTAACACAGAACAGGTTTTCTGTCAATAGGAATTTTACCAGATCCACGAACCACGTTCGAGTTGAACGATTTCACCTTCACAGATCTTCGCTTCGACAACCTGACCTGCATACTTTTCAACCATTCGCTTCACAACGGTGAGTTGCTTTGCAGTGAAGAACCCTTTGTCCTTGTACCACTTTGCAAAGGACGATCCCATCTTTGCGTCTTGTGGCTTGAACCCAACGCCATTGCGGTACTTAACAGTTTCCTGACGCTGTTCATCAGCAACCTGACGGTCATACACAAACATAAGGGTATGAATTGCAGTGGAGTCTTTGACGGCAATTTGCTTGCGGAGTTTTTCGACGATCTCTTGTTTGCTTTTGAACTGAACTGTCATGTCAAATCTCCTTATCTTTAATGAATGGATCCATTCCATTCATTTTATGAATTATTTATAACACAGTTCCCAATGTCTGTCAATCAGTTTTTTAACCTTTTTGACAGATTTTCAAGGAAGATTGAATGGATCCATTGTTTCCATTCAATTTATGAGTACATTGTAACACGGTTTTGGTCCGGTGTAAATAGAAAAATGACGAAAATTTCGTCAAAAATGGTATCATTTTGTATCAGAAATATGTCAGTTCTGTATCCTGGATTGCACAGAAAATCTGCCTCCCCAGTATATTATAACACAGATTTTGGGCTTTGTAAAGGGAAAATTTCAGTAAAATTAGGCAATTTTCCTGTTGACAGACGAAAATAACTGTGATATAATACACATTTTCTATAAAATCACAGATTTTCTGATACAGTCTGATACTATTTTTGACGAATTTTCGTCATTTTTCTATTTACAGCAACGTGATTCTATGTTACTATATACTCATAAAATGAATGGAAACAATGAATCCATTCATTGCCATCTTTGAAAACACGGAAAAATTCAGAAAATAGGAAAATTCCTATTGACAGAATCTGAAAATCGTGTTATTATTGACTCATAAATTGAATGGAATGGTACCATTCCATTCAATGAACCTCATAAGGAATCTTGATATGCTGAAACACCTGAAAGGAAAAGCGATTGACATTGACGGTGACAAATTTAAGGTTCTTGACGATCACTGCTTTGAGGCGATCCTTCGCAAATGGGGAGACCGTGTATGTAATCGTCACGAGGCAAATGACTGGACTCGCAACTGTCATATAAACGAGACCGGTATGCATGTTGACCGTACTGCTGAAGTATTTGTTCTTCAGAGTGTTGATGAACCTGACGATGCACCCATTATATGGGTTGAAGATTTCAATGCCTACTCGGTCGTGTAAAACTAATTGACATAACTCACAAGCGGAGATAATCATGAAAGTAAAAGAACTGATTGCATTGCTTCAGATGGCTGACGAGGAATCAGAAGTGAAACTTATTGCTGGTATCGCTGACGAAGTTCTTGATTACAATCATGTAAACTTCGCTAATGGCGGTGTCGAGTTTGATCTTGATGACTTTGTCGATTCCGTAAACGATTACAACGAAGCGCTTGCTGCTCTCTAATATAGGAGGTACTAGTATGTCGAAACTTGAAATGACAAAACCCATTCGGGATTTCGTGGATCACTGGTTCTTCGATGCTTTCTGCAAAGGTGAAGATTGTTCTTCACATGATGAGTTCATTGATCGTGTTTGGAAATTATATACATATAAAAACGATGCTGATGTAACTGCATGTTGTAAAGCTGCAAATGAAAGTGGGCTAATTGTTTATCATACGATCTCCGATGTAAGAAACTTCCTTGCAAATTGTGCTACTGATGTTCTGTTTGATCTCTGGGAAAGTGGTGATTTGCCTGATTGTTATGCTGAAATCTTTGAAGAAGATTTGGTAGATCAGGCTGTTGCTGAATAAGGAGAGCAAGTATGAATGCTGCAAAATATTTTGACAACGTTGAAGATAAGGAGTACATCGAAACTCTAAACAGAGCAAAGAAATTCAAAGCCTTCCTCGAGCAGGAGTACATTTTACATTATATACTAGGTGTAGATGAAGCGCCTGATAACGATCATCTAGTCAAAGACTCTAGAGAATTGTTAAAAACGTTAAGGAAGTTCATTCACACTCTTGAGCAAATGATTTGCTGGTAAGGAGGTTTGACATGTCTGCATTCACATATATGGCAAGGTTCTCATTCCCCAAAATGTGTGTTACATTCAATCCTGGTACTGACGCACAATTTACCAATTCTATGAAAGACTTCTACTCCGATTCTATCGAAGATCTTTTAAAAATTGACTTGCATAAGAATGAATGTATTGACATGTCAAACGTTCACAGTTATCGAAGAATTATCTGGAAGTACATCAATCGTGTAACGGATAATTGGGAAAAGGTGTGTGAAGATACTCTAATCAATGAGTATTTTAATCATAGAAATCGTAAGGAGGCATAATGTCATTCACAGAACATTCTGAATTAGACAAATCACAGAATCTTAGCGCAGATGATTTCATTAAAGCCTTTGATCTTAATAACAATCTAGCAAGAGCAATTAAATACATTGTGAGATATTCACAACACCCAAGTACAAAGGCAGGTAGAAGTAATCTCGAACACGCAATAGCAGAACTTCATATCGAATTAAAGTTCCTTTTAATGAAGTGAGGTACAAACATGAAAGCAATCGTTATTCCTACATCACTGAATGATAAGCCTTATCTTATTGACTTAAATGAACTACCACGTGAGCTTGATACATATTACAAGTATATAGGATGCGATTGTATTGACTTTGTAACTATTTACTCTGATTATAAGCGTTCTGTCGATGTTGTTGTAGATGATACAGGTTTATTGAATGGTTCTCCAATAAATGAATATTGGAAACGTGCATGTGAAAAAGGACAAGCAAATTATCCTCTCGCAGGTAAGACTGTTATTTCAATGACGAATCGAAGATCTGGTGAAACATGCAAACTTGATTTGGATTTTGTGAAGACTGTCCTTGTAGAATTATATGCATTTACTGAGGAGGATCTGCAATGTATCGAGAAATAGAATCAGAACAGGATGTGCTTGATTTGCTTTCTGAACATACACTTGCAATGTATAATCGTTTATCACCTATATACAAAGATCACGCAATGAATCTTCTATCACAAAAGTTGGATTGTTGCACTGCAGATCAAAAAGATATTGATGAAACAATGAAATGGATTATAAGAGTTGAAATATAAAATGAAGGCTCACCATTAAAGGTGAGCTATGCAATTCTAACACAAAAATCCCATTTGTCAATAGAAATAGTCTGATACAATTTTTCTATTGACGAATTATGCAGCATGTGATATTATATGCCCATACTTTGAACGGGATTCATATTCCGCTCAATGATTCTTTGAAAAATCTGTCAAAAAACTGATTGACAGACACTGCAAACTATGTTACTATAATCGCATAAATTGAACGGGAAATGGATTCCGTTCAATAACACAAAGGAGATTGTTTATGAGGAAATCTGCAAAGAAAGAAACACCTAACACAATCGGAAAAGTTATGTCTCTGTGGACCCGTTCTTTCGATGTTGATGTTGATCCTATTGAAGCTATAGATTTCCTATACAATCAAACAAAACATGATTCTTGGTGGTTTTCTTGTGATTTCGATGCGTGGGCTCGTGACAATAAGATAACTGTTGATGAACTTTGTAAGATTCTTAAAGATCATGTGAATGACAAGCCGGTGTTTGTACTTGAACCTGAAGACCCTGAAATGCTGATCTTCCACAAACTGAACTGTTATCTTTGTGTAGGAGAAAATGTAAGACTCAAATTTCAAGGACGATACAACGGGAATTGTTGGGAAGTC